>Ga0209405_1001858_pt1 | contig 14587 bp, 9 predicted proteins | sample COGITO_mtgs_1105_6_FD_184803 | JGI IMG/M metagenome (GOLD analysis project Ga0209405, IMG submission 184803) | Pelagic marine microbial communities from North Sea - COGITO_mtgs_110516 (SPAdes) (version 2) | ecosystem: Environmental > Aquatic > Marine > Epipelagic ...
TATTAGAAATAATCGACAAATACAAAAATTAAATAAAAATTTAAATGATATACTAAACAATATAAAAACAATATTTGTTATTGAAAAACCTTTAATTAAATTATCAGATATTGATATAATTGATACACCTGAAGTATCACCTGAAGTATCAACTGAAGTATCACCTGAAGTATCGACTGAAGTGGATACACCATCAAAATCAGAAGATAAGTATCTAAATAATATAACAGATATAGAAAAATTTACAGATTATAAAGATTTTAACTTTTCTAAAACAAGTGTTAAAGAATGCGAACAATCAGTCAGTTGGGAAAGATTAGACAAAGCAAAAAATCCAAAAGAATATTTAAAAATATTTAAACAGATACAAACTAATCCTAAATTTCCATCATTTAATCAAATATATTTTCACGCTGGAGATAGTTTACAATATCAAAAATTTGGTTATCTTAAAACAAGATTATTAAGTTATCCTAAAGATTACGAAGTTTCTGATAATAAAACTTATGATGTATATCAAGATTATAATATTGATACTACATATCAAACTTTTCAATATTTATTCCAAAAACTAAAGAAAGGTATTTATGTATCATTTAGAAATGGTAAGTTAGATGTATTTTTACCATTTAGTAATTTTGATTATCATAACAACTGGTCAGAAATATTAAAATCTGAAAATCCTGGACTTTTTAAAAAAATGGTAAATGATCCAAATAATTTAAAGGATGCTTCAAGATGGTATGCGAATAATTGCTTTTTTAATACAGAAAAATACAAATATACTGAAAAATCTAAAAATAATAATTTTCAAGAGTTTTTAATAGAAGGAGATAAAACAGTAATACCTCTTAAATACTTTTTAATATATTTTGAAAAATTTTGTAATAATAATGATTTAAATATTCCAGATGTTGATTATTTTTTCAGTCCTAGAGATTTTCCAGTATTAAGGCATGATTATTTAGAACCATATGATAAAATATTTCCAGATAAAAAATTAGAAGAAAAATATATACATACAAATTATACACCTATATTATCTCAAAGTGGAAATACGAATTATCATGATATACCAGTTCCAACAGAAGACGATATGTTAAGAATAAGTCCAGATATTTATCCAAGTAGTTGTAAAAATTCATATAACAATATACCAGAATTCAATACAAAATGGAAAGATAAAATAGATGTATGTATTTTTAGAGGTAATGCTACTGGTTGTGGTATAACTATTGATACTAATATGAGATTAATGGCAGCACATTTATCATACAAATGGAAAAAAGAAGGTAGTTTTAAAAATGATGATGGTGTAGATGTATTAGATGCTAAACTTACTGGATGGAATAATCGTAGAGGAAAATTAAATGATGATATATTTCAAACATTAAATCCTAAAAAGTTTAATTTTAAAAAAGATGTTGGTAAAAAGAATTTTATGAATATATTAGATCAATCAAAACATAAATATATATTAAATATTGATGGACATGTTAAAGCATTCCGTTTAGGTAATGAATTACGTATGGGATCTGTAGTATTATTAGTAGATTCTCCTTATACATTATGGTTTCAAAAGTTTATGAAACCTAAAGTTCATTATGTTCCTGTTAAAAGTGATTTAAGTGATTTACAAATACAATTACAATGGTGTTTAGATAATGATGATTTATGTAAAAATATAGCAGAAGATGCTAAACGATTATATGATAAATATTTAAGTCGTGAAGGCACATATATGTATTACTATAATTTGATAAAAGATTTATCAAAAATACGTAAAACACCTACATTAAATATGAATGATAATAGTGTATCATTAATTGTAGCATATAGGGATCCAGGGGATGGTAGTAGAAGATCACAATTAAATATATTTTTAGAACAAATGCAAATATTATTAAAAGATAAGACAAACTACCATATTTATATTATAGAGCAAGAAAATGATAGAGATGACTATAGTAGTTTAAGCGATGAATATAAACAAGATGATAGCAAAATGGCAAAATTTAATTTAGGAAGACTTAAAAATATTGGATTTCAAATAGCAAATAGAGATAATAAAGACCGAGAGAATCATTATTATATATTATCCGATGTAGACTTAATACCAAGTATGGAATTATTACCAAAATATTTAGAATATCCTAAAAATCCAATACATTTAGCAAATATGGGAACAAGATATAATTTGGATGGTAAAAATGAATATTTCTTAGGTGGTGTATTATCTATCAATAGTGAAGATTTTACTAAATCGAATGGTTATCCAAATAATTTTTGGGGATGGGGTGGTGAAGATGATGTATTAAGTAGTAGATTAAGACTTAAAAATATAAATATAGAAAAACCCAAAGAATCTGTAATTGATTTAGAAGAAATGACTTGGGATGAAAAAAATATAATTCTTAAACAGAACAAATATAAAGAAATGCAAAAATGGGAAAAATCTTGTAAAGATAACAATATTTTATATGAAAAATATAAAAAACATTGTAAAAATATTACAAACCGAGATACATACAAGAAAAATGGTATAAATAATATTAAAAAATTATTCAGTATAACTGATAGAAATGATAATGATAATGTTTCGCATATTAAAGTATATTTAAATATAGATGAAAATGATACGCCTAAAAGTGACACATCTTCACATGAACTAACGCCTGATCTTGAACCACCAGTATTAGATGAAGTATCATCAGACAAACTATTAGATGACAAAATATCAGATGATGTTATAGTTGAAGGATCAAAAGTAAAATGGAGTCTTAAAGGTAAAGAATTTTCTGGAAAAGTGGTTAAATTTACAGAAAAACGTGATAAATGTAGAATATGTTGTAAACCTGGTAAAACTATAACAGATAGTGGAGCATTTTATATGGTTAAAGTAGAAGAATTGACATTAATAAAAGATACGCCTGAATCATCACCAGAAAAGGAACCATCACCAGAAAGGGAACCATCACCTGAACAAAAACAAGAAAGCGATGATATTATTGTTGGTAGTAAAGTTGAATTTACTCTTAAAGACAAAAAGATAGTTGGTATTGTTGAAAAAGTAACACCTAAAAAGTTTAAAATATGTTGTAAACCTGGTAAAAATAGTGGTGATAAGAATTCATTATATATGATAGATAAAGATATTGTAAAATTAATAAAAGAATAAAAATAATATAAATATATATTATAAATGAATACTGTCATATTAGCATTACTAATAATGAATGTCTTGTTTTGGTCATTCTTTCCACATAGTGCACATTGTTATTTTTTAAGTGGTATTAATAGTACATTTGGTACAAGTATGAAATGTCCTGACCATTGGATACATTTATCTATGGGAATAGGGTTTTATTATATTGCACTATATTATTCACAAATGGATTACATTAATAAAAAATTATTTTAAATTTATTTTTTTATATTATTTTATAACTTTATTTTATATGACTCGTACAGGAAGTTTAATTGGAACTAGAGTATTAGCTGCTGAAACTATATTAACTGCTGTAGGAAATACAACTATAACTGGAACATTAAAATTACATGAATTATCTACAAACGGACAACATAAAGTATCTATTAGTGCACCAGATTCATTAAGTACTGATTATAGTTTAACGTTACCAGAAAATCAAGGTGATATAGACAAAGTATTAAGCACAAATGGTTCTGGTATATTAAGTTGGGTGGATCAAACTAGTGGTTTAGAAGAAAATGTTAGTGTTAGCGGAACATTATCAGTAAGTGGAACAACAACATTAAATAGTGATACAACTATAAATGCTGATTTAAATATTTCAAATGATTTAAATGTAAGTGGAACATCTACAATTGATGGTGTATCAACATTTAATAATAATGTTACTATAAATGGTTCTTTAACTGTAAATGGTTCTTCTACATATGTTTATAGTGAAAATTTAGTAATAAAAGATCCATTAATAAAATTAGCAGATAATAATGCAAGTGATAATGTAGATATAGGTTTTTATGGTGAATACAATAGTAAATATAGTGGATTAATTCGCAATCCAAATGATGAAGAATGGTATTTATTTAAAGATTCAAATGATGATCCACCAAATATGGGTAATTTAGAACCAGCAAATTTAAATAGTAATTTAGATGGTGGTGTTGTTATTAAAGTTATAGCAAAAACAACTTTAAGTAAAGGACATGCAGTATATATACATTCAGATACAGATAATGATAATACTTATGTTGATAAAGCAATTGCTAATGATACTAGTAAAATGCCTTCTTTTGGTTTGATATTAAAAGATACAAATGCTAGTAGTACAGGTTATGTCATCACATTAGGTAATATAATAAATGTAATTGCTAGTGATATAGTTGAATCAGGAATAACATTAAATAATAGAGATATATGTTATATTAGTGCTAGTGAAACTGGTAAAATTACTAATGTTGCACCAAGTAGTGAAAGTAATCGTATACAAAATATTGGTATAGTTATTCGTATAAATAACAATAAGGTATCATTAAGAGTTGGTGGCGCCGGTAGAACAAATGCTTGTCCATCATTAAATCATAATAATATTTTTATAGGTGATTCTAACAATAATGTTTCCACAACAAGTTTTAACAATGCTTTATTAAATTCAAATGCTGTATTAACTAGTGGGGATCAAACAATTGATGACACTAAAACATTTAACAATACTATAAATGCTAGTATTACTGGCAATGCTGGTACTGTAACAAATGGTATTTATACTACTAGTAGTGTTACTGATTTAAGTGATATAAGTAGTAGTGGTAGTGGTCAAATAATTACTAGTGCTGAAAGAACTAAACTTACAAATATTGAAGAAAATGCTGATGTTACAGATACAACTAATGTTAAAAATGCTGGTGCTGTTATGACTACTACTGAACAAACCATTGATGGCACTAAAACATTTAACAATACTATAAATGCTAGTATTACTGGCAATGCTGGTACTGTAACAAATGGTATTTATACTACTAGTAGTGTTACTGATTTAAGTGATATAAGTAGTAGTGGTAGTGGTCAAATAATTACAAGTGCTGAAAGAACTAAACTTACAAATTTTAATACAAGTTATTTAAATGGTAGTATAACAAACAATCAATTAGCAAATAATACTATGACTATTGATGGTACATCTGTATCATTAGGTGAATCAATAAATACATCAAATACAACATATACTAATGGTAGTGGTATAACATTAACTGGTACAACTTTTTCAGCAAATGTTAGTGATTTTATGACAAATGGTGTAAATAATCGCATTTTAACTGCTACTGGAACAGATGGCATGAATGCTGAAGGTAAATTAACTTTTGATGGTTCTACTTTATCAGTAACTGGTACAACGCAAGTTACAGGTAATATAATACCTAGTGCAAATATAAAATATGATTTAGGTAGCAGTACCAAAAATTTTAGAGATTTATATTTATCTGGTGCTACAATACATTTAGGAGATACTGATTTAAAAAGTGAAAATAATAGTTTAAAAGTTTTACATAATGGTAGTACAACATTACAAAAAATAAGAATTGATGAACTTGAAATAGGTGATGATGATAATAAAATAGTATTAAAAAAAGGATCAAATAACAGATTAGAAATAAAAACAAGAGATAATAATAACATTGATACAAATAATAAAATACATTTCAATGATTTAGATGGTAATATAACAAACGGTATGTTATCTGGTAGTATAGCAAATGATAAATTAGCAGGTAGTATAGCAAATGATAAATTAGTAAATGATAGTATAACTATAGATGGCACATCAGTAGCATTAGGTGAATCAATAAATACATCTAATACAACATATACTAATGGTAGTGGTATAACACTAACTGGCACAACTTTTTCAGCAAATGTTGATGATACAAGTATTGAACATGATACTAATGATAAAATTAGTATTAAAAATAGTGGTGTAACAAATGATATGTTATCTGGTAGTATATCAAATGATAAATTAGCAGGCAATATAGAAAATGATAAACTAGTAAATAGTAGTATGACAATTAATGGCACATCTGTATCACTAGGAGGTTCAATTACTACACCAGATACTAATACAACATATAGTGCTGGAACTAATATAGGATTATCAGGGACTACTTTTAAATTAGATACAAGTATATCAGATCAAACTGGTATAACTTTTTTAAATAGTGGTGCCGCTACTAATTTAACTGGTAGTAATTATAATAATAAACCTACAACTGCGACTTATCTTGATTTAAGTAGTGCTACTAATACTATACCAGGAGGAGTATTAGCGACTAAGATACAACAGACTTATATGCGTCGTGATATCGGTACTACTTATATTGAGTATTCTTCTAATTTCAGAACATCATTCGTCGCTCAGTCTGCGAACGTCATGGTAGAATTTTATGCCGTTATTGCTGCTTATAGTAGTAAGCTTTTTTATGGGGCTCTCTATGATTATATTAACTTTAAGTTTTTTGCGACTTCACAGACACAGCATAGATATAAGTTTGATAATGGACTGGATCAAGACCCTACGTCGTGTATGTGGTATTTAACAGGATTAACTGCTGGGACTACTTATTATATCAGTCCGTATTTTAAATCCAGTAAAACCACTAGTTATATTTATGCTGGTCATAGCGGAGGGATAGATAGTTTTGCACCAGGAATTCTGCGAATTATTGATGGAGGAAATAATGTTGATATATTTTAAAGTAATTATAAGATAAATAATATTAATTAAATAAACCAACATTTTTTTCATTTTTTATCATAGTTAATTCAAATTCTAAACTATGATCTGAATCTTGTGGATTATAGTAATGTCCCTGTATTGGTTCATATAATTTTATAGTTAATCTGTTTAAACTGATTGGTAAAAAATAATTTTGATATGGATCTCTATAAGGTTCATATGATATATTTGAACCATAATCAACATTTAATGGTATTCTATCTATAACATGATGACCACTTGGATTATTTTTACAAGCAATATAAGGTATTTCATCAACAACTAAATCAGTATAATGTATACTCATATCTGGAACAATATCTGATGTATGGGAAGTAGCGCTATTTGTAGTACTTGGTCCATCAACATAAAATCCAAATAATTTAGCAGCTTTTCTTGTAATTGAATTTGTATTCCAATCGAAATAAAAAGAAGTTGAACTATTATTACATTGAAATGTAAATTTATGAGTTGTTGAATTGTATGTTACATTAGATTTTATTATCATATTATTATTATCACTTGCATTTGTTTGATCCCCCAAATTAACTGGCAATGCATTTATTAAATTATCAAGTGTATAATATCCAAATAGTAGTGTAAGAGTAACTACTACTTTTTCACTACCTGGAATAGCAGTGTCTGCTTTATATACAATAATATTATTAGTTTCATCTACAATATGAGCAGCATTAGGCATTATAGCATGTATTAATCTAAATCCAATAACATTTTTATATCTACCAAGTCCACCAGTAATATTATCTGTTCCAGAATCTAAATCAAAAACATAATTCCCAGGATCAAAACTATTAGTATTTTTATGTAATATATTATGTGTATCTACTAATATTCTAACTGTTTCATAATCTTTATTAAATAATGAATCTTTATTTAATCTATCTAATAATTGTTTATCACTGTATTTGTCCTTTTTAAGGTATTTAATAGTATGACTTAATAATAATTTTAATACTTTATCATTTTTTTGTAATTTTTGGAATAATAATTTAGTATCCTCGTCTGTTCGTTTTTCAATTTCTATTGCTTTATTATTACCAAAACGAAAATATAAATATAGTAGTAGTATTGATATTATTGATCCTATACCAATATATTTATAATTCATAAGATATAGTATATTAAATATATATATTAATTATACGACTAATTCAAGGTTTTTTAGAGTTGTTATTTCAAATTCAAAACTATGATTTGCATTTTGAGAATCATATAATGTTTTTCCATCATCGCTATACAATTTAATACTTAACTTTTCTAATGTTATAGGATAAAAATAATTTTGTTTGCCATAGATTATACTTTCATGAATTTTCATTGAACCATAATCATTATTCATATATATTCGTTCTATTGTATTTTTTCCGGTAGAATTATCTTTACATCCTATATATGGTATTTCATCAACTACTATATCAACAAAATGATTACTCATATCTGGAACAAACTCTGATGTATGGGATGTTGCACTAGCAGATGTTGTAGGATAAAATCCGAATAATCGTGCTGCATTTTTTGTCTTATCACTTGTATCCCATAAAAATTTAAAATTAACACTTGTATTATCACATTGAAACTTAAATTTATGATTTGCTGGTGTTAGCATAGTTACATTTGATGTTGTTATTTTATTATCTGAAGTTAATGTAGGTATACCACTATATGATGCATGAGTAAATGCATTTGCTAAATTATTTAATGTATAATAACCATTAATTAATGTAATTGTAATTGTTTCAATTGTTCCACTTGTTGTACTATATACGATACTATTATTCATATCATTTACTGTATATGCTGTATTTGGTATAATTGCTCTTATTAATCTAAAACCAATAACATTTTTATATGAACCATATCCACCTGTAGTATTTAGATTTTCAGTATTAGTTTGACTAAATAAATTATAAGTATAATCATTTGTATTAAAATTACTCATTTTTTGAATATTATTTGTATCAATTAATATACTTCTACTTTCAATGTCTTTTGTAAAGTATTTATCACGATTAGTTTTATAAACACTTGTTTCCACATGATTCATAAAATGTGTATTTTCATATTGGATTTCTTCACGTAAATCATGATCGCTACTACTATCTGAATATTCACTATCACTACTACTTTCAATTACTAATATATTATCCATATATATTTAATATATTTTAATATTATTTTAAATATTTAATTATTATATGAGAAGGAAAAAAATAAATACTACATACTATTTTATATTACTAATTATATTACTAATTGTATTACTTATTGTATATATATGTATACTAAATATTAAGAATAGTAATACAATATCAAATACAATATCAAACACAATAAAACCGGAAGATATACCTAATGTAAAGTGGCCATTTGTTAATTTAATAGATGAAAATAACAAAAATATAAATATTTTATGTATTGTGGCTCATATAGATAATAACAAAAAAGATTTCTTAGAATATATTAATAAAGGGATTAAATTTATAGGTTGTAGTAGTTATTTATCATTTCCAAGAATTTGTGATAATAATAAAGGTTCTTGTCATCTTGAAAAAAATATTAAAATTAATAATAAATATATAGAAGATTATGTATTAGGATGGTGTCATTGTTTTAGAGAACCAGATAAATATATTAAAGGTAATATACCAAAAATATTACTATCTGAATCTGATTTTAATGCAGAAAGATTAAAACCAGAGAATATTCAAATAAAATATGATTATATTGCTGTTCAACCAATAGATAATGAAGAATGTGAAGTAAAATGGCATGGACATAATAAAAATTGGCCATTAGCAGAAAAATCTATTCAAATTCTAAGCGATGACTTAAATTTAAAAGGTTTAATTATTGGTAGAAGTAATTGTTCAATTAATATTAAAAAGAAAGAAAATATTGAAACAACAGATTTTTTAAATTATAATGAATTTATAAAAAAAATAAATATGAGTAAATTTATGTTATTACCAAATTTAGAAGATGCTTCCCCTAGAATAATAACTGAATCTTTATGTTTAAATAAACCTATATTTGTAAATGAAAATATCTTAGGTGGGTGGAAATATGTTAATGATAAAACAGGGGAGTTTTTTAATGAACGTAATATAAAGGAACAAGCAGAAAAATTATTAAAAAATTATGATAATTATACACCACGTAAATATTATGAAAATAATTATGGCACTATAAATAGTGGTAAACGATTAAAAGAATTTATACAAAGTATTTATCCAGAATTAAGTCCATGTGAATATGTAAAATTTAGTATTTAATTTATCATTTTTTCTTTAATATAAAACCATATCCAACTAGTAATTCTTAATTTATCATTTTTTCTTTAAGATAAAACCATATCCAACTAGTAATTCTTAATTTATCTGTATCTTTATTATTTGTATTAAATAATTCTTCATTTGAATCTTTGTCTCCATACCATATGAAACAAGATGTTGGAAATATATCTTTAATTTTATTTAATAAATTTATACTTGTTAACTTATCAGTATTATATTGTCCCCAATTATGTTCTTTAATATTTGGTAATTTATCATATAATTCACACATTTCACCACCCTTAGTACATTTATCCCATTCACTAGAATTTGCAATAAAAGTTTCATAAAAATAAATTAAAGTTAAACCAAATATATTTTCTTTTGAAACAACATCGATATTATTATATGCAGTTCTTAATATTAAACCTTGCCAACTTCCAGTATCTTCATTAATATATAATGGTTTATTATGTTTATATAATTCTTCACTTGATAATATTAATTTTAAATAATTATTTTTTGGTATCATATTTATCCAGCAATCAGTTCTTATAGCAAAAGGTATATTTGTATATTTTTGATTATATTTATATTTGCCAGGAATACATTCATCATCTGGTATTCTATCATAAACTGCTGTATGTGGATCATATGTTCTACATATTATATTATTCATTTTTTTGAATTTCCGAAAACATACGTTGTCCGTATCTGTATACGTACCACCATATTTATATAATATTACAAATCTAAAAAAATCACAAAAAACTCTACCATTATTTATTTCTTTTTCATATATATTTTTAACTTTTATATTATCTTCTAATAGTGTATCTTTCACTAGATCATCATATGTATATTTAGTGATATTACATATATTTTTAATACTATTTAATCTGTCATCATTATATAAAGAATTAGTATATAAATATATATCTTTATCTTTATTGAAATAATTAATAGATTGTATGGTCATTTTTAGTATATCTAATCTTTTTTGAGATATATCACCTTCCCAATATAAGAATACTTTATTATATTCTATATAATTATTAAAATTATAATATATTAATACTATTAATAGTATTAATAGTATTAATATAATATAAAATTTTTTATATTTTTTAAAATGTAAATATTTCATATTATATATAATATTATTTTAAATCTGTCATAATTTCTTGATAATTTAAATTACCCTTCTCTATATCTGAATAACTTTCTCTTTGAACAACATTTAGAGGTGTTAATAATAAGAAATTATCTCGTTTTTGTAATATTTTCCAATATTGATCTACTGTATATGTTGATACATCATTTGTTTCTATTAATTTTTTTAAGCCTTCTTCCCAATGATTTATTAATGTATCATAATAATTTTGTTTTATTAAATAAGCAGTTGTTGTTTGACAATTTTCAACACGAACACAATCATTATTAATTTTTGTATAAGGTTGATAATTATTTCCACCTAATAAAATAACATCCCATTCAATATTTGAATTTAAAACATTATATAATGTTTTAGTTGTTAAATTTGGATCTAAAAATTTAATATCATCTTCAACGACTAATATATATGGATAATTATTTTTGCGTGCTATTTTTAATACTTCTAAGTGTGATTTACTACAACCTATAGCACCATTTTCATCTTTAATAGCGTTAAATCTAATAGGATTATTTATACCGAATGATTTTAATTCATTTACAGTTTCTTCTTTTCTATCTTTTCTATGTTTTAAATTTATATAGTAAGTATATTTTGTAACATCATCAATATTATAATTAAAATTATAATTAAAATTATATATACAAATAAATATAATAAATATAATAATTATTAAAAATACAATAATTCCACAAATCAATATTTTATTCATATATATATATATATATATTATTATTATATAAACTTGATATCTACATTTTTATATATATTTTCTTCAGTCCATTTTAACCAATTATTAAAATTTTTATTAATATTTTATTATATCTTTTTAAATATATGATATTTGTTCATGCAATAAATTTTATTCTCGTATTATTTTTATGGATATTTATATGGACACTTTTTAATAAAATTACTACTAAATTAAATATAACCAATAATCAAATGATTTTTATTAGTATAATTGGTATATTAACGATTACATATATTATGTATATTTCACCAAGATTTAAATTATAAAAAATTTGATATTTAAAATTCTAAATATTATTAATATAAATAATATGAAACTTATAATTGTTGAATCTCCTGCAAAAGCAAAAAAGATTCAAACATTCTTTAAAAAAGATGTCGTTGTTCGTTCATCTTTTGGTCATATTAATGGTCTAGATACTACTAAACTAGATAAAATGATAGATAATGATTTCAAACCAATATACAAAATTTCAAATCCTAAAATTGTTCAAGAATTGAAAAATATTAAATATAGTGATATTGTATTAGCAGCAGATGATGATCGTGAGGGTGATGCTATTGCTTGGCATACTGGTAATTTATTTAAATTAGATTATACTAAAAATAATCGTATTAAATTTAATGAAATATCCAAAAGAGCAATTGAAAATGCTTTAGAAAATCCAACAACATTAAATATGCATAGTGTCAATGCTCAACGTGCTAGACAATTTATTGATTTATATATTGGATATAAAATTTCACCATTGTTATGGAAACACATTAAAACTGATGCTAAAGGTTTATCAGCAGGTAGAGTTCAAAGTTGTTTATTAAATTTATTAATTGATCATCAAAAAAAGATTGTGGAATACGAACCCAAATACAATTATAAACTTGATAGTAATATGTATTCAGATGATATAAATTTACCATCACAGTTCCAATTTACCGATAAAGATATAGATGATAATTTGATTCAAGAAATATTAAATATTATAATTAATAACAAAAATTTTAAAATTACAAAACGTGATACGAGTGAAGAAAAATCATATTCACCAAAACCATTAATAACATCAACATTACAACAAAGAGCACAAAATGAACTTGGATTTCCAGTTAAAATGACTATGAATATAGCACAAAAATTATATGAAAATGGTAAAATCACTTATATGAGAACTGATTCAACATTTATCAGTGATGATTTCAAAAAATGTCTACAAAAAAATATTACTGAAAACTATGGTAAAGAATATTATATGAATATTCAATGTAAAAAAGTAAAAGGAGCACAAGAAGCTCATGAAGCTATCCGACCAACAAATTTAAATGATACACTTAGTGATAATTATAAAGATTGTGATAAACGATTGTATGAATTAATTAAACGTATTACAATAATGTCACATATGAAACATGCCTTATTTGATATATTAACACTACATATGAGTAATGATACTTTAATGGAATATGGATATTTTGTATCAAAAGTAAAATCTTTAAAATTTGATGGATATCTTAAATATTTAGGTAAAGATTTAGAACGTGTAGAATTAAGTGTATATCAAAATATTGATATGGTAAAATTTAAAGATGCAATATGTAAATATGTAGAATCAAATCCACCACAATATTTTAATGAATCTACTATTGTAAAAAAACTTGAAAATTGCGGTATTGGTAGACCATCTACTTACGCTAATCTTATAGATACATTATATAATCGCAAATATACATTAAATATGGATATTGATCCTATTGAAAAAACACAAAAATGTATGTCTTTAAAAAATGATAAAATAGATACTTATGATGAAACTATTAAATCTACTATACAAAAGAAAAGAATTGTTGTTACAGACTTAGGTAATCTTGTTAATGGATACTTATATGGTGTATTTCCAGATATGTTAAATACAAATTTTACAGCAAATGTTGAAAATGATTTAGATTTAGTATCAAATGGTTCGATGGACTGGTATGATGTCATTAAAAAGATTTATGATACATTTAATCCAGTAATATTATCACAAATGAATATTGATAACACTAGTAATACTAATAGTGATAAAATACTATTTAAATATAAAAGTAAAGATGTAGTATTAAAAAATGGTAGATATGGCGAATACTTAAGATATGGCACAAAAAATTATAATATTCAAGGGTATCTAAAATACAAAAATATTGAAAGTGATCATATCACTTTGGATGATTTTAAAACACTTATAGCATTTCCTAAAAAAATATGTAAACATAAAAACTTAGACATTTGTATTCATATTGGTCCATATGGATATTATATGAAATATGGTAAAAAAAATATTAAAATAGATCAAAATAGTGATACCTGGACTAAAGAATATGTTTTAAATAAAATATGATAAATAATATTTAAACACGTGCTTCTAATTGGGATAGTTCAGCTCTCTACATATTTCTTTTATGTCTTAAATCTCTTGAATTAACGTCTGTGGCGAATCCTGCTTTTATTTGATGGAGGTGGACTTGGAGCAGATACTGATTTACATCGATTATTATTTAAGTCCCATTGACAATCAGGAGGACCGGGACAACTCCTAATCGATAAATATGCATTACAATCTGTTTTACCACCAACA
>Ga0209405_1001867_pt1 | contig 14500 bp, 13 predicted proteins | sample COGITO_mtgs_1105_6_FD_184803 | JGI IMG/M metagenome (GOLD analysis project Ga0209405, IMG submission 184803) | Pelagic marine microbial communities from North Sea - COGITO_mtgs_110516 (SPAdes) (version 2) | ecosystem: Environmental > Aquatic > Marine > Epipelagic ...
ATATTAACCCTTTGGGATGGTGGTAACCATATTAAAATTCACGACAAATTATAACTAAAAAATCCAGCTATACAGCTGGATTTTTTTATTTTGAAAGGAAAAATAATTACTCTACCGTAATGGAATAATCTTGTGGAGTAAGATTTATAACCCCTAACTACTTTCCCACATCTACTTTCATGTTTTTGATGTGAAGAGATAGTAATGATTTATTCCATTCTTTATTGGTTGGTGTTCTAAATTTTTTCTTATTTAATTCCTTACAAACTTCGTTCAAAGACAAGGATTTTTCAACCCTTAAATGAGTAATGAGTTTATTTAACTTCTCTTTATCCTCCAAATCAACTTTTGATTTATATGTGTTTTTAAGTTGGAATTTATAAGATGAACTTTTCATACCATCTTCAATTTGGTAAGTTCTTTTTCCATCCTTATTCTTACCAAATTGAGAGAGTTTATCATCAACTATTGGATACTTAAATTCAAAGTTCATCTTATGAGATTTTTCTTTAATGATATATTCTACATCTATTTTCTTCAAATAATTATTTAGGAATTCTTTCTTCTTCTGTAAAGGGTAATCAATAACACTATCTATTTCCAAATACATTTTATTTAACCAATCTGTCCACTCTGTTGAATTGGTGTAAAGGAATAACTCATTTTCTAACCTTTTGATTTCATTATTCACACCTTCCATCAATTTAGAAATTTTACCAACCATCTTTTTTCCTTTATCCTTCTCAATCTGATTCGTGAGGATTTCTACTTCTAAATCAATTACATTGTTTTCGTATCCTTTAAGAATCTTCTTTTTCTCATTGATGTATTTTATCCTTTTATCAGTTTCTTTTTTGAGATTCTTTACCTCATCAAATTTTGGGTTGAGGTTCTTCACCTTAAAATCTTCTCTTACTCTCTTTGATTTTTTTATTACTGAAATAAGATGGTTTAGTATTTGAGTATCGGTTTCTTCAACTCTTAAACTCTTTTTTACCGAACAATTTTTGTGTTTTTTACTCCACTTATTTGGGTTCTTCCATTTATACTCACCACTCCTACATCCGTATAAATCATTTCTTCCATTACCACTTCTAATGGATAACTTATTCCCACAACTTTTACAATAGATTAAACCATCCAATAGAGAAACATTAGATTTTTCAAACTTTTTGTGTTTTTGATTTTCTAATAATTTTAGTTGAACCTCATCCCAAAGTTTTGTTGATACTATTTGAGGAGTTTTTAAGATAATGGTATCAACAATTTTTGATTTACCACTTACCATTTCTTTCCATTCCCACTTTTGAACTCCTTTATAAAGTGAGTTCCCCAACATCTTTTGGATAGTTCCTAAATTCCAACCATCCTTACTTCTTTTCGGTAAAAAATCTGTTTTAGTATCTAAATAGAATTTAATATCAATGGTGGATTTACCATCTTTATACATTTGAAATATTTTATTGATAACCTTTCTTTCTCCCTCGTTAGGAATGAGTTTTTTACCCTCTACATCATACCCAAAAGGTTTAGTTCCCCCAACAAAAGTATTTCCATTTTTTAGGGAATTCCTTTTCCCCATAACACTTCTCATCCTTCGGAGTTTATTATCATACTGAGATACTAATGAGAGAATTCCCATTTGAAAATCATCAATTGGATTATCTAAATCATATGGTTTTGGAGAACTTCCAATAAACACCTTTGTTCCACTATCTAATAAAACCTTATAAATACTCCACCAACTCTGAGTTGACCTTCCTAACCTATCAGAATTATATACCCATATGTTTTTAATATTTCCCTTGGTAATTTCATCTAAGAGTTCAACTAAAACAATTCTTTCTTCTATTTCAATTTGAAATGAACTCTGAGAACCTTCATTGAAGATTTGGGGTTTTAATCCCAATTTCTTACTCATATCCAATCCCATTTTCTTTTGAACATCTAATCCTCCACCATCTGTTTGTTGGATATCTGAGGATACTCGTAATAGGATTCCTAATTTTTCTTTATTCATATGGGTTAAATATCTGGGATTACTTTACTCAAAGGTAAGTAATTTTATTAACCCAATAAAGAGTATAATTTTTAATCGGTAAATATGATGAAGAGAGGGGAATGAAAAAAATCAATTGGAAAAATTTACATATCATAATCCCTCCCAACACCAATACACTCCTACCAAGTTACTTTTGAAACTCTTTTAATTCCAATTCTCTTTTTAATTCCAATTCTCTGATTTGAGTTACTTCAATCACTTTCTTCTTTAGTAGATATCCAAATACTGAAGAAACATTTATCAATCGTTTATTTTTCCACTTAACCCCTTCAATCTTACCATCCTTCAACCATTGAAATACGGTTCTCTCAGATATATCAAATTGTTCTGATAAATCAGTAACACCAACCCATCTGTGGGTTTCTAATCCTTCTATGTATTCATTGAATTTATCTTTCATTATACTATCTTTTGTTCTTTAAGTTTTCTAACTGATGAGGTTATATATGAGGTGTGTTCTTGTTGAAGTAAAGAGTTATTCCCCCAACTGATACTCCAACTCTTCTTATCTACTGAACCCAATAATATCAGATTCTTTCCTATTCCATCATAGATATTGATATCACTACCCTCATCTACAAACCCAACCAATCTTTTATTAGGTGAATTACCAATATATTGGAAAGGAATTACTGAATTCATTCTTTTATTTATTCCATCAAGGTTCTGATTTAACCTCAACGAATAAGAGGGTAAAACAGATTTCCATTCACCATATCTATTGATGAGGTTCATTATTTGGTTGTATTCCATATCTGATTCACCCTTTAGAGTTTTAATAAGTTCATCTCTTTTTTCAATTGGTGGTATCCACCCCCTTTCCATCATGTGATTTAATACCAATACATCTTGGTATTTCATCAATCCTTTAATTCCCATTTCTTTCATGGTTTGGATTAAACCATCTATTTCGTGTTCGTTTATTTGTTCCATAATATTGTTCGTTTTAGTTCATAGAGGTTCATTCCTCTTACTATAAATATTACAGAGTTAAAAAACTTGACTGATTTGATTGAAAAGACTATTTTACACCCAAATTCAAATAACATATGAGTAACCACAACGAAATATCATCATTCATTTGGAAAGTTTGTGATGACCTTCTAAGAGATGTTTTTAAGAATTATGAATACGGTGATATCATTCTCCCTTTCCTTGTTTTAAGAAGATTAGATTGTGTTCTTGAACCAAAGAAAAAGGAGGTAGTTGAGTTTTATAATTCAATCAAAGGTGAGTTTGAGGACCCATCAGAAGTTTTGATGGAACAAACCAACATGAACTTTACCAACTACTCTAAATTTGATTTAGTTAAATTAAAGGAAGACCCGAATAAATTAAAAATTCATATTGATGAATATATAAGTGGATACTCTTCAAATGTTCGTGAGATACTTTCTTATCACAACCTCAACTCAATTATAAATAAACTTCATAAGAACAATAGATTATTTAAACTCATTGAATTATTCACTCAAGTTGATTTACATCCAAATGTGGTAAATAACCATACAATGGGACAAATATTTGAAGAACTTCTAAGAAGGTTCTCAGAGATGAGTAATGAAACAAGTGGTGAACACTATACTCCAAGAGATATAGTTAGTTTGTTGGTATCATTAGTATTTTCACCTGATAAAGACAAACTTCAAGAAAGAGGTAAAATCATTTCGGTATTTGACCCTTGTTGTGGTACAGGTGGAATGTTAACTGTTGGAAAGGAATGGGTACATGACAATATAAATAAAGATATTTCAGTAAACCTTTTTGGACAAGAGTTAAATGAAACTACCTACTCAATTTGTAAATCAGATTTTCTAATAACAGGTGAAAATCCAAACAACATAAAGTTAGGTTCATCCCTTTCTCAAGATGGTTTTCCTGAAACAGACAGAAGGTTTGATTATATGATTACTAATCCTCCATTTGGAGTAAGTTGGAAATCAGAGAAATCCTTTATTGAAGATGAATCTCAAAGAGGTGGAAGATTTAATGTCGGAACACCAAAAGTTACAGATGGTTCACTTCTATTCATACAACATATGATTTCTAAAATGGAAACCCAAGGTTCGAGAATTGGAGTAGTACTAAATGGTTCCCCTCTTTTTACTGGAGATAGTGGTTCTGGTGAATCTGAAATTCGTAAATGGATAATAGAAAACGATTGGTTGGAAACAATAATATCATTACCTAATGAAATGTTTTTTAACACTAAAATTCCAACATACATATGGATTGTTACTAATAAAAAGAAACCTAAACGAAAAGGTAAAATTCAACTTATAGATTCTTCTTCGATTTATACTATAATGAAAAAATCATTGGGTGACAAAAGAAAGTATATAAGTGTAAATCAAACTGATAATATACTCAAACTTTACAATGATTTTGAAGAAAATGATTACTCCAAAATTTTTGATAATTCGTTTTTTGGATTTACAAGAGTTAAAATTGAAAGACCGAAAAGAAATAATGGGAATATTATTTATGACAAAAAGGGAAACCCAAAATCTGATTCCAAATTAACGGATTACGAAAGAATCCCATTAATTAATGATGTTGAAGATTTCCTGGAGAAAAAATCAAATTTAAGTGAAAGTGACTCTTGGAGGGACAAAAAAAATGATTTAGTTGGTTATAGTATCAATTTCAGAAAACAATTTAAAAAATATAAACCTTTAGAAGACTTTAATTCGGTTGATTTGAAAATTGATAAGATTGATGAAAATATAAAAACTTTAAAAAACTCATACAAACAAAATATTTCCAAAATAAAATCTGATTTAGACAAAATAAAATTAAAAAAATCTGGGGTTGAATGGATTGGTGAAATACCAAATCACTGGTCTATAAAACGATTAAAAGATATAGGAACATTTTATGGAGGATTAAGTGGTAAAAAGGGTGTAGACTTCAAACAAGATGATAATATAAATAACAAACCCTATGTTCCATATACTAATATCTACAACAACACCTTTATTTCAAAAGAACACTTTGATTATGTTGTTATTAATCCAAATGAAAACCAAAATAGGGTTAAAAAAAATGATATTTTCTTTTTGATGAGTTCTGAAACTCACGAAGATTTAGGTAAAACTTGTATTCTAATAGATGATGTTGATGAACTTTATTTAAATAGTTTCTGTAAAGGTTTTAGGATTCATGATGAAAACATAATCCCTCTTTTTATTAATTATCAATTACTGGGACATACATTTAAGGAGTTAATTTCTGTTGAAGGTAGAGGTTTTACAAGAATAAATCTTAGACAAGATGATGTCAAAGATTTAAGTGTTTATATCCCACCTCTAAAAGAACAAAAAGAAATTGTTAGTTTTTTAAAAGAACAAGAGGGGGTTGTGAATGAAATAATTCAACTTGAGGAAGAGAAAATAACCTATTTGAAAAATTTATATAACTCCTTTCACTCAGATTTGAGTAGTGGAAAAATATTATTGTAAGATGAGTGTACACCCTACTGAATATCGTTACCAAAAAGAGATAATTAAATACCTCTCATCTCATGAATTCAATGGGTTAAAGTACACCTATCTCAAAGATGGTAAGTATGATTATGATAGGTTTAAGTGTATTATTCCATCTGAAACTTTAAGGTTTATTGAAAAAACTCAACCTGACACTTTCAAAGACATCTTAAAGTATAAAAGTGATTCTGAAAGATTCATAACCAAGTTGGTTAATGATAGTATTTTAAAAAATGGATTAATCAAAACTCTCAAAGACGGAGTAGATGACCATGATGTTGGTCACATCGATTTAATTTACTTTAACCCTGATAGAGAGATATCACAATCTTACTTAAAAAAGTACCAAGAAAACAGATTTGTTGTTGTTGATGAATTTAAGTATTCTGTAAAGAATGAAAACAGAATTGATGTAGTTCTTATCATTAATGGAATTCCAATTCTTACAATGGAGTTAAAGAATCAATTTACTGGTCAAACTGTAAGGGATTCTGACAAACAATATGTCTATGATAGAAAACCTGATGGAGAACCACTTCTTAAGTTCAAAAGATGTATTGGTCATTTTAGTTTAGATAAATCTGAAATTCATTTTACCACTAATCTTAGGGGAGAAAAAACTAAGTTTTTCCCTTTCAACAAGGATATGAATGTGAATGAAGATGGATATAAAGTTTCTTTTTTATGGGAAGAAGTTTTTAATCCAGTTTCTTTACTTGATGTCCTTGAAAAGTTTGTCGTTCAGGTAACTGAGATTAGTAAAGAATGGAATGATAAAACTCAAAGAGTTGAGAAAGAAAAGAATGAAGTACTCATCTTCCCAAGATATCACCAATTAGAGGTAATTCGAAACCTTAGAACTTCTGTGAAATCAGATGGTATTGGAGGAAACTACTTAGTTCAACACACTACAGGTTCAGGTAAATCATATTCAATTGGATGGTTATCTCACAACCTCAATACCTTATTTGATAAAGATGATAATAAGATGTTTGATTCTATTATTGTTATCACCGATAGGAGGGTTTTAGATTCTCAACTACAGAAAACAATTAAAGATTTAGAAGGAGTTGAAGGAGTGGTAAAACAAATAGATGAAAATTCTAAACAACTTAAAAAGTATCTTGAAAGTGGAGGTAGTATTATTATTACTACTATTCAAAAATTTTCAGTTGTTGTTAAATCAATTCAAGAACTTTCAGGTAGAACATTTGGAGTAATTATAGATGAGGTTCACTCCTCTCAAACTGGAAAAACTGGTTTAAACTTAAGAAAAGTTTTGTCCATTAATGAGGAGGATGAGGTTACCAATACCGAATTACAAGATTATACAAATTCAGTAGTGAAGTTGTTAAGTGAAGAACAAAGAAGTAGAAAGAAACCACCTAATATTTCATTCTTTGGATTTACTGGTACTCCAAAAACTGAAACACTTGAAATCTTTGGTACTGAAACTATAGTTGATGGAGAAACCAAAAAACTTCCCTTTCATTCATACTCAATGAAACAATCAATAAAGGAAGGGTTCACATTGGATGTTTTAGAAAACTTTACTTCTGTAAAAAGATGGTTTAAACTAAAGATAAAGGGAGATGATAAAGAACTTCCTGAATCTAAAGTTAAACACGAATTGGTAAGTTGGGTTGATTCATCTCCTGATATGATTTCAGAAAAAGTAAGAATAATTCTGAACCATTTAACTCAAAAAACCTTTAATACAATACCCAAGAAATTATCTAATGGGAAAACACAATACAGTGGTAAAGGAATGATTGTCTGTAGTTCTCAATATGATGTAGTTCAATACTTCTTTGAGTTAACAAAACAATTAAAAGAAAAAGGATGGTACGAAAAGTGTAAACCTCTTTGTGGATTTAGTAGTAAGATTGATTTTCATGGGGAACAATTTACCGAACAAGACTTAAATGATATAAGTGGACATAATAGAAGGGAAAGTATCCCTGATGGGTTTAAGAATCCTACAAATAGAATTCTAATTGTTTGTAGTAAGTTCCAAACAGGGTTCGATGAACCTCTTCTTCATTCTATGTTTATAGATAAGAAATTGAATGGAGTTCAGTGTGTTCAGACTCTTTCGAGATTGAACAGAACAACATCTGGAAAGGAAGATACCTTTGTTCTTGACTTTGTAAATAAACCTGAAGATGTTCAAAAATCATTTCAAGAATTCTACAAAACAAAAATACTTTCTGGTGAAAGTGACCCTAACGAGTTATATGGAATATTAAAAGATGTTGAAGGATATAATCTTTACAGACCATCTCAAGTAGATGAATGGTTGGAAATATACTTTAGAAAAAATAGAAGTGATAAAGATTTACAACCTCTTGTAGATTCAATATACAATCAATGGATTGAATTACCTGATGATGATAGAATAAGATTTCGTTCAAAATTAAGTTCTTATAGTAAGATGTACGAATACATTACTCAAATAATTGACTTTAAAAACCAACCTAAACTTGAAGGGTATAACCTTTTCTTTTCATTACTTCACAAATTTCTAAATGTATCGAAACCTATTGTAGAATTGAACCTATCCGATTCTGTTTACTTAGATTCATTTAAGTTTGATATTCAAGGTAAAAACAATTTATTTTTAGATGATAAGGATACATCAATTGAACCAAAGTCATATGATTCTGAGGGGATGTTGATTGAGGAGGAAACAGATTTACTTTCTAATATAATTAAAGAAATGAATGAAGTTCTTGGGGAAGGTTTACCAGACCATTTAAAAAAACCCCTTGAAAACCTCACTCAAAAAATTGAAAATCACCAAGAATTTGACACAACTCTTAGTAATAATACAGAATCCAACTCAAGGGATTGGTTAGATAAACTTTACCTTGATATTAATAAGGAAAACTTTAGAAATGATTTGGAGGGTTATAAGTTTTTGAAAGATAATAATATTAAAGAGTTAGTGATTCAAAGTATTATTAATTCTAAGAAGGGGAATCCATCAAGGATTTAAATTATAATATTAAGTGTTTATTACCCTATCATTTTCTATAAGGGAAAATTTTCAACTCCGATAAAAAAACCCCTCCGATACCCATTTTGGAAAAAAAGTATTTTCTCAGTCTCAAGAAACCTCCCCCCATTTGGTAGGGTTTAGGAAATTAGGTGGGGTTCAGAGATTTACTTTGTGTTCCTTTTAATCTTAAATAACTCTACAACACACTTTAACCACTATAACCTTGTGTAATTCAGGTATTTGTTGTATATTTAGATTGAAATATAAAGGGAAACACTATGAGAGTAAAATACAACAGAACTTCAACGATTCAACAAGAAGGTGAGAGATTCAAATTAGATAAGGATAATTACGATTTAACAATCTTTGATAAAGGTGTAAGTGGTAAGATTCCCTTTTCTGAAAGAGAAGGTGGAATCAAACTAACTAAATTGGTTAATGAGGGTAAGGTTAAAGAGGTTGTAGTGGAAGAACTTTCAAGATTGGGTAGAAATACCATTGATACATTAACTACTCTTAAATCGTTTGAGGAAAAGGGAATCAATGTGGTTGTTAGAGGAATGGGTAATCTTCAATCTATGGTAAATGGGAAGAAGAATCCTATTTGGAACTTAATCACATCAGTAATGAGTTCACTTTATGAACTAGAAAGAGAAAACATCTTAGAAAGAACTGAGATGGGAAGAAAAATGTATGTTATGAACGGTGGTAAGTTGGGAAGAAAGATTGGAACTACTGAAAGTAGAAAGGATTTCATGAGTAAGGATAGAACTAAGAAGATATTCAACTTATTAGAAAAGGGTAAATCTGTTAGAGATATCTCTGGTAGATTGGGTGTTTCAACTAAAACTGTTGTTAAGGTTAGAAAGTATTGGGATAAACCAAGAAAAGAATATGTAGAGGGGTTAGAGAACCAACCGTTGGTTTCATCCTCTGAATTTGTTGATATAATGGGGTAATTACCCTATCATTTTCCTCTGAAATAATTTGGTTTAATCAGATAAAGGGATAAACACTACATCTGAATGGTTACAGAGTGTTTTTCCCTTTGTTTATCTGAATAATATATCAATCTATCATCTTAAATCTTATTGATTCTTAGGAGTTCTTAATCCCTTTTAGTTGTTGATACCACTTTATCCCATTCTTCACAATTAACCATTCTAAACTTATCTAACATCTTTTTCAAACAAACCATATCCTCTTCCAAAGTTTCAATTTGTTCAAATATTTCATCTCTATATAAATCTCTAAAATCACTTAAATTTCTTCCACACTCATTTATACTCTTAATAGTTTCATCCCAATTCAACCATTCCATTCCTTCTTCTATTTCACTTTTAATCCTTCTGATTTTTACTTTTCTCAATACTGATGGTGGAAGTAAAGAATTCCTTCTATTCTCTTCTTTGTATTTAATTGTTTCTTTCATAATCTTTAATTTTAATTTCTATTATGGTTTATATCGATATTACGGATTCCTTCAATTCCCCATCTTCTTAAAAAATCAACAAGAAAATCTATCGTATCCCAATCTTCATTGTTTTTAAGTTCTTCTACAACTTTCTCTTTACTATCCCCATATTTTTCTAATCTGTAATCAAAATACAATTCGTGACTTAATAGGAATCTTAAATTATTTTGATGGTTTTGTTCTTTTATTTTCTCCATAATTTCTGATTGTTTTTCTTTTTTCATAATCTTTAATCTATTGGAAATGAATCAAGGGTTAAACCATTTTCTTTCTTTTCCTTTTGTATTTGTTGTTCTTCTTTTTGTATTTGTTGTTCTTCTTTTTGTTTATTCAATTCAATTTCTTTTAATTCTTCATCAACTGATAATTTCATCTTATCTGAAATTTCTTGAAGAACCTCTTTAGTGTATTCTAATAAGATTGGATTATACTCGTTATCTTTTCTTAACTCTACAAAAGTTCCTTCTATAAGAACTTTTTCTACATCATTCATAGTATTTAATACACACATCATTGGAATGAATGTTTGAACATCAAAACTTTCATCTTCATCAACATAATCTTTTGAAAATATCATTCTTTCATCTTCATCAATGTGAGGATAATTACATTCATTTATAAAGTAATCCGTCAAATCATCTTTCCAACCCCAAGATTGGGTATTAGTAATACCATACATTAAATACTCGAATCCGATTGAAATTTTATCTATAACTTTTTTAAATTTAAGTTGAGGAATATTATCTCCATCTTTAATTTCATAGGTTGAGTATTCACTTACTTTCCAATCATTTAGAAAATCATTTAAATGTAATTCTCCATATAATAATGTTTTATTCATCCCATTTTTTACAATATTGTAGAACAAATCTTCATTCATATGTTGTTGAGTTAGTTCGGTGAATTTTTGTGGTATGTTGTGGTAACTATCCACTACTTTAATATCAACTTCGGAATACCCATCCTTATACTTTGATATTATATAACTCTCTCTATTACCTTCATCTTTTTCATACTTTACAGAGTATCCATTTTTGAATCCATCAACAAAGTTTATTGTTTCGATTTCATCAGAATTTATTTCACGTTTAATCAATCCATTAGGTAATCCTAATTTTAGATTTCCACTCCATTCTCGAAGTTGGAATTTTCCATTAAGTATATCATTTACATAAGTTACCAAAACTGGTTTTCCATTATCATATATACCTGTGAAATGTTCTCTAACAACACTATCAATAAAGAATTCACTTATAAGATGTTTTCTGATGTAAGAAACATTAACTTCTTTTATGAATTCTTTTGGGGTTATATACCACTCACCATACTTTTTATTATCAATATATTCACCAAAAGTTCCATATTTAGTATTTCTATAAAATCCATTCTTTTTTCCGTTTTTATAATTGATGATTTCCTTAGTTCCATTTTTATAGTAGTTAATACATTCACCATCCTTTTTACCATTCACATAAGAATAAGTTTTTGAAAGAGAAGAACCCTCATAATCATTAACTACACCATCAAAAGGTTCTAAATCACATTTCTCATAGGGAACATACTTACCATTTTTTAGTTCCATTCTACTTTTGATTACTCCGTAATCTTTTTGGGAAACCACTTTGTAAAGTTTTCCACCTTTGGAATAAAGAACATAGATTGATGAAAGTTTTCCTTCATCATCAGTATTAACTTCTAATAAGGTGTTTGGTAACTTATTACTCAAACTCCAATTAACTCCGAAATCATCTTGTTTTCTGGATTTAATTTCAATTAATTTATCCATTAAGGATTGTTCTTTTACAATTGGAATGAACCAATTTCTACTGAACCCTTTGGATTGATACTTACTAAAGTGTTCATTCATTACCACATCAAATGGTTGTTGTTGAGGTTGATTATCATTGTTAATCAATCCTCCATTTTCACTTGTTTTACTCATAACTTATTTTGTGAGGTTATCCCATTTCACTCTTCGGTTTTTCAATAATTAGTTGATTCTCTTTTCTTTATTGAGGGTTCAAATCTCATCCCCTCATAACAATACTAATATACAAATCAACATACCCTACATATAATATTACTTTATTGTATGGTATTATTTGTATATTTGATTTATGAAAGAAAAAAGGGTAAAGGAGTTGATTTATTTGAATGAGAATAGTTTCAATCAACTACCTCATCAACTTAAAAAGGATAAGTTAGATTATCAAAAACTATATTCTAAAATCAAAAAAAGAGAGAAACATCTTAAATCTCTTAAAGAAACTTATGATAGAAAAAGAATCGAATTGAATGATTGGAAGAAAGAACAAACAGAAATGTTTAATTCCATCATTGAATTACATTCTGATTTAGTTCCTACTATATCTCTTTCTTTTAGTGGTAAACCTAAAGATTGGGGTATTAGAAATAATAGTTGGAGTATAACAATGAGATTGAAGGGTAGGATATTCTCTCCATACATAGGAACGGATAAGAATGTTAGATTAAGATTGAATAAACTAACTGATTCAGATGATTATTGGAATGAATACGATAACCAACTTACATCTAATAAAACTGATAAGAAGGAATTAGAAAAGGTATTGAAGAGTTATATAGAACCAAATATCATTAAGAAGTTAGTTCGTTTAAATAAATCTTTTAATGGATTTGAAGAGTGGTGTAAACTTTATAAGGAGAAAAAGATAAAAGGAATGGATTTCCTCATTGAATAAAAAAAGGATTACCAACTTAATGATAATCCTATTTCTACCGTGATGAAACTAATTATTACGAGTGGATAAACGATTTCTCCCAACTAATCAAATCTTCTTTATAGATGTATTTGTGTTGAGGTGATATTTCTAACATTGGAAGATTTTTTAGTTTCCTCCAATTGTAAAGTGTTCTTTCTGTAACTCCATAGATGTTACATAATTCTTTTGATGAGATTCTTTCTGACATTTTGTTGTTCCTTTTTAAGTGTTATTTGTATTCTTTGTTTATCCAAGTATCGAAATCAATTTCAATTTCACCGTTTGTAAAGGTTATATCATCACAACTTGTTCCTCCACTTTGTTTCCATTTGGAAGGAGTTTTCTTTTCCTTTTTGATATAGTAATCTTTCTTAAGTTTTCCCACATATATAAATATATAATTCTTAAATTTTCGTAATATTCTCAATTATTTCATTCAAATCATCCTCTTCATCCAAAGTATCCATTACAACATCCCTTATGAGTTCTTTTAACTCTGTTTTAGAGAGGTTTGAGATACCTTCATCTTCTTCATCATATGATTCAAAATCATCCTCTAAATCCTCTGGTTCTTCGTATCCCATTTCTTTTAAAATTTCATCTAAATCAACCTCATCTTCATCTTCAATATCTGAGATATCATTTCCATTCCATATCATTGAATTACTAACTCTATCTCTTTCGTGTTTGAGTGGAGGTAGAACCATTGAAACTGATTCATTTAATATTCTTTTCTTTTGGATATCTGTAATTGGAACTCCACTAAGTTCCATCAACCTCAACCTTCTCTGGTTGGGTGAGATGTTTTTATCCGTTGGTTTAATTCTTTTCATAATTTGTTTTCCTTAGTTTTTTAGTAGGAGGTTTATACTCTTTTTTCTAATCTTTTCTAACTATAACTATATTAATACTTCCAAAGAGGATACAATCCACCTTAAGGAAACTTTTTAGTTTTTCCCCAAGATGTAATCATAATACTTCCAATGGAGTATTACAATGGGAGTTATTCAATCTATTCCTCCTCTCAACCAATCCTCTGTGTAGATTACATTGGTTTCCCACCTCTATGTTCATCGTATCTCAACGATAGGTTATTAAGTTCCTTTTGGATTTCATTACTGGATATAACCCTTAAGGTGTGAACAAAACTTCGTTATATCCCCTCGTTAGATAGTTCAAACAATCTATTAAACCAACAATCAATAAATCTTACCATCTGTATATACATATAGAAGAATTTGGAAAACGTAAGAAAATAGAGAAAATATTTATTCCATTAACTCTATAATAGGTTGGGATACCTCAACGATATCCTCACGATTGATTCGTTCTTCTCTAATCTTACCTTTCTTATAAATGGAGTGAACGTGATTGTTCTTAAAGATACTTCCACGAGGTGTTTTTAACCCCTCCTCATTGAGGATTTGAGAGATTTTACGATACCCAATAGGGGTTAAAGATTTCTCTTTATACTCACAAATACGGTTGAATAAATACTGTTGATATTCAGTATAATTTGATTCCCAAAGTTTGGTAGTAGTAATTGATATTGAGAAAGTTATGAGAACACCTTTGGGGTTAAAAATCTCGTTCCATATCTCTACTCCACTGTAACAGATTTCGCTAGGTTTCTAGGTTGATCTACATTCTTATTTAACATTACTGCTATATGATAAGAAAGTAACTGAAAAGGTATTGTAGTTAGCAAAGGCGCCAAGGCTTCCTCCGTTTCTGGAA
>Ga0209405_1001869_pt1 | contig 14488 bp, 11 predicted proteins | sample COGITO_mtgs_1105_6_FD_184803 | JGI IMG/M metagenome (GOLD analysis project Ga0209405, IMG submission 184803) | Pelagic marine microbial communities from North Sea - COGITO_mtgs_110516 (SPAdes) (version 2) | ecosystem: Environmental > Aquatic > Marine > Epipelagic ...
ACCCGCTTGCCAGCGATGCTGGGTATCAACCCCAACGATTTTCGTCTTATTTGGAAAAAATGACATGGTTAACAAGTTGGTTGCGAATTTAATTGAAAATATAAACGGCTTGGCTGTTCTTTCCCCCTAACAACCCTATAGAAAATGCAACGATTTTTGTCGGTAAACAAGTTACTTAATACGATAAAAATACAGATTTTTTAGCGCCGCTTATATTTCGGCAGAGAAATAAGGAATGTTACATCCTAAATTGCCTAATGGATTCTTTCAGCAAGCACTAAAAGTGGCAACATTGTCAAAAGAGTGGTCCGGGAGTGGGTTGCTTTTAGGAAAAATCGAACCCAGTACAACTATGAAAAGAGTTCGCAAGTGCAAGCGGATCGGGCGACTTGACTGGGTTAATGGCTATATCGATTTGAATCAATACTGCCATCAGGTTTTAGAAATAATACTTTTGCCGCTCGCGTCTGATTCCAGCCCCGAACTTAACGCTAGGCGAAGTGAAGAAATCAATTTACTCAACAGCCTCTAGTTTATGGCGCTATCACGTTAATTATTGGCCATTAGCCTGTGGCGTAGCAATGAGGGCTAAGTAAAAAGCTCGTGGGTGTTGCCAAGTTAAGTCGCCATAATAGGTAAAATCAGGCAATGTACACCTACAAACACCACCAATTTCCTCCAGACATCATTCGCGTATCGCTACCATCTCAGATCTATTTCGTTCCATTTCCGCACTGGGGCGCCTCAATACTTATTCCGTGTGGTGTTTTAGTGACACCTTGCTGATTAAACTCGGCTCTCAGTGGGCTCTTGGTCTGCTGATAGGGGGCTGTCGCCGCTTTTGGCTGCCTGTTGTCGTTGTGACAGGGCCTGGCGAACTTCCAATTGACTGGCGTGACTCATATTCACTTTGAATGACATCCACATGGGTAGCAGCATGATAATCGCAAGCCCTGGGCCTATAATCAGGCCGAGACCCCACGTTACCGTACTGGATACTTCACCTGGTTGAGCCCCAGCCTGCAGGCCTATCAAGTCTAAAAACGGACCTGCCGTTAAGTAGCCAAAGGCGCCCATAAATTTGGAGGAAAAAAAAGCCACAGCAAAAACAACGCCCTCCTGACGTTTTCCAGTGGCCAAATCCTGCTCATCCACGATATCTGCCAGCAGCGAGTGAACGGTGATCACGCGCAGAATAGTCATCGTCATATGTACTGCCCAGTTGACGTAGATCAAGGTAAAAACAAACGTGCTGTTATCTGGTAATAGGTCAAACAATTTCAACGGTGTCAGCCAGAGTAGGTTGATGGTGGTCATAGCGCAGGTCATGCGCAGTAACTGTTGTTTTTCAAATAGTCGATTCAGTGTTCCAGAAAAAACAGCCGACAACAGAACAGCGAGAATAATGGGACCGGCAAACAGTAAGGAAGTCTGAGTTGCATCCAGTTGCCAAAAATAGGTATAAGTCACCATTAGCAATGTAGCGGTAATACTGCCGATACCACCCAACCCCATATCCAAGATCACGATGTATCTAAAGTTCTTGTTGCGAAATGTGTTGAACACATCGCGCAACATATTGTTGCCGGCATGCACCTCGCCACCGGCGAGCATGGGAATGTATTGCCAAGTGCCGGCAATGCAGATGACGCTGAACAACACGACGAGGAAGCCGTTGACCCAGCCAAAAAAACGGTAATTGTCGATGATGAAGCGGCCATCTAAGCCACTTTCATCATTGAATAAAAAAATCAGGGCGGTGGCCGAGGCAAGCGTACCAATAATCCAGGCCACATTTGTGCGCATCCCAGCCAGCTGTGTACGTTCGTGATAGTCGTGGGTAATCTCAGCACCCATAGCTAAATAGGGAACCATAAAAAAGCTCAGAGCTGTGCGTACCAGCAGTAAGCTGATCAGCAGCCAGATAAACAGCTGGACTTGATCGCTTAGCATGTTATCGGGTGGCCCGTACAGCATAACAAAACCCAAAACCATTGGAATAACAGCGGCAATCATTAACGGGTGGCGGCGGCCAATGCGCGAGCGCAAACGGTCTGACCAGGCGCCAATCATTGGGTCGCTGATACCGTCCCAGATAATTGAAATGGCGATAGCAAGACCAGTCAGCGTCCCAGACAGTCCAAGCACCTGCTTATAGTAAAACAGGACAAAGACACCCATTGCCGCTTCTTTGAGCGCGTGACTAATAATACCCGAGCTATAAAGCAGACGGTTATGCAAGCTAATACTTGAGACGTAATTGGAATAAGTTTGAGAATTTCGCACTACTTCGCATTACTCCGCATTAAATTAAAAGACCTGAGGCATGTGTATAACAAAATAGGATAGCATGTAATAATGAATAGAAATATGCAAAAATTAGTCATCAATTCATTGTTTTAAATGCGTAAATTATTTAAATGTATCGGCTTTAAGTTCTAGCTCGCTTATTTCCAGTATTGTAAAGAAACCCTATCTCAAAATGAGTTGCCATACGTTCCAGCAGGGGAAAGAACAGCCAAGCCGTTTATATTTTCAATTAAATTCGCAACCAACTTGTTAACCATGTCATTTTTTCCAAATAAGACGAAAATCGTTGGGGTTGATACCCAGCATCGCTGGCAAGCGGGTTTATCGTAAACTCCTCCATTTCATCTGACGCGATTAGGTGCACGGCAAGAGCCAGAATTCGTTGCCGACGCAACTTTATTTAAACTTGGCGAACGATGTTTCTCCGAGCTATGTCTAAGTTTTCCATGATGAACTCTATATAAGATTTGACGTTTAGGCAGGTACGAGTTTACCCCCTTTGCTTTTTTAACGGACGAGCAATTCGCCTTCCTACGTTGCTCCGCATACAGATTTTACTACCACTAAAATTTATAAATAAAATTTATAAATAAAATGCGTCATGCTAATTTTATTGTGTATAAAATCTATAGGCAATAGTCATAATGAACTCAATACATTTGCTAGCACCGCAAAAATGAAGGAAAGCCAACCATCACTTGTGTTCTCAACATTGGGCCGTCCTCGGGCATTATTAAAAACCGAACTCGCTAGGAACATGGTAACCATGTGGACTGGCTGTGAAGCTGGCTTAGAGCCCTTCATATTTTGTTTGAACACATCCAACCAAAAGCCAAGTGATAGTATAAATACCTCGAATGGGGGCTTTAATGTCAAATAAATTAAAATCTGGGCACCGTAAAAAAGTGGCATGCGGATTACTACCAGTGACACTAGTACATGCGGTAACCCTGGTCCTCGTGTTTGCGCTCGGTGGTTGTGCGGTTGTGCCAGGTGCCCATATATCGGGGGTTGATACGCGCGAAATGGACGATGTGAGCGGTAGTGCAGTAAATTTTATTCCGATTACTCAGAGCCTGATCCACGAGATGCAGCAACGGAAACCCTGGACTGTGCAAGTGGCGACTTATGTTGACGAATCGGATGCTAGAAAAATACAGAGGGTACTCTTATCTGAAGGATTTAATGCGACCGCTAAGAGTATGACCATTAATGGCATGAATCATTACAGGGTCTATGTAGGTCCACAATCAGACAATAGCAGCGCTGATACTATTAAGAATTTAGTTGATTCGCGGTTTGGTTTAGAGAGTATTATTTTGGATCACGCGGAGGCAAGCAGTGACTCAAGCATGGCATTTACCGAGCAAATAAAGAGCTATTCTTATCTTGTGGGCAGCGGGGACATACTCAACATCACAGTTTGGGATCATCCCGAGCTGACCATCCCTCAAGGAGGACAAAGAACGCCCATCGAAGCTGGCAACGTCATTCACACCGACGGCACTGTTTTCTATCCGTACGTAGGCAATATTTTTGTAGTTGGCAAGCACGTCACCGAAATCAGAGCTTTAATTACTCTGGGCTTGAGTGGGTATATCAAAGATCCTCAGGTTGACGTGGCCGTAGCGGCCTTCAGATCTCAGCGCGTGTTTGTATCTGGCGCGGTGAACGACCCGAAAACGATTGCTGTGACCGACGTACCCATAACGTTGCTTGATGCGCTTAACTCTGCCGGTGGCCTGGCAGCCGACGCCGATTGGCGCTCGGCGACTTTGACGTCAACACGCGCTGGCGTTTCGATCAAAGAGGTAATCGATCTCTCAGCATTTTATAAAGAGGGGCTGTTGAATCATAACAGACTGCTCAGGTCCAACGATGCGCTGCACGTGCCGCGCAACGATGCGCTCAAAGTCTTCGTCATGGGAGACGTTATCAGCGCAGGAACGCAGCGAATTGATCGCAGCGGACTGACACTTGCCGAGGCGTTAAACGACGTAGGGGGTATCAATGAAGCCTCCGCCGACGCCTCTGGTATTTTTGTGCTGAGGGCGAACGATGCGGCTTCAAAAATGGTGGATATCTACCAGTTGGACGCTTCAATGGGCTCCATGCTTATTTTAAGCACGCAGTTCAGACTAAAACCCATGGACATTGTCTATGTTACCTCCGCGCCGGTCGCCCGCTGGAACAAGGTGATGCGCCAGCTCACTAGTAGCTTTAACGCCATCTGGGCAACGACTGCGGCGAGAAACGCCAACTAATTTTGGGGGGAATTTCCTACAATGGGTGAGAATAGAAAGGAAGGCATGCCATATGGCGTACCAAACAAATAAAGCACAGAAAGATCGTGGGATCTTTGACGATGCGATAGATTTCCGCCTGCTACTGGGTATCATACTGGAGGGACGATATATCATCGCGGCTTCTATTGCCGCGTTTATTACGGTGGGTGTCAGTTACGCTCTTCTTGCGACGCCGATATATCGCGCCAACAGTTACATTTTGGTAGAGGATGACGCCCTTGGCGTCCCAGGGCTCGACGACACCGCTGAAATAATCACTACTGATACCTCGGTTGCACAAGAGCTTTATCTTATAAAGTCCCGCACAGTTGTAGGCGCAGTAGTCGATGAGCTTGATCTCACTACACACGTTTCGCCTATTTATCTTCCGCTGATTGGAGCGCAGCTAGCGGGGCGTCACGCCAGCGCTGAACTTGCCGATGCCCCCTTTGGACTTCGCAACTATGCCTGGGGAGGTGAGAAACTTCACGTCTCTTCTCTACAGCTGCCTACTCGTCACCTTGGTCACTCCTTTGAGCTTCTTGCCCTCGGCGATCAGCAGTTTACTATGTCTTACGGCAATCAGGTTCTGTTAAAAGGCTCTGTAGGTGAGATGGCTCTGAGTCTCGATGGTGAGGTGGCGATCTTTATCGAAACCTTGATCGCGCGACCTGGTACCCGGTTCGAAGTCCGGAAAGCAGCCCGCTTCGAAACTATTATGGATCTGCAAGAATCTTTGCTGGTGTCTGAGAGAAGCAGGAATACAGGCATCATTGAGATCGCCCTTGAGGGCACCAACAAAGATTATATTTTAGAGGTCGTTGACTCAGTTGGAGTCCATTTTTACTCTCAGAACGTGAAGCGCCGAGCGACGGAGGCCGAGAGCAGTCTTAACTTCCTGGACAAGCAAATCTTAGGGGTCAAGACGGATCTTGCTAATTCAGAGGAGACCCTCAACGACTTCAAGAGTAAGCGTGGATCAGTTAATCTTCCCCTTGAGGCCGGAGCCGCTCTAGACGGCCTGGTCCAGATCGAGGCGGACATCAGCGCCATGTCGATAAGTGAAGCGGATATTTCGCGCCGTTATACAACCCAGCACCCCAGCTATATTTCATTTAAACGCCAGCAGGATAATTTGCAGCAGCAAAGGAGAGAGCTGCTAGACAAACTAGCTCAACTGCCCAATACCCAGAAGGAGATACTGCGTCTCACCCGTAACTTCGAGGCCAACCAATCGATTTTTATTTCGCTTGATAACCGTAGGCAGCAGCTGTCGATGCTGAAGGCTAGTAGAGTAGGTAATATTCGTTTATTGGATAGCGCCGTGGTTCTGCCGGATACGGTGGCACCCAACCGTCAGCTCATCGTGATGGTTAGTCTTCTGGTGGGGAGTTTATTTGGCCTAGTGGTTTTAGTCCTGCGATCTTTATTGAAACCAGGCATCATTGACCCGCATACATTCACCGAAATTGGCTTAACGGTCCATGCCACAATCCCCTTCTCTGATAATGAGCCGTCTAAGCATCCAACGAATGGGCCACTCAGGCCCATTAGCGGCAAAGAAAAGAAAGAGAAAAACTTGCCCAGCAGTTTTCTAGCGGATGACTACCCTGATGATTCGTCGGTTGAGGCGCTGAGGAACTTTCGAACCTGCCTACGTTTCTTGATGATGAATGCTAAAAACAACTTGGTGATGATCTCAAGTGGTAGCCCGGGTGTTGGCAAATCCTTTGTGACGGTCAACCTTGCTTCCGTCATCGCACAATCTGGGCAGCGTGTGCTGATTGTTGACGCTGATATGCGCAAGAGCTATTTACATCGCACATTCCATGTGAACCCAGAACATGGCTTGGCTGATGTCCTCGCTGGCACGTTGAGCGTCAGAGATGCCATCAAGGAGACGGCGTCGGATAACCTCCACTACCTGCCGAGAGGGAAGATCCCTAATAACCCTTCGGAACTTCTGATGGGCCCAATATTCAAAAAACTAGCCGAAAAATTAAGCGAGGCTTATGATTTGGTGTTCTTTGATACGCCACCCATTTTGGCGGTAACGGATGCCTCGATTATTGGCCCTCACTGCAGCACAAATATGGTGGTGGCTCGGTTTGGGACCTGCACGGCAGGTGAGATTGCCGCAGCACAAGACCGCTTTCATCATAACGGCGTTAATATTAAGGGGGTTATTTTTAATGCGGTTCAGAAAAGAGCCGGTGGTTACTATTATGGTGAGCCATCTTTCTACAGCAGTAATCTGGGGGGATATAACAAAGCACCTACGGACGCGCTCGCTCACAGATCCAATAGCCAGCAGTTATTATCATCTGAAGCGATCGATGATTTACTGAGGGTCGAGTAAACGACTATGGGAAATAAAGGAGTCATCCGCCCCATCGATCACCAGTTAGGCATGCTACAGCGCGCGGTTGATGTGTTGCTGATTTTTCTTACGTTATTTGTAACTTTATCCATCTACCTTTCTTTAAGTGGCTGGAACGGCCAGTACACAATGACCGTATTAACCACCGTGACAATTTTTTATATCGCAGCCGAACATAACGGACTTTATCAGTCATACCGCTTCGAAAAGCTCACCGGGGAGTTGAAACCGCTTTTTATCGCTTGGTTGTCCGCGATCACTGGCCTGCTGTTTTTGGGCTACGCCCTTAAAGTCACCCACGAACTTTCTCGTGTTGTATTGGGTTGTTGGAGTATCTTCGCGCCTGCAACTCTATTCGCCTCGCGTGCTTTGTTTCAAGTAACATTAAGATATCTTCGTGGCAAAGGCTATAATAGCCGCTCGGTGGTGATTCTAGGAGTGAATGACAACGCGACTCATCTTGCCAAAAATATCCTCAGCCACCCAAAGCTTGGACTGGTTCTGAAGGGCTTTGTGTCGGATATTCATAGCGGCGATGTACTCACCCACAATAGCGAGACCCTGCGCGTTATTGGCGACTTGGATAACTTGTTAGCCATGGCACAAGCCGATGAGGTGGATGTGGTGTACATCGCCAGTAATGTCTGTGACCAGAATACTGTTGAAGAAACCATAGAAGCACTAGGTGACTCTACTGTTTCCATGTACTTAGTGCCTAACTTTTACACCGCGGACATTATGCAGGGCAACTGGGTAACGGTGGGGGATACTCCCACGGTAAGCATCATCGATACCCCCACGCTCGGCATCGATTCTTGGTTGAAGCGTGCCGAAGACATCGTTATCTCATTCGTCGGCTTGCTACTATTGGCGGTCCCTATGGCGATTATTGGTCTGGCTGTAAAGCTCAGCAGCCCCGGCCCTGCCTTATTTAAACAGAACCGTTACGGTATGAACGGCATGCCAATTAGTGTTTGGAAGTTTCGCAGTATGAACTTGGCTGAAAAAAAAGATGAGTTTTTGCAAGCCAAAAGAAACGATATAAGAGTAACAAAGCTCGGTAGCTTTTTGAGAAAGACCTCGCTTGACGAGCTACCGCAGTTGATTAATGTGCTGGTCGGAGATATGTCGATTGTGGGGCCCAGACCACACGCGATTGCACACAATGAAGAATTTCGTGGCAAAGTAAAAGGCTACATGCTCAGACATAAGGTCAAACCAGGTATAACTGGCCTTGCGCAGATCAATGGGTATCGAGGAGAGACCGCACGGATCATAAAATGGAGGCTCGGATTCGATATGATGTGAGATATATTAACAACTGGTCGCTTTGGCAAGATCTGGTGATTGTTGTGAAGACGCCTTGGGTGTTGTTTGCTTTCAGCGATAGGACTTATTAATTGCACACTTTGCAATGTGCAGACAGCGACCTTAAAGCAATGCGTATATTACTTTACTTTAACTTGCTAAAGATTTACCGCCAATTTCACCAGATGCGTTTGAATTCAAAAATTTTAATGAGATTTAACCAGAGATTCGTCAAATGATTACAGAGGCAATACATCGAGGCGACGCAGGGGCATCTATAGGCCCCAACGTCGCATTGTTAGAAGCGGGGATATTTATGCGAGCAATCAAAAACAGCTTCAGGTCATACGTATCATTCTTAAATGAGGCCGTTTGGTGGCTTTGCTGGAATGATCAACCAGCGCTAAGGCACCTCGAAAAACTCTCAGTGAACAGTGACTGTGGCCAATGTTTTTTAGGGGATACGAGACTATAATGAATTTATTAGGCTTATACCGTTTTTACAGACTACGCGTAGAGAAAACGTTAGGTCTTTATAAGCACTATCGATCATGCTTCGATAAGAATAAATGCGTTTTTATTCATATACCAAAGTGTGGCGGGATTTCGTTGGTGGAGGCCGTTTATGGGGATTCTCGTTCACAGCATTCAACATGGCGTGATTTTTTAATAGAGGACCCTATAAAATTTGATTCGTATTTTAAGTTCGCCTTTATCAGAGACCCTGTTAACAGGTGCTACTCTGCCTACACTTACTTGAAAAAAAGCGGACGAGGTCCTTTGGATCTTTACTGGAACGATCGTCACATAAAAAAATATTGTTCCTTTGATGATTTTGTTCTACGCGGACTTGAGGGCGCGATAGCAAATTCGGCTGAGCACTTTATTCCGCAGCATAAATTTATTTGTGACGATGCTGGAAAGGTGCTCGTGGATTTTGTTGGAAGAGTCGAGCGAATGCAAGAGGATTACCAGCATCTTGCAGATAGGCTTGGGATAACAGCAAAGCTAGAATTAAGGAACGCCACTGGAGAAGAGAGTGCCTATGTCCCTAGCGCAAAAGTGCGGTCAACAATAAGACGTTTGTACCATAAGGATTATGAAATCCTAGGATATGCGCATTGAATAGCCAGAGATCAATGACTTCCATGAATCCCTTAAATTCTGAGTGAAAGGCATGATAAAAGTTCCCAGTTTCTTAGTTGTCGGAGCGCCGAAAGCGGGCACAAGCTCGCTGTATCAGTACCTTCAAAAGCACCCAGACATCTATCTCCCGGACCAAAAGGAGCTGCATTACTGGAGTAGTGCGGCACTCGCTGAAAATACGTCAGGTCCCGGTGATCAATATTCTCTGCTGAATGTTGTGACGACCTGGCGGTATTATTGCCAACATTACAAGGCGGCCGCGTTGGAAAAGCAATTGGGCGATGTGTCGCCCTCATACTTGTATTTCTATAATAGAGTGATCCCTGAGCTAAAACGTCAGTTACCCGCCGTAAAAATTATTATCATGCTGCGAGATCCGATCGAGAGGGCTTATTCCAATTACCTCCATCAGCAGCGATTAACCTACGAGCCGCTGTCCTTTGCTGAGGCATTAGATTGCGAGTTAAAGAGGAGCAACGCAGGGTATTCAGATTTTTGGCGATACGCAGCCCATTCCCAATATTTCTTGCCGTGTGTCGCATATGTGAAGGCCTTTGGCATTGCTAATGTTCACTTTATTACTTTTGAAGAGCTGAAAGATAATCCTTCTGATGTAATGTCTAACGTGTTCTCGTTTTTAGATGTGGATGAAAATTTTCGTCCAGACAACCTAGATAAGATTTACAACTCTGGAGGGCGCTTTAAAGAGAGTCTTCTGATGCGGTTTTTGTTGAGGCCAAGCCGCTTTAAATCTTATTTTTATAATAGTCTGAATGAAGAATGGATTCAGGCTTACAGGTCCTTAAAGTTGAAGTGCACTTCTTCCCAAAAGTTGCCGATTCCCGAAATTCCCCGTGAAGTGAGAGCGCAGCTCACCGCCCTTTTCAGGGACGATGTAGAAGCTCTGTCGTCAAAATATGACGTTAACGTAAAACTTTGGTCTGGGTATGATGGCAAGTAAAAAAATAGATCTTTCAATCATTATTGTTAACTACAATGGGCTTCAATACCTAGACGACTGCGTGTCTTCGATTGAACTTAAATGCATTGGTTTGTCATATGAGGTCATATTCGTTGATAACAAATCAACCGATAGCAGTGTGGCTTTTATCTGTTCTCACTATTCCTGGGTAAAGGTCATAACGAGCGATACAAACCTTGGTTTCTCTAAAGGAAATAACTTAGGGGTGGCAAGTAGTAGCGGCGAAAACCTATTACTACTTAACAGCGACACTGTTTTATTAACGGAATTACGCGTGTTCATGGATATAATTAGGACAGAAGATATTGGGGTAGTTGGTGCCAAAATGTTTGGCACCAATAATGAGCCTAGACGATCGTTTGGTCGATTTCCAAGTGCGTTGATGATGCTCAAGTTGTCTCGAATGTATTTCGATACTCGTGGATCTGACAAAGGCATACTTGATGTCGACTGGGTTGAGGGCTCATTTTTATTGACTCGACGATCTGTTTGGGAGTTGGTTGGGGGCTTGGATCCCGAATATTTCATGTACGTTGAAGACGTTGATTATTGTAAGAAGGTTTCAATTCACGGCTACAGGCGGATTTGTAATCTCGACTCAGGCTATATTCATTATGGGGGTTACGGTGAGACTAGACAGGGATGGCTAAAAGACGGCTTTAGGATTTATGCCAACAACTTCTCTCGTGGTTACACGTTAACGATATTTAATTTTTTTATTACGGTTGGATTTGGGCTGCGCAATGCTAAACGCTATTTACGAAAGTTTACTTAGATCGACTGGCAAGTTCTACAAAGTAGACTCACGAATTCCATCGCGCTTGCTCTTAGGGACACTATTACAGCGCCTTATCATGGTCTCGCGGGGGCTCTTGAAAATTAACAGGAAAGTCTTCTTGGGGCGAGGCGTCAGCATTAAAAACAGATCGCAATTGCATATGGGGGCCGGGTGCACGATTGGCAATTACGCTTCAGTTGATTGTTATGGCGAAAACGGTGTCCGACTGGGTAATTCCGTGAATATCGGCGCAGGGACGATCATCAGTGTCACGAGCCATATGAGTAAATACGGCGTTGGCTTAGAGATTGGAGATAATACTGGCATTGGAGAGAACTCATATTTCGGCTGTACTGGCGGGGTTAAAATAGGTAGCGATGTAATAATGGGGCAGTACGTTAGTTTTCACTCGCAAAATCATAATTTTAGCCATCCAAATATGTTGATTCGTGATCAGGGTGTTACATCGCGAGGTATAGAGCTCGGAAGCAACATTTGGGTAGGTGCAAAGGCAACCTTTTTGGATGGCGCTAAGGTCGGCAGCGGCAGCATAGTTGCGGCTGGTGCGATGGTTAGCGGCGAATTCACAAGCGGGGTAATGATTGCTGGCGTACCAGCAAGAGTGATTGGCGCGGTAAACCCTCAAACTGATGTGCTATGACTTTATTTTCTTTTTATAAGCCACTGTTTTTTGGTTACTTGGTTACCCCGTTTATATTGTCTTCAGGACTTTATACCCTTGCTATGGCTCCCCTAGCTGCCATTACTGTGTGGCGAATCCCTTCTAAGAAACTGTTCGCTTTCATACTACCCTTATTATTAGTGTTTTTGATTTCCACCCACGGTCTATGGTCTAGTTTTACTTACTATGAAGTTTTTAAGGACTTTTGGTATTTGTTAAACCCCTTGCTGGCATTTTATGTCGGATGCTTTTTCTATTTAGCCTTGAGTCGCCAAGATTTCTACTACATTTTTTGCATCGCTGGAATTTTTCTTGCGCTTATGCATTTAGCGTATTTCGCCATTAATCCAGAGGTGTTGTCTCTTGGCGGGCGGGACATCAGAGACTTGGGAGTTAAAGGCAATCATATCATTCCTTTTACAGTGGCTTTGCTGTTGTGGGGGGGCACAGGTAGATTATTTCACTTGCGGTTAGAGGCATTACTTTTTGCTGTTTTCTTATTGATTATCAGCGTGGCTCTCTCTTTCTCCAGAACGGGCTGGCTGATTTTAATTTTCTCTCTCTTTGTCTATTTTGAATTCTATAGAAAGCCGGCGTTAATTCTTTTTCTGGTGTTAATCGTTCTAATACTCAGTTTTTTGGTTGTGGGTGGCTATGAAACCAACAATCCCTTGCTGAATAAGTTTATGAATCCGACGTCAGAATTTATTCAGTTCGACAATTGGAATATATATGACATCAATAATAATTGGCGTGGTTACGAAAACTTTCTTACGCGTGAAGTTTTAGAAAACGCATCTTTTTTGACTCAGCTGTTTGGATTTGGCGCTGGCTATTCGCTCCCTTTGGATGTGACGATAAAGCTTGGTGGCGATGTCCATAGCGAAATTTTTATTTTGCACAGCGCCTATTCATACCTACTTTTAAAGACCGGCATTATTGGAGTTTTGTTGTATCTGTTTTTTTTACTACACCTTTTTTACATAGCAATCAGAGCACGAGATATGGAAGCTAGGTCTGTGCTCGTTATTGCCGGCATTATTTTTTTCACCAGCTTCGCTATTTCTGGGCTGTACAATAAAGTTCAAGCAATACCTTTCATGATCTTTCTGGGTTGTTCTATTAATATTTTTTGGGAAAGGAAGAGGTAAAGATTTGTCACAAGCGATCGTGTTCGTTCATCTTTTTAATGACTGTAGTGGGAGTCCTAAAGTACTTGCGCAAGTTGCCACTGCGTTGTCTGGCAAGGGCATTCGCACCGAGATGCTAACCAGTAGTTGGGGAGACGGGCCTCTGAGAGGAATTGCCGATACAGAGCGCACTGTTTTTTATAGGCGATCAGAAAACCGTTACATAACACTGTTTTTCGACATTCTGTCTCAACTGCACCTGTTTTTTGATTGTTTGAGGTATCTCAGGGTTGATGCCGTTTTCTATATCAACACGATGAGACCTACGGGAGCTATGTTAGCTGCGAAGTTGATGGGTAAGGTTGTGGTATGTCATATACATGAGACCTCGATAAAGCCGCTTTTGTTTAAGAAGCTTTTACGGTCAGTCGTCAGTCTTTGCGCATCTAAGGTGGTTTTTGTTTCAGATTATCTTCGCAAGGTTGAAGGTTTTGGGGTTGATGACGAGCGTGTTATCTACAATGCTATCGCAAAAAGCTTAAAGCCAAAGCGTGATAAGCAAAGCGCATTTGGTGTACTCATGGCATGTTCATTAAAAACATATAAGGGGATTTTTGAATTTCTTAATGTTGCGTCGGCTCTTCGCGAAGATCAATGTATTCAATTTACGCTGGTGCTTAATGCAGAGGCCGATGAGATCAACGAATTTTTTCAAGATGTAGAAGTGCTCGGAAATGTTCGCTTGTTGCCTAGGCAAACCGATATGAGCTCGTTTTATGCCGATGCAAGTCTTGTGTTGAATCTCTCAAAGCCCGATGAATGGGTTGAGACATTTGGGCTGACACTGCTGGAGGCCTTTTCATTCGGAGTACCGGTAATTGCGCCTGAGGTCGGCGGGCCAACTGAAGTGGTTAGAGAGGGTATGGATGGATATTTAATGGATTCATCCCGAGTAGCAGAAATCGCTGAAAAAATTCAGGAGGTCGCACATGATCGCAGCGAGTGGGAAAGACTTTCACTAAACGCTACGAAACGTGCAGATGACTTTAAGTTGTCTGTTTTTGATCAAAGAGTGACAAGCCTTATGTCTGCTAAGTTGAGAGCGTTATGAGTAGGAGGCAGCTCGTTATTTTGGGTATTCGGGGTGTACCTGCTAGGCACGGGGGGTTCGAGACATTTGCTGAACGCCTTTGTTTATTTCTAGTTGATCAAGGTTGGGATTTGATCGTCTATTGTCAGGAAGGGGGTCAAGGTAAGCTACACGAGTCTACTTGGCGGGGGATAAAACGCGTTCATATTCCCATCAAAAATGAGAGCCCGCTTGGTACCATTTTGTTTGACCTGAGATCTGTATGGCATGCGAGAAAATATAAGTCCTTACATTTGACGCTAGGTTACAACACGGCATGTGTCAATATAGTACAGCGCATATATCGCATTAGAAATGTGATGAATATGGATGGTATCGAGTGGAAACGTCAGAAATG
>Ga0209405_1001876_pt1 | contig 14451 bp, 6 predicted proteins | sample COGITO_mtgs_1105_6_FD_184803 | JGI IMG/M metagenome (GOLD analysis project Ga0209405, IMG submission 184803) | Pelagic marine microbial communities from North Sea - COGITO_mtgs_110516 (SPAdes) (version 2) | ecosystem: Environmental > Aquatic > Marine > Epipelagic ...
AAAGATTACAACCTGGACGTTCGAGATATAAAATGTTATCATATTCTAATCGTGCTTCCCCTTTTGGAGCTGAATCATCGAATTCAAATCCAGAATATTTTTGTAAAATCTCCCAATCTCCTTCCGATTTAAGTTCATCTATGATATTATAGGTAGGGGCTGTAACCACTAATGGTGCCTTAAATTCTACTTTCCCATATTCTTCCTCTAAATTTTTTAACATCCTAGCTACTATCTTAATATCGCCTTTGTGAACCATACATGAACCTATAAAACCTAAATCTATATGTTTTTTTCCTTCATAGTAAGAGATTTCACGAATTGTATCATGAGTGTATCTCTTGGAAATATCGTCGTTATTAACATCTGGATCTGCAATCATTGGTTCGTCAATAATATCTAAATCTACAACAAATTCTGCATGATATTTAGCATTTTCATCTGGAGTTAAAGGAGGTTTATCTCCAGATTTAATTTGATCAATTCTTTTATTAGCTCTATCAATTAGCCCTTGAAGTACTTGACCTTCATTATCCATCCCTTTATCAATCATTATTTGGATTCGACCTATAGCTATATTAAGTGACTGAATAAGTGTATCATCTTGAGAAATACATATGGACGCCTTAGCTTTCATTTCTGCTGTCCAATCTGTAAAAGTAAATGCTTGATCGGCAAGAAGTGTTCCTATATGAACTTCAATAATTCTACCTTGAAATACATTTTCTCCATTAAATTTCTTTAACATTTGATGTTGAGTTGCATGAACGACATCACGAAAATCCATATAGTCTTTCATTTTGCCTTTGAAAGTTACTTTAACAGATTCTGGTATTGGCATGGAAGCCTCACCAGTAGCTAATGCTAACGCAACTGTTCCAGAGTCAGCACCAAAAGCAACACCTTTAGACATTCTAGTGTGTGAATCCCCACCAATAATAATTGCCCAATCATCTATGGTAATATCATTTAGTACTTTATGAATTACATCAGTCATAGGATGGTATTTGTTTTCTGGATGACGAGCTGTAATAAGTCCAAAATCACTCATAAATTTCATAAGTCTTGGAATATTTGTTTGAGATTTTAAATCCCATACAGAAGCAGTGTGACATCCAGATTGATAAGCACCATCAACAATTGGTGATATGGTAGTGGCTGCCATCATTTCTAATTCTTGAGAAGTCATTAAGCCAGTTGTATCTTGAGAACCAACAATATTTACTTCGACACGAACATAAGACCCAGCGTGTAATGTAGCTCCAGAAGTACCAACCGCATTTTTGTTAAAAATTTTCTCTACTGCTGTTAGCCCCTGATTCTTAATGGAAATTTCTTTAGATGCGGCAAATACAGGAGATAATTTTTCTCCTAATGTTTTAGCTGCAAAAGCTTGTAGTTTTTTGCCAAATACAATAGCATAAGAACCTCCAGCTTTCATGAATTCTATTTTTTGTGGAGTGAAGGATGAAGAAATATCCATCAATTCCTTACCATTATTATATAGTTTTTTAGTTTTTGTATTAATTGTTAAAACAGTTCCTGTAGATACAGAATATATTTGCTCTAAAACAGGTTCACCATCATCGTCAAGAATAAGGTTTCCTAATGAATCATGCTTATTTCTCCAGTTTTTTAAATCTAACCCAATACCGCCTGTTACATCCACTGTAGTTAAAAATATTGGTGATACACCATTTGTACCTGCAATTACAGGAGCTATATTTATAAAAGGAATATACTTACTTGATTTTTCACCTATCCAAAGAGCTACGTTATTAACTCCTGACATTCTAGATGAACCTACTCCCATAGTCCCTTTTTCAGCTATTAACATTACTCTTTTATCTGGATGCTTCGCTTGTAGAGCTAATAATTCTTTTTGTTGCTCTTTATTATGTTCAAACATACACTGTCCGTGCAGTTGTCTATCTGATCTGGAATGAGCGTCTCCACCAGGAGATAATAAATCAGTAGAAATATCACCAATTCCAGCAACGAAAGTAACAATCTTTATTTCTTCGGGAATATCTGGAAGTTTTGTAAAAAATTCAGCTTTAGAGTAACTTTCAATAATTTTTCTAGCTATTGAGTTTCCAGCATTGAAAGCCTTTTCTAAGCGGTTTGTATCCGCTTCATAAAGAAAAACTTGTGTTTTTAGAACTTTTGCTGCCTGTTCAGCTTTTGAAACATCTTTTCCAAGAGCTATATCAAGGAGTACTTCAACTGATGATCCACCTTTCATGTGGGATAATTGTTCAAATGCAAATTCAACTGAAATTTCATCAACTACAGATTCACCAATAATAATTTCCTTTAAAAATTTAGACTTTACAACAGCTGCACTAGTAGTTCCTGGCAATACATTGTAAATAAAAAAATCGAGAGAATCTTCTCTGTACAAATGGTTAGAATCTTTGATTTGCAATATAATTTCACTTAATAATTCAGCTCCATCAATTGGTTTTGGATCAAGTTCCTGACTTTTCCTTTGTTCTATCTCATCTAGGTATTCAGTATATCTACTCATAAATTTGATAATTGATGTTATATTGCCTTGCAAAGTTAAAAATAAACCATTATTAAAATAGTTTTATTCCTACTATTTTTTATGAAGATTTTAAAATTTTAAAAATCATAAAATAATCATTTTATGTAAGATATAATTTTCTTGGATTCGAGACAATAGTATTATTATTAGAAATTATACCTCATTCCAAAAAAACCATTAATTCCTTGGTTGGAATAAAAAACATAACTCGGGTCAAATGATAGGGCGTTAGGGTTATTTGGAGTTGCTAATATTTGACCATTAGCTCCAAATTCAACATTAGAGTCAAATGGATCAAAAGCACGTGCTATACTGTTAGATGGAGGTTTGAAGTCTAAAATATTTTTAATTCCACCATAAAATTCAATTTCTTTAAATGTATAGCTTGATTGTAAATTGATAATATTAATAACAGTACTGTAAGGGTTCCTTGTGTCTAACTCTCCCAAAAGAGGAAGTTTCATGGAACCAATTATTGTTCCAGAAATATCAAATGTAATTTTAGGTTTGAATAAAGTGTAGCTTATTTTATAATTAGCTGAAAACTTCTCAGTTAAGTATGGGTATTCAGTTGTATTATTTGTAATGACTCTTGAATCTATAAATGTAGCTCCCATATTTATTTTTAGACCATTAGCAAAAAGACTATTTATGTTAACTGTAGCTCCTTGAGTTATTGCCTTACCATCTAGATTACTATATATTATCTCATTTGGGTTAGTATCGTAATCAGGAAGAATTCTATTAGAAAATACTGTACTAAAAAGACTCAAGTCTATATCAAAAATAGCTCCATATTTTGTGTACAGCTTTTTATTCCAATTAAAATTTATATTCCATGATTTTTCTGGAAAAATATCCTCTGTAAAGATAACATCTCTTGCTCCAGTAAGGGCTGCATGATCTTCTGTAAAGACATTCACTACTCTGTATCCTGTTCCAAATCCAAGTCGAATAATAGAGCTTTCATCTTTACTTGATAATTTATAGTTTATTCTTGGTGTCCAAATATCACCATAAATCGAGTTCTTATCATATCTAATTCCATAAAGTAGTGTTTTGAATTTACTCAATGATAGCTGATCTTGGAAAAATAATCCTGGTAGAGCTGTTTTTTCTTTTTGTAAAGTTGCAGGAGTATTATCATCGTAAATAGTATGTCTATAAGTTGCGCCAAATAATAGGTCATGATTTAGAATTTTTTTTGAATAAACTGCTTGAACAAAACCTATAGTTTGTAATGCCTTGTAAGAAGTTACTCCATATACTGAATTTTGGTCGTGATTATTAAGACTGTATTGCAAAAATATATCTTTTGATATATCATACTTTCCAAATACTTCAAATCTGCTTGTATAAATGCTTTCTCCGTAAACCTCATTACCTCCCCTAAAACTTGAATTCCAGTTCATTTGACCACCCCATCTATCTTCATAAAAGTAACGAAAAGCCAGTGTGTTACTTTTAGTATTAATTTTATTGAAAATTGAGACCCTATGTTGTAGAGTTAAATCTGTAAATCCATCTCCATTGTTGTCAATAGGGTTTGAGTAATTGAAATAATTTATTCCTATCAACCCTTGGCTATTTTTAAGATTATATTTGGTGCCAAGATCTACATTTAATTCACCCCAAGAACTTGTAAATGCTTCAATACTAAAATTGTATGCATTTTCTGGTAATTTGGTAATTAAATTAATAACTCCTCCAATTGCTTCAGACCCATATAGTGTAGACGCAGGTCCTTTTATCACTTCTATTTGTTTAATTAAAGATTGTGGAATCCCAGAAAGTCCATATATTGAGGATAATCCACTAACCAATGGAAGACCGTCAATTAATATCATTGTATTAGCTCCTTCTTGTCCATTTATATGAATATCTCCAGTGTTGCATACATTACAATTTAATTGCGGGCGAACTCCGTTTATACCTTCAATAGCTTCAAAAAAACTAGCTTTTGGAGTTGATCTAAAAAAATCAGCTGTATAAAGCTCAATAGGAACTACACTTTTTAGCTTTGAGACTTCTCTTAAAGTTCCAGAAATAACAATCTCTTCAAGGCTATCACTTTCAAGTAAGATTGAACCGATATCAATTGATTCTCCGTTTGAATCAAGATTAATTATTTTTGATTTATAGCCAACATAAGATATTATTAACTTGTTTTCTTTGTTACTGGATTTTATAGAAAAATTACCTTCAACATCACTAACTACATTTTTTGTATTTGAGCTATTATATATTGTTGCTCCAAAAAGAAGATTGTTCTCGTTATTTTTAATTATCCCGCTAATGGTTTGAGCTAAAGTTAGATTAGTTATAAGATTAAATAATAAGAAATTAATTAAGCTTTTTAATCTCATTTTTGTAATTTTATATAAGATGTAATTAAATTGTTCACCACTACAAAACTAATGAAAAAAACAAAAGAAAAAGAACATTATTTAAAAGAAATTTATAAACTAGAAATTGGAAATAAACCAATATCAGTTTCTAGTTTATCAAAGCTGTTATTAGTATCTAAATCATCTGTTTCAAATATGGTCAAAAAGCTAGTAGCTATGAACTTATTAAACTCAGCACCATATAAACCTATAGAATTTACACCAGAGGGTAGAGAACTAGCAAGTAGTATTGTAGCTAAACATCGAATAATTGAACTTTTTTTAGTTGAAGTAATGGGCTTTGACCCTAAAAATGTTCACGATATTGCCGAGGAGATAGAACACATAGAAAGTCCTGCTTTTTTTAGGAAAGTAAAAAAAATGGTAAGCAATCGAAAAACTGACCCGCACGGGAGTCCAATTCCAGATGTTAATTTCTAAATTTGATATGTTTAGAAATATATAATTTACTTAGTTTCTTTAGTACAACAATCATCTGAAATACACTGACAATAATTTAGATTATAAATATGTAGACCAGCTAATGTAAAGGCTACGATATATGTTATAAATTCTGCCAATGGATACCATTCTACTTTTTCATTCAGAATCAAAATAAATAACGCAAACCAACTAACCCATAACGCATACTTTATTTTTGTATTACTTGAATTTCTAGTCGATTGATATACTGCTAAGATGGAAATTAATACAAATAAAAAATCTAAATTTCCCCACCAAACAGGGGCAGAGTGATGATCGTGATGTACTGCTGTAAGACTTTGTGCAGTAAATAATAAAGGGGTCATTAGACAGTGTATAACACACAAGCTACTTGCTATTGCACCAATTGTATCAGATTTTTTTAAGTAAATATTCATTATGATTTTTTAATTTAAACGCAACTTAGTTGCAAATATAATCATACAATTTGTTATTACAACTATTAAATAATAGATTTGTTAAATGGGAATAATTAGAAAAACTCAAGCTGTAGCACTTATATTAGATGAATTTAACAAGGGTTCAAATGCTATTTCTGCTATTGAATTAATTAAGCGTCTTAATAAAAAAATAAATAAAACTACAGTTTATCGATTGTTAGATAAATTACAAGATGATGGCTTATTACATTATTTTTTAGACTTTAATGGAGTTAAGTGGTTTGCTAAATGTAAATGCTGTTCTAAAACTAAACATCAAGATGTTCATCCTCACTTTCAATGCACAGATTGTGGAAATGTTGACTGTTTAGAAATAAGTGTAACTATTCCAGAAATACCGAATAGAAAAATAATTAACTCACATGTTTTAGTTTTAGGAAAATGTGGTCTTTGCATCAATTAATTCTCATTTAAAATAAGTGGAGCAGAGGGGATTAAAGTCGAACTATTTTAGGGATGATTTAAATGAATATTAAATGTTAAAAATTGCTTTTGACCCAATTTATATACATCAACTTAAAATTGGGCACCGTTTTCCAATGGAAAAGTATGAGTTGTTACCACAGCATTTATTAAGAAAAAATATTTGTAATGGAGATAATTTTTTCTCTCCGTTACCCATAGAAAAACAACTACTATTATCCACACACGATGAAGTCTATTACAATAATTTGATCAATTTGTCATTGTCTAAATTAGATGCAAGACAAATCGGATTTCCGCTTTCTGAAGCTTTGATTAAGCGGGAACATGTGATAGCTCAGGGTACTATTCAAAATACGCATTATGCACAACAACATGGTGTTTCAATGAATATTGCTGGAGGTACTCATCATGCTTTTCGAGATCGACCTGGTGCATTTTGTATGCTTAACGATCAGGCAATAGCTTCTAATTATTTAATAAACAATAATTTAGCTAAAAGAGTTATGATTGTTGATTTAGATGTACATCAGGGGGATGGAACAGCGTCCATTTTTGAACATCAAGATTCTGTTTTTACTATTTCATTTCATGGTCAAAAAAATTATCCGTTCAAAAAGCAAAATAGTGATTTTGATTTAGCATTTGATGATAACATAGAGGACGGAGCTTATCTAAATGCTTTAAAAAATCACCTACCAAGATTGGTCGATTTATTTGAGCCAGATTTTATATTTTATTTAGCCGGTGTTGATGTGTTAAAAACAGATAAACTTGGTCGGTTGGGACTTTCTATTGCGGGTTGCAAAGCTAGAGATCGATTTGTCCTAACTCTTTGTAAGGACCAAAATATTCCAGTTCAAGTGAGCATGGGAGGAGGTTATTCTATTCAACTAAAAAATATTATCGATGCCCATTCTAATACTTTTGAATTAGCTCAAGAATTATTTTTTTAGCATAAAAATATTTTCAAAAATAAAAAATTATTCCTGGGAATAAAAAGTGGAGCGGAGAGGAGTGAATCGAACTATTTTGGATTCATATAAAATAAAAAACCCACAACCATAAAAGGTTGCAGGTTCTATTGTGGAGCCGCCGAGAATCGAACTCGGGTCCAAACAAGCTACAAAATAGCTTTCTACATGTATAGTTTATATTTATTTTTCGATAATATAATGACTACAAACAATCCATATATTACTTAGTTTCTTAATTTTAAAAACAAGTCGAAACTCCAAGTTTTCTATGTTAACATTTACGATGTCTCTTATTAGGCGCCGTTAACCAAGGCTCCTAGGAAACATTTAGCTTTTCCACCTAGTGGAACAAGGCTAATCTTACTATAATTCAGATTATGCAGCTAAAGCGTAGTTATTTTCGCCGTTTAAAATTTAAAATAGTGTTTTACGCGTATCAATTTTATTACGCGACATGCTTACTAATTTATAATACTCGCTGTCAATACCAGTCGACCCCAATTTCAATGAACAATTTTAATCAAATGCAAAGTTACAAAAAACTTGTAGATGGATATAAATCAAAGTAAATTAGCTGTGAATTAATTTATCTTTATGAAAATAGGAATAATTAAAGAGTTTAAAACTCCATCTGATAAAAGAGTTGTTTTTACTCCATCTAAATGTGCTGCAGCAAAAAAGCTTTTCCCTGAAGTTGAATTCTTAATTGAATCCAGTGATGTTAGATGTTATTCTGATAAAGAATATTCTGATTTGGGGTTTAATATCGTAAATGATATTTCTTCTGCAGATGTATTAATTGGAGTAAAAGAAGTCCCAATTAATAAATTAATTCCAAATAAAAAATATTTTTTCTTTTCTCATACTATCAAGAAACAACCCTACAACAAAGACTTGTTACTCTCTATATTAGATAAAAATATTGAACTTTTTGATCATGAAACTATCGTAGATAAAAAGAGTAATAGATTAATTGGTTTTGGATATTATGCTGGTGTTGTCGGTGCTTATAATGGTTTTAGAGCATTAGGTTTAAAAAAAAGCATTTTTAATTTACCCAAAGCTTCTAATCTTCATGATAGAGATCAATTAAATGCTGAATTACTTAAAATTTCAATCCCAAATATTAAAATTGTTTTAACTGGTAAGGGTAGAGTTGGTTCAGGTGCTAAAGAAATTTTAGATTTTTTAAATATTAAACAAGTTACAGTCTATGAGTATTTAAATACATCATTTAATGAACCAGTTTATGTGCAAATCGATGTTTTAGATTACAATGAAAGAATAGATAATAGAGATCTTGATCGATTTGATTTTTATAAAAACCCTACAGAATATAAATCTACTTTTAATAATTTTTCTCGTGTTAGTGATATGTTTATTGCTGGTCATTATTATGATAAAAATGCTCCCAAATTAATTACATTAGAAGATGCAAAATCAGATGATTTTAAAATTACATTAATTGCAGATATTAGCTGTGATATTAATGGACCTATTGTTTCTACAATTAGATCTTCAACTATTAAAGACCCTATATTTGGATTTAGCCCAATTTTAAATGCTGAAGTTGATTATTTGAATAGTGATGCCATTGTTGTTATGGCTGTTGATAATCTTCCTTGTGAGTTACCTAGAGATGCTAGCGAATCTTTTGGTGAAATGTTTATTAAACATGTCTTACCTTCTTTTTTTAACAACGATAAAGATGGTGTTTTAAAAAGATCTCAAATGACTTCTGATAAAAACCTGACAGATAGTTTTTCTTATTTATCAGATTATATTGCCCAATAACTCTATCTTTTGAGGCTAAAGTGACCTGTAAATTCTTTGATTAGAGATTCAGCATCTCCGAAGACTACATCGAGTCTAATCGTAAACCAATAGTCTGTAGCTGGCAGATTTTCTCCGTTAAAGGTTCCATCCCATCCTGGTCCAAGTGGACTAAGTTGTTTTAGTAGTTTACCGAACCTGTCGTAGATATATATTTTGGCAAGTGGTCTAGTTTCTATTCCTTCGACGCGCCATGTATCGTTATATCCATCTCCGTTTGGTGTAAAGAAGTGCGGATAATCAATCACTAGTACTTGTGTTGATCCAGTACCACAACCATTTATATCTCTAGCGATAACGCTGTGGAATCCAGGGGTAACATCTTCAAAGGTTCCACTAGTTTGCCATGGTCCATCGTCTAAGCTAAATTCATAAATTCCTTCTCCACTAGCAGAAGCTTCTATAATATGTAGATCGGCAAAAAATTCTGTAGTAACCACTGCGCTTACTTCTGGCGGTGAACTTGGGTCTACTAAAGTAGTAACCGTATACTCACATCCAGTAGCTAAGTTTGTAGCAACGGCAGTAAATGTTCCACCCACTAAAGGAGTGTAGGTTACACTAGTGCTTACGAGTGTTCCTGTTGGGTCGAACCATTCAAAGCTATAAAGAGCTGGATCAAGTCCAATATCCATTACAACAGGATCTAATAGTTCGGATCCATTTACGTTAACACATCCAAGGTAAACATCCTCTAGGAAGAATTCTGGAAGTAAGTTCACGATTAATGTTAAGTCGGTAGTAGCGTAACACTGCGCATCGGCAGTAGTATCGTTGTCTACTCTAGCATAGATAATCTGAGGATTACTTGTATTCTCATAAGAGTTTGGTAATGGATTGGTTCCTAGTTCTGCATCAATTTGGTTATCGTAATAGGTAACAGTAAAATTAGCAGGGTCTTGTCCGTCTAATATTTCCTCGTTTTGAGTACTTAAATCAAATGTACCAAAGCCATCATTATCTGCTAGATTATCACAGATGATATAGTTAATACGATCTAAGTCACTATTGGCCTGTGCAGCTTCTTGTACTTCGATTGTAATACTAGGTACTGCGATAAAGCATCCTGTAGTATTGTTCGTGATATTTACAAATAACTGTTGTGGATTAGTAAGGTTGGTGTAAGGACTAACTAAAGCGTTATCTCCATTATCAGCATCCTCTTGTGTTTCATGGTAAGTAACGGTAAAGTTTAAAGGATCTTGTGTTCCTAGTATTGATGCGCTTACTGTATCTAAATCAAAGTCAAAGAATCCATCGGTATCTATCTCACAAGCAATGTACTGATCTGCAGCAGATACATCTGGTAATGGATTAACAACAAGATCAAAAGTAACGATCGTATAACATGCCGTTATATCATTGGTTACCCTTACATAAATAGTCTGTTGACCAAGAGTTATGTTTGTATAGACCGTAGGATCTACTATGGCATTCTCTCCAAGTTCTGCATCCTCTTGTGTTTCATGATAAGTAACACTCACACCTTCTTCTCCATTGATAATATATGCCTCGTTTATCGTAATATCAAATACCTCTAACTCATCTCCTGAAGCATCGTAATCACACAGCTCAATATTAGCTGGATCAATACTTGGTGTAGGGTTAGGAAGTACTCTTATTGTAAGTGTAACAAAAGAATAACATGTTGTAGATGGATCGGTAACTCTAACAAATAAAGTCTGTGGGTTTAATGCATTGGTACCTACAGCAGTATTGGTATAAGCCTCTGGATCTGCAATAACATTGGTGTTTGCCATAGCATCTTGTTCTGTCTCAAAGTATTCTACAATCCAAGGATTCCCACCAGTAATCTCTTCATCTTTAACTGTTAGATCAAAGACCGTTGTCTCATCAGCAATGATGTCATCACAAATCTCTAACGGTAATGGTTGTATAGCATCTGGTGGAAGCGATACAATAAGATCGAACTCTCCAGTAGATACACATAAGTTTTCTATACTCTCCAGTCGTACATAAATAGTCTGTGGATTAGACAGGTTATTATAAGTCTCTGGATTTACAATAGGGTTATCTCCTGTATCTGCATCTTCTTGAGAGATGTGATAAGAAAGATTAAACTCTGATGCTACTTGAGTACCTAATATAAGTGCAGTGTTCTGGGTTAAATCAAATTGAAAAAATCCGTTTAAATCATCATCACATATAATAATATCCTCAATAACAATAGGTAGTTGTGGTGAAGGGAGGGAGATAAGTTCTAAGTCTACAATACTAAAGCATCCTGTTATACTGTTCTCTGCTCTAACAAATAGTGTTTGCTGGTTAGGGACAATGTTATCATAAGGACTAGCTAAAGGGTTTAGTGCATTCTCTGCATCGGTTAAAGTCTCATAGTAAGTTATAAAAATATCCAGCTCTCCGTTAATAATATCTTCCGATACACTCTCTAGATCAAAACTAGTAAAGCCATCCGCATCTACATCACATGCCTCTAGTGGTTCTACGGTAACTGGACTAGGTAGTGGATTAACTCTAAGATCTAAAGTGATCGTATTTACACAGCCTGTGATATCGTTCTCTGCACGAAGATAAATCGTCTGTGCGTTAACAATATTAGTATACGGGCTAAAGATTGGAGCATCTCCTGTATCTGCATCTTCTTGAGTCTCATGGAAAGTAACACTGATTCCTGTTTGACCATTAAGTACTTGCGCTAAACTATCTTCTAGAGTAAATTCTTCTACTTCATCTCCTGTGTTGTTATCATCACAAAGTTCTAAAGGATCTGGCTGTATAAGTACTGGAAGCTCGTTTACAATAAGCGTTAAAGCAGTAGTGTTGTAGCATTCTGTTGCGATATTCTCCACACGAACATATATATCTTGTGTAAAGGCAGATACATTAGTATAGGCTAAAGGAGTCGCTATTGGATTAGTTTCTGCATTGGCATTGTCTAGAGTCTCGTAATAACTTATCTCAAAGTCTAGTGGATCTAGTCCGTTTAAAATCTCCTGGTTAGCAAGACTTAAATCAAATAAACCAAAGCCATCGGTATCGTTATCACAAACCTCCAATGCACTTGGCTCAGTCTCAATCTGTGGAACATCGTTTACTACGATTAAAAGCTCTAAGTAAGTAAAACAGTCTGTACTAATAGTGGTGTCTTCAATACGGACATAAATAGTCTGTTGGTACTGAACAATATTGTTGTAATCTCCAATAATAGGGAATAGGTTATTCTCTGCATCGGAAAAAGTCTCATGATAGCTAATCGCTAAGTTGGATAAAGTTCCTGTAATCTCTGCATCTGCGTCAGTAAGAGTAAATACTCCAAAACCATCTGCATCGGCATCACAGAATTCTAAGTTTGATGGAGTAGTGGCAGCAGGAGGACCAACTACAACTAAATTCACAGGCGTAGTAGAATAACAACCTGTAATAGGAGTCATATCATCTTCGATTCTAGCAAAAATAGTTTGTGAATCTTGAGTTACTGTTGTGTATAAATCTTCTAAAGGATTCTCTCCACTATCGGCATCTTCTTGTGAGACATGATAAGTAACTATATTTTCAGCTATACCAGCTGCTATAGTTTCTGTTTGTACAGAGATATCAATAGTAGTAAGACCATCTATAGTACCATCATCATCACAAACAATTAAGTCTTCAGGAGCAATAAATACTGGTCTAGGTTCTACAGTAAGGGTAAAGTTAATGTTAGAGATAAAACAAGCTGTAACAAAAGGATCGCCATCTTCTACTTCTACGCGAACAAAAATAGTTTCTTCACCATTTACAGTGTAGGGACTCGCTAATGCATTAAATCCAGTATCTGCATCTAACTGAGAGTTGTGATAAGTAATAATCACTTGTTCTGCATTTTGTTCTCCAAGTACTTGAGCATTATAATCATTTAAATCAATATCAATAGTTCCAGGAGTATACGTACACAGAATCTCGTCTAGAACTTCATTGTAAACAGGAACAGGTAATACTTGTATTAGCATGGAGTTAATACCAAAACAATCGTTATCTCTTTCTACTCTTAAATATACTGTTTGCGCATCAGGCACTTCACTAGTATACTGATTAGGTAATTGATTAAGCTCTAATAAAGCATCACTTTCACTTGCGTAATAAGCAATGGTTAATTGATCAGGGCTTGTGATATCATTATTAGGATTCGCTACAATTAAAGATAGTACATAGTCGTTTGCATTACTAAGAGTAAACAAACCAAGTCCATCATAATCATTTCCATTTCCTTCACTGTTATCACACACAATTAATCCTGCATCTTCTGGAATAGGATTAAAGATAGTTTCTAAATAAAAGAATGAAGTTGTGTAACAAGTTGTTGCTATATTTTGTACTCTACAATAGATATTTTGCAGTGGAGTAAGGTTTACATAAGAAGTTGGGTTAGGTATAGCATTTATACCTGCATCTAGATCTTCTTGCGATAAATGGAAGGTAAGTACATAGTTATCTGAACTATCACCAGGACCATTTGGTATAACAATGTTTTCTGCAGCTTCCTCTAAATTATAAATAGAAATACCATCTTGAACATCATCGATATCACATTGTACTAAATCGGTATTAACAATTACATTAGGTAATGGATTAACTACAATATTAAAAGAACCAGTAGTCACACAAGCGGTTACGTTATCTACTAATCGAACAAATATTTCTTCTGATGCAGAATCAGAGTTAGAGTAATTGGTTAGTTCTGCAGTAGTGTAAGGATCATTGCCAGACTCTGCATCTACCAAAGAACCATGATAGGTTTCTGTCACATTTTGCGAACTAAAATAATCATCTATGTAAGAGATAATATCAAAGACCTCGATCATATCACCAGGATTGACATAATCACAAATTTCATAATCAATAACTTCAATTAAAGACAGTGGATTTACAATAATACCTTGTGTTGTAGTAGAATAACAACCTGTAATATCATTTTCTAGACGAACAATAAGTTCTTGAGTATTAAGTGAAGTATTATTATACGGACTAGCTAATGGGTTAGTCGCTGTATCAGCTTCTGCTTGAGATTCGTAATAACTAACACTAATACCAGTTTGACCATTTAATATAGTTGGATCTAAAGAAACCAAATCAAAAGTACTAATACCATCATAATCATCATCACAGACTTCAATAACTGGAGGAACAATCACTTCAGGAATAGGATTTACAACAAGCGCTAGGGTAGTAGTAGCATAACAGAAAGTAATATCATCGGTTAAACGAACAAATACATTTTGAGAATCTGCAGTCGTATTGGTATAAGGATCTACGATTGCATTCGCTGCATTATCCGCATCTTCTTGAGACTCGTGATAAGAAACACTAACATTAAC
>Ga0209405_1001885_pt1 | contig 14412 bp, 8 predicted proteins | sample COGITO_mtgs_1105_6_FD_184803 | JGI IMG/M metagenome (GOLD analysis project Ga0209405, IMG submission 184803) | Pelagic marine microbial communities from North Sea - COGITO_mtgs_110516 (SPAdes) (version 2) | ecosystem: Environmental > Aquatic > Marine > Epipelagic ...
GTATAGGTGTTGCTGACCACATTGCCCCAGCGATCCCAAGTGCTGAAGTGGGTTGTCTCAGTGCTCTCTGGCTGCTGTTGGCTGCGCTCCACAGGACGATCCACCTCCCTGAGTCCCGGCTGGATATCTGCCGAGCGGCTGGAGGTCTCTGGATTGATTTGCTTGCGCAAGTTAGCCGCATAGCCCTTGTCGATAAGCTGAGCCACAGGTACCGGGAAAAAGTCCGGGTCACCCAGATACAGGCTGCGATCTGCATAGGCCCGACGCATGGACTCGACCAGCCGGTGAATGTAAGCGGCACTGTTATGCCCCATACCTTTGAGGTCCCAGCCCTCAAGAATATTAAGCATCTGTACAAGGTGCACGCCACCGGAGGATGGCGGCGGCATGGCGCAGAGGCGGTGGTCGCGGAAACTGCCACAGACTGGTGTTCGCTCAACCACTCTGTAGTTGGCAAGATCCTGTTTGCTGATCAGTCCCCCGGAGCGCTGCATCTGATCCACGATCAAATCTGCAGTTTTGCCCTGATAAAAGTCTTTGCCTCTACTAGTCATAATTCTTGTCAAAGTATTGGCCAGATCTTTTTGTACCAGCTTATCTCTGTGTTGATACAGCGAGCCATCAGCTTTGTAAAAATATTTTTTCGAGCCGGGATCCCTCTGTAGTCGATCTGCTCGGGAGCGCAGAGAATCTGACAGGTCGGGGCCAACGGCGAAACCATTGCGGGCCAGTTTAATGGCGGGTCTTAGCACCTGCCTCAGGCTCAGCACGCCATAATTTTCCTGGGCATATATAAGTCCGGCCACGGTGCCGGGAACTCCGGAAGAAAGGATGCTAAAACGGGCTTTAAGATTATCCACATCCCCTTCGCCGTCGAGAAACATATCTCTAAAAGCTTCTCCGGGAGCCATCTCGCGGTAGTCGATGGCAATGGTTTTGTTGCTCTCGGCCAGATGAACCATCATAAAACCGCCACCACCAAGATTGCCGGCCCGGGGTAATGTCACGGCTAGAGCAAATCCTGTGGCCACTGCAGCATCGACGGCATTGCCGCCCTGGGCGAGTATCTCTGCCCCTACTCGACTGGCAATCATATCCTGTGAAACCACCATGCCGGATTCACTGATAACCGGGTGGCTGAGTGCCTTGCTGCCCAGTAGAGGACCTTTGTCGGCCATGCTGTTATCAGCAAGAGATGTTGGGCTTAGCAGGAGGCCACTTAGGAATGTGACAAAGACAAAAATTAGCTTTTTCATAATGTTTCGAGTCGGTCGATCTGGATGGGGCTATTTTTCTCCAATAATGCTGCAAACACAATAAAAACTCAGACTGTTAAGTCATTATTGTGACAATTATTAGTGATCGTATAGTTAGACGTAAGCAAAGAGCTGTGGGAGCAATAGCGGCAGGCCTGATTCTGATGGTCAGTGATTATTCCAGTGGTTCGGCGGAAACCACCACTCCGTTATTGTCGGCATAGAGATATTCCCCGGGAACAAAGGTCAGTCCACCAAAGGTCACCGGAATATCAATTTCGCCGATATCCTTTTTCTCGGTCTTTAGCGGATGTACACCAAGGGCCTGTACGCCAATATCTGTCGCCATAATTCTATCCACGTCGCGGATACAGCCATAGATAATAATCCCGGACCAGCCATTGCTTGAGGCTTTCTCCGCCAGCATATCGCCGAGACAGGCGCGGCGCATACTGCCGCCGCCATCCACCACCAGTACACGGCCTTCACCTGGAGTGCCCACCAGCTGCTTGACGCAAGAGTTATCTTCAAAGCATTTAACCGTTACTATGGCGCCACTAAACTGCTTGCGACCACCATAGTTGACCAACATAGGCTCCAGCACCCGCACTAGCTCTGGGTACTGGTCACAGAGGTCTGGGGTAGGTTTCACTATGCTGAGCCCTTGGCTTGCTGACGATACTGATGTAGCAGCGGCTCGGTGTAGCCGCTGGGCTGCTCCAGGCCTTTAAACACCAGGTCGCAGGCGGCCTGAAAGGCAATGCTGTTGGTAAAGTCGGTACTCATGGGCACATAGTCGGCATCACTGGCATTCTGGCCATCGACCACCGCCGCCATGCGCTGCAATGTTTCCATAACCTGCTCAGCTGAACAGATACCATGGTGCAGCCAGTTAGCCATATGCTGGCTGGAAATACGCAAAGTGGCTCTGTCTTCCATCAGGCCGACATTATTAATGTCGGGCACCTTGGAGCAACCAACACCCTGCTCGACCCAGCGCACCACATAGCCGAGCAAGCCCTGGGCGTTATTATCCAGCTCAAGTTGAATCTGCTCAGCGCTGAGCTGAGTGTCGCCCAGCAGCGGAATGGTTAAAATATCATCGACATTGGCTGGCTGTCGCTGCATCAACTCATCCTGAAGGCTGGCAACATCAACCTGATGATAGTGCATCGCGTGCAGAGTTGCCGCTGTGGGGGATGGTACCCAGGCTGTGTTGGCCCCGGCTTTGGGATGGCCAATCTTGACTCGCATCATATCCGCCATATTGTCTGGTACTGCCCACATGCCCTTGCCGATCTGGGCTTTGCCTTTTAACCCGCAGGCCAGACCAACATCTACATTCTGGTCTTCATAGGCTGAGATCCAGGCCATGGTTTTCAGCTCTGCCTTAAGGGCAAACGCCCCTGCCTGCATGCTGGTATGAATCTCATCGCCAGTGCGATCGAGGAAGCCGGTGTTAATAAACACTACCCTGCCCCTGGCGGCGCGAATACATTCTTTGAGGTTGACTGAGGTGCGGCGCTCCTCGTCCATAATACCCACCTTGATGGTGTGGCGATCCATACCCAGAGCATCTTCAATGGCATCAAAGAGATCATTGGTAAAGGTAACTTCTTCAGGGCCATGCATCTTGGGTTTTACTATATAGATGCTGCCGGCATCGGAGTTGCTGTGGCTGCTTGATCCCTGTAAATCCTGCATTGAAATCAGGCTGGTGATCATGGCATCCATAATGCCCTCTGGAATTTCCAGACCATTGTCATAGTGAATCGCCGGGTTAGTCATCAGATGGCCAACATTGCGCACAAACATCAGGCTGCGGCCCTTGAGCACCAGCTGCTGCCCATTGGGGGCGACAAACTCGCGATCATTGTTCATACGCCGGACAAAGGTCTTGCCGCCTCTATCAATGGATTCTTCCAAAGTGCCATTGATCAGACCATGCCAGTTGCCATAGGCCAGTGCTTTATCCTCTGCATCTACTGCAGCAACTGAGTCCTCGCAGTCCATAATGGTGGTTAGGGCGGCTTCAAGCACAATATCCTTAACCCCAGCCAAATCGCCGGCCCCCACCTGATGGCTAGAATCGACTTGAATTTCAATATGTAAGTTATTGTTTTGTAACAATATAGAGCTGGGCATATCTGGGCTGCCCAGATAGCCTGCCAGTTGCTGAGGATTATCTAATACTGCAGTAGAGCCATTGGTCAGCGACAGTTCAAGCTGACCATTATTAATTCTGTAGGCATTTACCTGAGCATGGGAAGCCTCTTTTAATGGAGCGGCCTGGTCGAGGAAGTTGCGGCCATAATCAATCACTTTTTGTCCGCGCACAGCGTTGTAGGCGCCCACTTTCTCTGCTCCGCCCTGTTCACTGATCACATCATTGCCATACAGCGCATCATAGAGGCTGCCCCAGCGTGCATTTACTGCATTCAATGCAAAGCGGGCATTCATAATAGGTACCACAAGCTGGGGCCCGGCCTGTATGGCTATTTCCCTGTCCACATTTTTAGGGCTAATGGCAAAGTCTGGGCACTGGGGGACCAGATAGCCAATATCCTCAAGGTAGTTTTTGTATTTGGGGAAGTCGAGTTTATTGCTCTGGTGCCATTGATCTATCTGAGCCTGCAACTGCTCCCGCTTATCTAAAAGAGCAATGTTCTGTGGTGCAAATCTGTGCACAATGCTCGCAAAGGCACGCCAGAACTCGTCTGCATCAATGCCCACGGCGGGACAGATATCCTCGGTTACCAGGCTATAAATTGGCGGGGCAATTCTAAGCCCCGAATGCTCTATGGGATGCATGATCCTTAAACTCTCCAGCTTGATTAATTACCTGAGTCTATGACCTGTAGCTAGATTTTCCAAATGTATGGATTGTATCTTTGCTATTCGATTTGCAAATAGACCCCTAGGACTGCATTTTTTCAGACACGGACTTGATCAACTGTCGCAACCAGCGATGCCCGGGGTCGTGCTGGAGCAGTGGGCTCCAGACCATTTTGAGCCGCATGCGGGATATTTCAAACGGCGGCGGCAAAATAACCACGTTAGAGTCCTGTTTCAGGCTCTGGGCGGCCATACTGGGCATGGTGACGATCAGGTTGTCCTGTTCAGCCATCAACAGCGCAGAGGTGTAATGTCTGGTAAATACGGATATATGGCGTTTGGCCCCCTGCTTGGACAATGCTTCATCCACCCAGCCCAGCCTCTGTACATCGTCTGGTGTCATACCAACGCCAACTCCCATCCCTGTCTTGCTCACCCACACATGCTTGCCCGCCAGATAGCTGTCCAGATTCCAGTTATCCTTGACTTTGTTATTGGCGCTGACCATGCAGGAAAAGCTGTCGTCCCACAGATGCACCTGGTGGAACGACTGGGGTAAGCTATCAAAGCGATTGATCACAAGATCCACCTTGCCACGCTCAACATCATGGAAGCTGATATCACTGGGGGTCATAATATCCAATCGGATATCCGGCGCCTGTTTAAGCAGTTCTTCCAATAATCTGGGTAATAATGTGGATTCTGTGTAATCGCTGGCGGTAATGCGGAATATGCGTGAGGAATTGGCGGGTTCAAACTCCGTCTTTGGCAATATAGCCTGCTCTGCTGCAGCGAGCACTGTTCGCACCATAGGTTGCAGTTCCAGCGCCCTATCTGTGGGTGTCATACCGTCGCTGGTGCGCACCAGTATGGGGTCATTAAACAGATCCCGCAGCCGGCGCAGGCTGTTAGACATGGCGGGCTGACTAATGCCTAGTTCTTCAGCAGCTCTGGTAACGTTACATTCCCGCAGCAGCACATCGAGGTACACTAATAGATTAAGATCAACTCTGGATATATTCATTTAAAGAATGCCCGCAATACAAACTATCAATTAGATTAATGATGCCATGATACCTAAACTCTGCCCACAGTCAAATTAACAGTGGGTAAAAAGGAGGTCATCATGTCTACATATTCAAACGATATAGCCGCAGTGGCAAAGCTTAAAGAGAACATGTCCGGCGGTTGGAACGCAATCAATGCTGAGTCAGCTGCCCGCATGCGTGCTCAAAACCGCTTTCAAACTGGCCTGGATATTGCCAGATATACGGCTGGCATTATGCGTGCAGATATGGATCAGTACGATGCTGACCCCAGCGCTTACACCCAGTCACTGGGTTGCTGGCACGGTTTTATTGGCCAGCAGAAGCTGATATCGATCAAGAAGCATTTTGGTACCACCGACAAGAAATACCTTTATCTGTCAGGCTGGATGGTTGCAGCGCTGCGCTCTGAGTTTGGCCCCCTGCCCGACCAGTCGATGCATGAAAAGACCTCTGTCGCCTCTCTGATTGGCGAGCTTTACACCTTCTTGCGTCAGGCGGATGCCCGTGAACTGGGCGGCCTGTTCCGCGAGTTGGATGCAGCCAGCGGCGACGCTAAGGCAGCAGTACAGGACAAGATAGATAACTTCCAGACCCATGTAGTGCCAATTATTGCTGATATTGACGCAGGTTTTGGCAATGCTGAGGCTACCTACCTTATGGCCAAGCAAATGATTGAAGCTGGCGCCTGCTGTATTCAAATCGAAAATCAGGTGTCGGATGAAAAGCAATGTGGCCACCAAGATGGCAAAGTGACTGTGCCCCATGCAGACTTCCTGGCCAAGATTAATGCAGTCCGCTACGCCTTTCTCGAGCTTGGTGTTGACGACGGCGTTATCGTCGCCCGCACTGACTCCCTGGGCGCAGGTCTGACCAAGCAGATTGCTGTGACTGAGCAGCCTGGTGATCTTGGTGACCAGTACAACAGCTTCCTTGATGTTGAAGAAGTCTCTGCTGCTGATATGAACAATGGCGATGTGGTGATTAATCAAAACGGCAAGCTGGTGCGTCCCAAGCGTCTGCCCAGCAACCTGTTCCAGTTTAAGCCAGGCACTGGTGAGGCTCGCTGTATTCTCGATAGCATCACCAGCCTGCAAAACGGGGCAGATATGATCTGGATCGAGACTGAGAAGCCTCATATTGGCCAGATTGGCGGCATGATTGATGAGATCCGCAAAGTGGTACCCAATGCCAAACTGGTATACAACAACTCACCTTCCTTTAACTGGACACTAAATTTCCGTCAGCAGATCTTTGACGCCTGGGCAGAGGCTGGCAAGGACCTGTCTGCTTACGACCGCGCTGACCTGATGAATGTTAGTTACGATGGAACAGAGTTGGCCACTGAGGCTGACAACAAGATCCGTACATTCCAGGCCGATGCCGCAAGAGAGGCTGGGATCTTCCACCACCTTATTACCTTGCCGACCTATCATACTGCTGCCCTGTCTACAGATAATCTGGCTAAGGAGTACTTCGGCGAACAGGGGATGCTGGGCTATGTGGCTGGTGTGCAGCGCAAGGAAATCCGTCAGGGTATTGCCTGTGTTAAGCATCAGAATATGGCGGGCTCTGATATGGGCGATGATCACAAAGAATATTTTGCCGGCGACGCAGCACTGAAAGCCTCAGGCAAAGACAACACCATGAACCAGTTCTAATCCCGGAATTGGCTGCAAAAAAGGGTGGAGTTTATCTCCGCCCTTTTTTGTGCCCTTCAGTAAATCGAAGCAGACTAAGGTCTCTTAAATCGGTATAATCGCCACCTGCGTAAATTCAATATCACAACCAGTTTCGAGCGAACCATCTTGAATACAGAATTTCTCGGCAAGACCCTTTCAGGCCCTTTCACAATTCCCTCCGGGATTGTTACCACAGCCACTCCTATTATCCAGTATATGTTTGATCATATGCCGCAGATTGGTGTAATTACCACCAAGAGCGTGGGCCCTGAACCTCGGGCTGGTAACAGAGAGCCTGTGTATAGCCAGTATGCCCCTGGCTGCTTTGTCAATGCGGTTGGCCTGACTAACCCCGGTGCCCGGATAGCAGCAGATGCCATGGCCCAGCTGCGCATCCCGGAGGATCGCTTTTTGTTGGTGTCTATCTTTGGCGGCAGTGTTGCGGAGTTTGTCGAAGTGGCCAAAATAATGGCCCCGGTAGCCAATGGTTTAGAGCTTAATCTATCCTGCCCCCACGCCAAAGGCTACGGCATGGCCATGGGCCAGGATCCAGAGATGGTAAAAGAAGTCACAGCTGCGGTTAAAGCGGTGGTGGATATCCCGGTAATACCAAAATTAACCCCGAATACCGACAATATTGCCGATATTGCTCTGGCTGCTGTTGCCGGTGGTGCAGATGGGCTCTGTGCCATTAACACGGTGGGGCCTGGGTATACCTCTTCCCATGGCGAGCCGGTTTTAAGTAATGGCGCTGGCGGCATGTCCGGAAAAGGCGTTTTGCCAATCGCTCTGAAATGCGTCCGCGAGATTGCCGCTGTGACTGATGTTCCTATTATTGGCTGTGGTGGCGTCAGCAGTGCCGCAGATACAAGAGAGTTTATAAACGCCGGCTCTACCATTGTTGGTGTGGGTTCTGCTCTGACCGGCATGACCACGGACGATATTGGCAGCTACTTTAATCAGCTCGAGTCAGATCTGAGCTTTGGCTCGGATAAAGCCGAAGCCCATATTCGCTACGATATAGATATGGACTTTGAGCCTGTTGTTCTGGTTGAAAATAAGCGTGTCTGTGAGGATATCTGTGTTCTCACCTTTGACCGCAAGATCAATATCCAGGCCGGCGAGTTTGTTTTTCTCTGGGTGCCTGGGGTTGGTGAGAAGCCTTTCTCTGCCCTGTCTGATGACCCATTTCAGCTGGCTGTCATCGATGTGGGTACTTTTACCCATCATCTGATGGATCTGGCTGTGGGCACTGAGGTCTATGTGCGCGGGCCCCATGGTATTGCTGCTTCACCGCCGGAGGACGCGAAAATTATGGCGGTTGCCGGGGGTACAGGTTTGGCTGCTGTCTATCAGCTGGCCAGAGATTTTGGCAATGCTGAAGTCTTTACCGGTGCTCGCACTGCCGAGCGCCTGTACTATCTTGAGGAATGTCAGAAAATCGCTCAGGTTCATGTGGCGACCGATGATGGCAGTCAGGGCTTTAAGGGCTTTGTCACGGAGTTGTTGCGCGCTCGTCTGCAGGAGATGAGCCAGGCCGAGTTGGATAAACTGGTATTTTATAACTGTGGGCCTTCGCCTATGGTTCATGCGGCGGCGGCTGTGCAGCGTGAGTTTTGTCGCGACGACCAGATCTTTAGTGCCATTGATTATCTGACTAAATGTGGTGTTGGTATCTGTGGTGCCTGTGCGGCGCCGGATGGTCAGCGTATTTGTGTGGATGGACCTTTTTTACAGGGTTCCCCAAGCAGGCCAGAGGCAAGCTAACATCTGTCAGATTTACGTTGGATTGTCGGCTAACTCGCGCAGTTAGGCCTCCGAGATAGAACGCGAATATATCCCTGTCTCGGGGCCAGCATCCTTGCTGGTCAGGTTCTGGAAGCCTAACTACACAGGTCAGCCTAGATTTAGCGAGATTTTAGGAAAAGAGCGATTCGCCTTTTGCAGCCATGTCACGTAGCTTCTCAGTGGGCCGATAAAGCTCGCTTAGGTGTGCATATTTATCACCTCGATCTACTATCGACTGCAGCCCCTCTTCATCCATCCAGCGACAGATCCCGCCTCTAAAGGCGGGGAAACCAACGCCATAGATCAGGGCCATATCGGCTTCGGCCGGAGAGGCCACAATGCCCTCCTCCAGACAGCGCACCATCTCCATAGCCATGGAAACCAAGAGACGATCAATAATTTCAGCGGCATCTACCTGATGGGCTGGACCGGCAATAGATTCAAGCAGAGCTACTGCTTCTACATCCACCAGCTTGGCGGGCTTACCTTTTTCATTTAACTCATATTTATAGTAGCCAAGACCATTTTTCTGTCCTAAACGACCAGCGCCATGGATAGTCTCAGTGGGCCAGTTATCGCCTTTTATATAGCGCTCAGGCAGGCCTTCAATCATAGAGCTGTAGCAATGGATAATGGTATCAATGCCAATGACATCCATTAGATAGGCCGGGCCCATAGGCAGGCCCCAGGCTTCCATTACCTTATCGATCTGCTGAAAGTCAGCACCTTCCTTAAGTAGAATTTCCAGACCAAAGGTCATGGCAAAAAGTACGCGGTTGACCAAAAAGCCCGGACAATCATTGACCACAATCGGCTTTTTACCAAGACCCAGAGCATAGTTGCATACCGCCGCTATGGTTTTATCTGAGGTCTTTTCGCCGCGAATAATCTCCACGAGTTTCATGGCGTGAACCGGGTTAAAGAAATGCATGCCGCAGAAGTTTTCTGGGCGCTCCAGGGACTCAGCCAGGCGGTTAATGCTAATTGTTGAGGTGTTGGATGTAATAGTTGCAGAGGCCGAAACCTGAGATTCAATGGCAGGTAAAACCTGCTTTTTGACTGACTCAAGCTCCACCACTGCCTCAACCAGCATATCGCAGTCAGCAATAGCCTCATCTTCCAGAGTAGGTGTTATTTTGTCCAGGATTTGTGCTGCAGCCTCCTCAGTCAGCTTGCCTCGCTTAACTGACTTGCCTAGCAGCTTGTTAGCCTCATTGATACCCTGGTCCAGCGCTGGCTCGGCAATATCCTTCATCACTACATAGAAGCCCTTAACCGCATTTTGGTAGGCAATACCTCCACCCATAATACCGGCGCCAATAACACCAGCCTGGGCAACAGGGGCCAATTTCTCGCCCAGGGCCAGGGCATAGCCCTTGGCTCGTTTGGCAATAAACTGATCACTGAGGAATAGACCAACCAATGCGCGGGCCTGAGGAGTTTGGGAAATCTCATAAAAGGCCAGGTTCTCCAGAGCAATGGCTTCGTCACGACCAGCAGTCGCCGCCTTGGTTATTAGCTCAACCACCTTTATAGGTGCTGGATAATGATTGCCAATAGAACCCTGAATCATCGACTGAAACTTATCTGACATACCGCTAAGCGCTTCAGGGGTCTCTGTCAGCGGGCTAAGTTTCTGGCTGCGGCGGGCGCTGTAATCACGGCTCCCATCGGCAAGTTCTGCCAGCAGCTTAAGAGACTCCTCACGCAGTGCCTCAGGTGCCACAACTTTGTCTACTGCACCTGCAGCAAGTGCTGCCTCGGGTTTTTGCTGGCTGCCAGAACTGATCCACTGCACAGCAATCGAGTAGCCAGCCAGACGGGGCAGACGCACTGTGCCACCCCAGCCGGGTAAAATACCCAGGCCAGTTTCCGGCAGACCAACCGCAGCATTTGCGGCTATTACCCTGCTGTCGCAGGCCAGGCAGACTTCGAATCCACCACCCAGGGCAAAGCCATTAATGGCAGCAACCGAGGGAAATGGCATATCTTCAATCCGGGAAAAAATATCGTTGGCATGCTGGGCGCCGTCTAGGAACTCTTGTTTTGAAGCGGAGAACATATCTGTGAACTCAGTGATATCGGCGCCCACTACAAATACCGGCTTGCCACTGGTCAGCAGCAAGCCGCGAATATCTGCAGCACTGGCCATTATTTCCACCGCACTTTGCAGCTCAGCCAGAGTCTCTTGGTTAAACTTATTAACTGACTCAGATTGGTTGTCGAAGTTTATCTCAACAAAACCATCTTCAATGGCCTTAAGGCTCAGAGTTTTTCCGCTATACATAGGACTTCCTATTGACTGTTATATTTGAACTCTCGGGTATTCTAACTTTGCGAGAACTTTAGTCTATGATTTACTGCGACTGGTGATCCATATTCCAGTATATAACCAGCATAGAGATTCTAAATAATGACTGACCTTCGCCAAACCATGGGGGCTGAACAGCAGCTCAAGTCGATTTTTAAGCAGGCTCAGGGTTATGCCTTTGACTATGCTGACGGGGCTGCGGAGCGCAGTGTTTTTCCGCAACCAGAGGCACTGGCAAATCTGGCCCTGTTTGATGAAGATATGCCCAACACCAATGGCGATGCCAGCAGTATACTGCAACAGCTGCACCAGTACGGCTCCCCTGCCTCAGTTGCCCAGACCGGGGGCCGCTATTTTGGCTTTGTTAATGGCGGGGTTATTCCAGTCACTCTGGCCACCAAATGGCTTACGGACTTTTGGGATCAAAATACGGCACTGCAGGTCATGTCTCCGATCACCTCCAAACTTGAGGAGATCTGTGAGGGTTGGCTGCAGCAACTGCTGGGTCTGCCGAACACCACTGTGGCTGGATTTGTCAGTGGCACCTCCTCGGCAATCTTCTGCGGGCTCGCTGCAGCCAGACTGCGTATCTATGCCAATCAGGGTTGGGATTTTAATGCTCGGGGTCACAATGGTGCTCCATCGATTCGTATTATTGCTGGCCGACATACCCATGGCGCTGTGGTTAAAGCCATCGCACTGCTGGGGTTTGGTCTGGACAATATCGAATGGGTCGAGGGCGACGACCAGGGGCGTATTGACCCCACATTTATGCCGACTCTGGATGATAGCTGCATAGTTATTCTGCAGGCAGGCAATGTAAATTCCGGGGCCTTTGATCCCTTTGGCGAGATCTGTGATAACGCTAACAAAGCTGGCGCCTGGGTGCATATTGATGGCGCTTTTGGCCTCTGGGCTGGTGGCACGCAGCGGCTTAAATATCTGACCCAGGGTATGGATAAAGCTCATTCCTGGTCTGTGGATGGCCATAAAACATTAAATACACCCTATGACAGCGGGATTCTGCTGTGTCGAGATAAAGAGGCTCTGATTACTGCTCTGCAAGCCTCTGGTGACTATCTCACCTCAAGCTATGGCGAGAAGCGGGATGGCATGATGTACACCCCGGAAATGTCCAGACGTGCCCGAGCTGTGGAACTATGGGCGGCGCTTAAGTATCTGGGTAGAAGCGGTGTCGATGAGCTGGTCTTTGGCCTGCATCAGCGCGCAGTGCAATTTGCCGATGAGCTTAGGGCTGCGGGCTTCGATATTCTTAATGATGTGGTGTTTAATCAGGTGATTGTGTCGCCGAGCCCTGAGGACGAGATTACCCAGCAGATTCTGGAATATATTCAGGCGTCGGGAGAATGCTGGGTGGGCAGTTCGGTTTGGCAGGGCAAAAAAGTGATTCGTATCAGTGTTTGCTCCTGGGTTACCAGCGAGCAGGATATCAGTCGTTCCGCTCTGACCTTTGTTCAAGCCCGGGATGCTATTTGCGCAAAATAATCACATCAGCACCAATAAATTCAATATTGGCCTCCCATAATTCCGCCAGATAATTAAAAGTGGCTACTGAGAAAAAGCTGATATGGGTGGGGTCATTTTTATAGTGCCAGCTGGCAAAGCTGTGCTGGTCTACAACCAGCTTGGTCATTAAACCAAGATAACCACCAGGGCGAATCAAGGCCCAGAGCCTGTCCAGTTCCTCTCTGGGGTTAGCCAGATGTTCAACCACCTCAGTGCTGGTAATAAAGTCGTATGGTTGTTCTAACACATCAGGGTAATCAGCATAGTAGATATCATAGAGGGCCATCTGGTGGCCCTGCTCTTCCATCATCACCGATAAAGTTGGCCCCGGGCCACAACCGAAGTCCAGACCATGACTCCGCGGCTTTACACGCTCGCCCATAGGCGCTGTCAAACGACTGAGGAATTTGCGATAGCCGCTATCATCCGCAGCATTTTGATGCAGGTCATAGACGGCTTTTTCATCCGCTGGATCAAGCTGCTGATCACTGGGCACAAACACCAGAGAGCAGGTAGAACAGTGAAGGTAGCTTCGGTTTTGATCGATGTGGTAGTCAGCGACAAAATGTCCATGGCAGAGCGGGCACTGGCGGCCCCCTCGATTTAAGTCCATACCCTGTTACCTAAGCCAATGTTAGAGGCATTGAGTATAGACGCTGACCAGTCGCCTGATAGACGGCATTAGCAACAGCTGGCGCTATAGGCGGCAGCCCCGGCTCACCTACTCCACTGGGCGCTTGCTCAGTCTCAACAATCAAAACCTCCACTTCTGGCGCTTCGTTGATGCGCAGCATTTTATAATCGTGGAAGTTGCTTTGCACTACTGCGCCATTTTCAATTTCTATATTTCCGTATAGCGCTGCCGTGAGGCCAAACATAATGCCCCCTTCGATCTGGGCGCGAACAATATCCGGGTTAATGACCGCTCCGCAATCAATAGCGCATAGCACTCGATGCACTCGTATTTTATTTCCTTCAATTGATACCTCTGCTGCCTGAGCTACAAAGGACTGAAAAGAACCATGGGTGGAAATGCCTATATGGTGACCTGCAGGGATATCCCATTGCTCAAGCCCCTGCTCAACAGCTTCCAGAGCGCCCAGCAGTCGCGGATTGTTTTGCAAGTTGCGTCGGCGAAATTCGAAGCCATTGAGTCCTGCCATTTCCGCAAGTTCATCCATCAACGTCTCTTTGGCAAAGGCGGTAAAAGAATGCCCCACTGCACGCCAGGCTGCTAACGGCAGGCCATGATTGACTGAAATATGGCGCAGTTTTTTATTGGGAAAATCATAATCACTGACCAACCCCTCAACCCCACCACTGTCAATCAACCAACCATCGTAGAGGCTCTCTGTCGCGCTCAATATCAGGTCGTTTACCGGTTTCGGAGTGCGGGGCAGCTCCCCGGGCAAAATACCTGCCAGCGTATGTGGCGACAGGTCGCCCCCGGCACGGGTTGCATCCCAGGCGGTAACCTTGCCCTCAGTATCTATTCCGGCGCGCAACTGCATAATAGATGCTTGGCGAAACCAACCATTTTGCAGATCATTTTCCCGCGTCCATACCAGCTTGATGGTCTTGTTTGTCGCCACTGCAATTTGAGTGGCTTCGGTAATATGACTCAGCTGAGCTCGACGACCAAAGCCACCGCCAGAGAACAGACTGTTGACTGTTATGTCCTCTACCGATAGTCCCGAATGGCGAGCCACTAGCCCTCTGGCCACACCTGGAGCCTGGGTTCCGGCCCAAAGTTCAGCCTTGCCGTCGCTAATTTTAACGACCGCGTTAACAGGCTCCATGGGGGTATGGGCTAAGTAAGGCGCCCAGTAATCGCGCTGCACCTGCATGGAAGCTTTGCTTAAACCGTCTGCAATGCTGCCTTCGGTTTCACTGGTACCTCTATCGCTCTCTATTGCAGTCTGATAATCAGCGCGAATATCGCTATTACTGAAGTTAGCCAAATCTGG
>Ga0209405_1001909_pt1 | contig 14246 bp, 9 predicted proteins | sample COGITO_mtgs_1105_6_FD_184803 | JGI IMG/M metagenome (GOLD analysis project Ga0209405, IMG submission 184803) | Pelagic marine microbial communities from North Sea - COGITO_mtgs_110516 (SPAdes) (version 2) | ecosystem: Environmental > Aquatic > Marine > Epipelagic ...
TACTTAAGGAACACCCAACTGCTGTCGATTTTCCGTCAATTTTAACTTTTTTTGAACCCAATTTGTCCTACGAATCTCGCGTTAAAAAATTACGACTCTCAATACATCGCATCGATAAAGTGCTCTCAATTTACACAAAATCTAAAGGGGCTGTTTTAAAGTTTAGACAAAACAAAAATGATCGACGTATCAAAGAAGTTTTTTTAAACTAAGTCCCGTAAACAGTTGAGGAACTTGACAAAATCAATAGATTAAGACAGGTCTAAATATGTTTCATGTAATTTTAAAAAAGAATTTATTTATGAATTATTCTCTTCAGAATAGATAGTTCAATTCACAACCTTTAGTTCTTCTTCATTTCTTCTGGTACTCGTGGATTCATGATTTTAAACCAAAGTGGTGGGATAAAACTTAAGAGAATAGAAGCGGGGTAGCCCAGCGGTAAAGTTGGACTTTGGTCATAACTGTTTAGCAGTTGGTATTTTTTGGAGGACTTAAAGTGGTGGTCGCTATGCCTTGTCAATTCATACAACACAATTCTTCCAATTTTAAAGTTAGAATTCCATGAATGCTGCGGTTGCACGCGTTCGTACCGTCCAGAAGGCGTTTTAAAGCGTCTCAATCCGTAATGCTCAATATAATTGATGCTTTCTAAAAACAGAAAAGACACCACTCCAACAGCGATGGCAAATAGCATCGCATCAAATGAAAAGAAATAGAACACTCCAAATATATAGGTGGGTTGAATCAAATGATACCAAAGCATGTCATTTTTCACAGATAAGAATGGGCGATTTTGAGTTTTTAAAAGTTTTATTTGACAGTTCCAAGCATCTACGTATTGCTTTGTCACAGAGGTGACCCAAAACGAAAATACGGTCTGGTTGTATTTTGCTGTAGCGCCGTCGTTTGGAGTCGCCACATTCAGATGATGACCAAAGTTGTGCTCTATATAAAAATGCATATACAAGCAGGGCATGTATAGGAGTTTTCCCATAAATCGCTCAAAGTAAGGTGTTCTGTGTCCTAGTTCGTGCGCCACATTAATGGCGTTGGTTGCCAATAAAATTCCTGCGGAGAGGCCCAATCCAATGAGTTCATAAACGGCGTATTCTTGTGTTTGAATTTTTGAAAAAACAAGCCACAAAAGACCAAAAACAATGGGTAGATTTAAATACAACATCACATCAAAAACCCAGCTTGTTTTTTTGTTATTCGCTTTTTCTTTGGATATATTTTCAGATCCTTTTCCAGTAATGAGGTCGAGAAAAGGGAGTATTATGAAAGCGTAAATAACGGAAGTGTAGGTTCCTAGCCCCATGGATTCAAATGAGATGAACGCCGAAAGTGGTACTGTATAAGCAAAAAGATACTTTAAATTTCTCATCACTTAAAGATATACAAAAATAAATTAAGAGTTGCTCTCTGATACATCTTCAAAATTTCCAGTTCTAGCATATAGTTTGTGCAGAAATGAGTTGTTGTGTGTAATATATTGACTTTGAAGTGTTTTTATTTTAGTATTAACGATTTTTATACTTCAAACGCAATGCCTTAATTATACCGTTTGTTACGTCAAACAGCCGTTTATTACGTCAAATAGCCGTTTGTTACATTAAGCTAGTATCTTTCGTTTAAGCTTGCTTTCTTTGTTTGTAAAACCATGAAATGAAATTGCTTTTTAAAACAAGGCAAGACACAATATAAACCCCAAATTCAGCATGAAAAAACTTGCACTACTTTTATTTTTTATCGGAGGACTTGTATCAACACAAGCCCAAGAATCTATATCCACGGACTCTATAAATAAGACGAACAAAGGGCTTCTTTTAAAACTAGGACTCAATTTAGTCGATAGTACAGGAAAATATAATCCTTTTGAGTTTTTAAGCAGCTTTGATGAAATGGCCTTTTCTGAAAATTTCAATATTGAACTAGAGTATCGATTCAGTAACTCCTTAAGTCTATCTGTCGCTTGGAGTAACAATAAATGGAAAGCGAACAAAGGAAGAATAGATGGGGCAATTATTCCCTCTGATGTCAAATATTCAGCGATAGATTTGGATTTGAAATACTATTACAATCAATCCTTTGGAGGTTGGTTCGATCGCAATGATTGGTTAGAACTCTATCTTCATGGTGGAGTTGGAAGAGTCTCGCAAGCAGATCAATCTGGAATGACTTTAAATGTTGGACCAGGTGTTAATATTTGGTTTTCGGATCAATTTGGCCTCAATCTAAATGGGACAGGGAAATGGACGTTAAATAAAGAGGAATATAACTCCAATCATTTTCAATACTCTACATCTTTAATGTATCGATTTGCTAGCAGAGATAAGGATGATGACAATGATGGTGTCAGAAATAAAATGGATGATTGTCCTAATGTATCTGGGGTTGCACAAAACAATGGATGCCCAGAAGAAGCTGATAGCGACGGAGATGGCGTAGTTGATGCTATGGATAAATGTCCTGAAGCATATGGAACCGATAACGGTTGTCCTGAAGTTTTAATGGAAGCTGACACAGATGGAGATTCTGTTTTAGATTCAGCAGATAAATGTCCAAAAATCAAAGGCTTGCCAACAAACAATGGATGCCCTTTACCTGATAGTGATAATGACGGCATCGTAGATGTAGCGGATAAATGTCCAAATGTTCCAGGAGTAGAGTCTAATAACGGTTGCCCTTACGAAGAAATAGAGATTGGCTCGACAAAAACAAATTTAAATATTGTGTCTAAAGGAATATTATTTAATTCAGGAAACTCTAATTTCAGACAAGAATCCTACCCTGTTTTAATTAAAGTTGTTGAAATGATGAAACAACATCCAGAAGCTCAGTTTAAGATAGAAGGACATACAGATAGTTCCGGAAGGTATGATTCTAACAAGCGTTTGTCTCAAACAAGAGCGAATGCGGTTCGCAACTATCTAATAAGTAGTGGCATTCCCTCAGAAAACCTCATTGCCGAAGGGTTCGGAGAAACTAGACCGGTGGTTTCAAATTTAACAGGAGAAGGAAGACGCCTCAACAGACGGGTTGAAATTATTAGAACAAAATAAATAAAATGATCTCCACCTCTTTTTTAAAAGATTGTGGATTCATGAACGCTACAGGAGTCTAACAGCTTAACAAGAAGATTTTTGTAGCGTCCTAAAACATGTTATTACTAATTGTTAACTGTTTTAAATATGACTGAAACTTTTACCTTATTTATGCTTTCGGAATTTAGTACAAGAATTTGGATCAATGACCTATTGTTTTCACATCCAATATTTCTAAAATCAACAAGTCTAACTCCAAATATCTATTTGTTTGTTTTAGTGTTTGGAATTGCTTTTTTTACAGCCCAATGGTTGATCCCTCAAGCGATTCGATTTGCACACAGATTTCAATTAGTGGACCATCCTGATTTAAGAAAAAAACATATAAAATCGACACCTATTTTGGGAGGGGTTAGTGTATTTGTGAGCGTTGTTTTCGCATTGTCCCTTACAGGCTTACTTTTATACAGCTACCCTAGTATTGATATAGATTTTAAAATAGTTTTTGGTTTGTGCAGTGCTGTTTCACTGATGGTATTTTTTGGACTTAAAGACGATATATTTGAAGTAAGCCCTTTAGAAAAAGTAATTTTTCAAATCATTACAGCTCTTTTTGTAATCATTTCATGTGAAATACGAATTGATAATTTTGATGGGCTTTTTGGAATTTATGAACTGCCTACTGTTTTTAGTTACGTTTTTTCTGTATTTGTATTTGTAATCGTCGTGAATGCTTTTAATCTAATTGATGGTATTGATGGTTTGTCAGCGTCTGTAGGTTTAATTAGCACCCTATGCTTTGGTATGTTTTTCTTTTTAAATGATTTAGTGATTCAGTCCGTAATTATGTTTTGTTACTCTGGGGCATTAACCTCATTTTTAATATTTAATTTCAAAAAGCGTTTATTTTTAGGAGATAATGGCTCAATGAGTTTAGGGGTGGTCATTGCTTTTGGCGTTTTTTCGGTCATTACAGCCACTAATGGAGCCAACCTTGTTGGAGGAACAGGCTACTTTATTAACAATGCAAGTGTAATCGTTTTAGCTTTAATAAGTTTCCCGTTATTGGATACCCTTCGTGTATTTTGCGTGCGATTGGTGCAAGGCAAAAGCCCTTTTATACCCGACAGAAATCATTTACACCACCACCTTACATATTTAAATTTCTCTCATTTTGAGAGCACACTTATAATCGTGATTTACACGATTATAATTACAGGGATTGCCCTAGCATTAAGATCTTGGGATATTACCAGTCATTTTTTTGTAATGTTATTTTTATCATCTTTTGTTTATCTCATATCATGGATATCAAAAAGAAGGCTTAATACATAATAACACTTTGAAGACTTGACCGATTATAACATTAAATTAACCGTTTGTTACACGAAACAGCCGTTTGTTACATAGCTATAGGTTAATCCCTTTAAGAAACTTAATTTGCGTTCGGAATTACCTTAAATAAAAATATCATGAAAAAACCTACTTTACAAATATCAATCTTTGCAATCTTTTTTAGCCTGTCAGCTTTCGCTCAAGATTTGAATGTAGCTGCAGGTGGTCAGATGTATATCTCCCCCACAGCATTTGTCCGTGCGTCAAGTAACGTTGGTATTGACTCTAATGGTGAGCTTATCATGGACTCAGTGTCCGATGATTTTTCTGACCTTTTTGTTGTTGGGTCTTCTACAGGAACTGCAGAGTATCGTCATTTCACAGGCTCTTCTGCCACCAGGGATTTAGTCTCCCCACCAGTAAGTGGTCAAACCTTTGCCTCATTTGCGACTGCAAATACTGGGAAAATTGCGCCAGGAACTATTAATACTGCAGTCACAAGCCTCATGTATGGACCGTTGAACACTGCCACTTCTGCCTACGAGGAGTATTTGGCAGCAGACACCACACCATTGGTCGCTGCCAAAGGCTATCGAGCAGGGACTGTCACTGGACAAACATTGACTTATGAAGGAATTGTTAGTACAGGAAACGTTTCAATTCCTATTGTGTATAGTGGATCGGCAGTATATAAAGATAATAACCTTATTGGAAACCCTTATACTACTCATGTAAGTACTCAGGATGTTGTATCCGCTCTCGGGGCTGCTACTGCAGTTATTAACCCTTCATTTGCTGTCATATATGGATATAAGGGTATCACTTCTAATGACCCTGCTAATTGGACCGTTTTGGGCAGTACAAATCATGCAACGGTTCCTTTAATTACGCCTGGGCAAGCGTTTATTGTTAGAGCTATTGCTGCGGGTACTTTCTCCTTCCCAACATCAGCGAGAAGAGTAAGCACCGCTGCGCAAGATAATTTCCTCCCGGGGATTGTTCAGGGTACTACGCCTTCAACCTTGACGCTGACCCTAACGAAAGGATCTCAGTTCTGGAAAACCTACCTATACTTTGGTTCAGACGCACATACGGGTCGAGGTTTGGATCCAACCTGGGACGCAGGCTCTCTAGGGTCTGATTTAGGAACGCACTTAGTTGAAGAGGATCATCCAACTTCTGTAGGGGTTAACTTCCATATACAAGCCCTACCCTCAGCTGACTTGACAGCAACGGATTATGCCATTCCTTTGGAAGTGAATGTTGCAGCAGGTCAGGAAGCAACGATTAGTATCGACGATTTAGATGTTCCTTCAGGAACGAAATTTTATTTAGACGATGCAGAATTAAATGTTCAAACACTGTTAACCTCAAATGACTATACGTTTACCCCTTCTTCAACCTTAAGCGGTATTGGGCGTTTTTATTTAGGCACAACTTCATCCACTTTTTCAAGCCCTTATACGGCACTCAATTCTGTTGAGATTTTCTCATCGGCTACTACAAAAAAACTAATCGTTCAGGGTCAATTAAGGCATGACTCGACATTAATATTATATGATATAAGAGGCCGCGTGATACAAAAGCACCAATTGGAAGCATCTCAAACAAGGCACGAAATTGATGTATCTAACGTAAGTTCGGGAGTGTATGTTGCAAACTTGAACAATAATCACCAATCTAAAACAACCAAGTTAGTTATCAAATAAAGACTCATTTTAAGACGTAAAAGGCTTAAATGTAAATATTTCGCACTAAATTTCAACTTACAAATTCATGAAGAAATCAAATAATAATAAAAACCAAATCACTCGCAAAGAAGCCCTTTCTAAAATGGGGAAATATGCAGCACTAACCGCTATAGGAACGTTTATAACGTTGAATCCAACAAAGTCACAGGCTGCGTCAGTAATTGTGGCACCAGTAGCTAATGACGGTATTTTTGACGACTAAAACATAGAACAGCTTAAAAAACAATAATCAAATCGCATAAAAAAAGCATTACACTAAATTTAGTGTAATGCTTTTTTATGACTTTAACAGAGGGACAGTAAGAGTTACAACTGTACCGCCATCTGATTTTATTTCAAATTTTATGGGAGTCTTGTAAAGCTTTGAGGTTGCTTTTATAACGTCTTTAGTGATTTTCATTCCATGTAATTTTTCAGAATACATTTTTTCTGTATCAATCCCCACACCATTGTCTTTCACACAGATCACTAAACAGTTTTTCTCTATTTGATGTGTTAGAGAAATTAATCCCTTACTTTTCACACCCTTAAAGGCATGATTTACAGAATTTTCTAAAAAAGGCTCTATAATCCCAGGAGGGACTTTCCACCCCTTAATAATTGGGTCGTTAAGATCCATAATATTACACTCAAATCTATCTGAAAACCGTAACAGCTCTAAATACATATAATCCTTACAGATATTATATTCGGACTGATAGGATACTAAATCTTTACTCATATTATCAAGTGTAGACCGTAACAGCGTCGCCATTTTTGTAAGTGCATTAGAAGCGCTTTCAATATCTTTTTTGGCGATAAAATAATTGATGACAGATAATGCGTTAAATGTGAAGTGAGGTTTAAACTTTGATCTCAATACATCAACTTTCATTTTTTCGTTCTTATATTCCAAAGACTCTCTTTCTTTTACACTTTGAAAATAAAAAAATATAAAAATCGAAAACACTAAGAAGAATGCAAGCCCAACAGATGTTATTGTTTTTTGGTACTTGAGGTCATTTTTAGATTGTTCTTTTTCTAGTTTATCAGCTTTCTTTTTTGTCTTCGCCTCTAAGTCTGTAACATCTTTCACAAAACTTAAATACTTTTCAATTACGAGTAATTGTTTATCGTGTTGCTGTTGTTTAAGGGAACTTAACTTCGTGTTGTAAAATTTGAATGCACTTATATCACCACTATGTGTTTTAACATCAATAATTGCCTCCAAGGATTCATGGAGTTGATACATTTTTTTATTGTCTTCAAAATAGTTCAATGCTTTAAGGTACATCTTGTCGGCTGTGCCAAAGCGACGTTCTAAGGCATAGCGATGTCCCATATTGAGGTATAAAATATGTTCGTTGAAACTGTTTTTCCCTTTAAATTTCTCTAAGAGGATAGGGAATAGACTGTCCACTTTAGAGAGTTGTAGGTTATTTCGATACGCAACCAAAAGTTCATGGGTATGCTCACTTTTTTTGGCATGAATCAGTTCTTTTTTGTGATTGTTTTGAGACCGATACCATCGTGTCAATATTAAATTTTTTGTTTGTTTTGGGAGGTCGTATGTGTTCAGGTAATATAACAGACTATCATTTTGTGTTTTTTGCAAATAGTGTAGTCTGTGTTTTTGATGCAATCGAATATCGTTATCGTTAAAAGGAATTGTTTTTAGAATTTCAAAATAGCGATTAGAATAATATTTACTAAGACCTATAGAGGCTTTTGATGAATTGTATTGAGATAAATAGAATTCACTCATATTGAGATAACAAAGAAGGAGAAGTCTAGGGTGATTTTTTAAGTACTCGTACTCTTTAATCATCAGGTCTTCCAAAACATCCACCGAGCCTTTGTTTTTTTCTATTTGCTGAAATGTGAGATCTACAAAAAGAGAATCTTCTTTTAAAGACCAAGCCTCATTTCTAAGCTTATTGAAGATACTATCAGAGTTCTGAGTGTTTTGATTGTCAAGAGATGCATTTATTTTTTCAATAAACGCATCTCTTGTAGTGGCTTTCTGAGCATTTATCCAATTCGTACACACACTTAACAAGCTAATACTTGTTATTGCCCAAATTGATCTTAAAATTTTCATTAAATCATCCATTTTGCTAAACAAAAACTAAAGTTACACAATTACTTTTTAAGAACAAATGAATTCACCTTATTATAGTGTTTTATAGTAGTTTCAAGGCTTTTTTAATAGTTTTTAAGTTATTTTCCCTATTTTTGTATTGTAACCTACTTATCTAGAGTATAATAAATTTTTAACTAATTGTTCTTTGAGTAGTTATACATTATGTATTATTTGAGTCACTAAATCGCGTTCTTATCTTAATTTATTATGTCAAAAATCAGTGCTGTACTCGTCGATGACGAAATTAAAAACAATGAATTATTAAACATTTATTTAGATAAATATTGCCCTATAATTGAAGTAATAGCAATCGCTACTACTGTTGAGAGTGCAATCACTACAATCAACGACTTACAACCCAAACTTATTTTCTTAGACATTGTGATGCAAGACGGCACGGGGTTCGATGTGCTTGAAGGTATAGATTATGAGGATTATTCCGCGGTGTTTATAACAGCTTTTCAGGAGTATGCAGTATCCGCCTTCAAATTTAATGCCATTGATTTTCTTCTAAAGCCAATTGATCCAAAGGATTTGATGACAACAGTAAAAACACTTGAAGACAATCTTAAGAACAAACTCTTTACGACCAACCCTCAATTAGAATCTGCCAAAATTTCTATTGAAGCCAAAACTTCTGATTATAATTTTATTGCAATTCCTTCCACAAAAAAAATCGACTTCATTAAGATAGATGATATTTTATACTTTGAATCGGATGGAAGATACACTATAATTCATCTAATTGACAAGACAACCTTTTTTGTTTCTAAAAACATTGGAGAGTATGATAAGATTTTAGCTCCAAGGTATTTTTTTAGAATCCATAAAAAATACTTGATAAACCTTAAGTATATTGTAAACATCAATAATGCCGATGGCAGTAACTGCGAGTTAATTGGCAATCTTATATTGCCCGTTGCCAAACGAAGAAAAGAGGATTTAGTATCCTTTTTAAACATTAAGTAATCTTGATTCTTAGAGTAGCGCTATTGACATCTCCGATGGTTTTATAGTGTTATCCTTCGTTGCTATTAGCTTAAATTTCAAATTTTCATTACCTTGTGCCTTTCGAATCATTATGAGGATTATTAAGTATATATTAGTTTTATTAGCCTCTTTGGTGATTTCTGCCCAAGAGCACCCTCCTGTAATGGCTTATAATCCAGATGCCTATGCTGCTCAAAATCAAAACTGGAGTATTTCTCAGACCTCGGATCAAACCATGTATTTTGCCAATAACTCCGGATTATTGGAGTATGATGGTATGAATTGGAAACTTTATCCAGTCCCAGACAACTCTATTGTAAGATCGGTAAAGGCAATTGACGACTTAATTTACACAGGGAGTTATATGGATTTTGGTGTTTGGAAACGAAATAATAAAAGCATCTTAGAGTACACCTCTTTAGTACAGCAATTAGGTATTGAGTTAGACGAAGACGAACAGTTTTGGGACATTATTAAATTAGATGATTGGTTAATTTTTCAATCTCTTTCCAGGATTTATTTAGTGAACGAACTCACAAAAGAAACAACTTTTATAGAATCTGATCATGTCATCTCAAATATATTTGAGGTGGAAGGGGTCTTGTTTTTTAACCAGCTAAATAAAGGATTTTATAAAATAATTGATGGAAATGTTGAGCTTGTTAGTGAAGATGTAAGGTTGACATCTAATAACCTTGTGGGCGTATTTGAGCTTAATAACCAATTGTTAATTATCACGGCATCCAATGGGTTTTATCTCCTAGAAAACAAGAAACTAACCCCATGGAAAATAGACCCTAAAGTTGACCTGAATTCACTTACAATATACAGCACCACTAAGTTAAGTGACAACAGTATTGTTATAGGGACTGTTTCCAACGGACTGTACCACCTAAGTCCAAACGGGATGCTTAAATATGATCTTAACTTTGAGAAGGGTCTCAGTAATAATACGGTATTATCTGTTTTTGAAGACTACCAAAATAACTTATGGCTAGGGCTTGATATTGGAATTAGCCATATAAATCTGTCCTCTCAGTTTATTATTTGTAACGATACAAAAGGAGCCATCGGTACCGTCTATACTTCTGTGCTATTTGAAGATTATTTATACTTAGGGACAAATCAAGGACTGTTTTATAAACGGAGAGACAAGAACTCTGGCTTTACTTTTATAGAGGGTACAAATGGTCAAGTGTGGAATCTTAAGGTTATTGACAACCAAATTTTCTGTGGACATGACCGCGGAACCTTACTCATCAAAAACCAAAAACTACAATACAGTATAGGTCAATCCCTTGGAACGTGGGACTTTAAACTCCTTAAAGAGAACCCAAACATCATATTACAAGGAAATTATAACGGCTTAAGCCTTTTAGAGAAAACGGAAGGGCGGTGGCGTTATAGGAATAAAATTAAAGGGTTTGATATCTCAAGTCGTTTTTATCAACACATAGGAGATCAAATATATGTGAACCATGAATTAAGAGGTTTATATGAGCTCACTTTAAACAAAGATTTAACTGAGGTCTCTAAAGTTTCTAATATTACTCCAATCACCAAGGGTAATGGCTCCAACTTTCTAAAATTCTCTAAAAACTATTATTACACCTCGTCTGAAGATGTTTACAAATTCAATCCTACAGATCATTCCTTCATTGAATCAGAGCCTTTCAAAGAAGTCTTAAAAGAGTACTCAACACGTACCACCATTATGGATGTCAAGGACTCTGAGGGACTTAAATGGTGCTTTGCAGATGACAATATTTTAATCATTAGTGCAGGAAGTGTTACGCAAACACCAAAAGTTGAAATCATTCCAGTTGCGATATCAAACTTTAAAAAGGTTGTTTCTGGTTTCGAGAACCTCACAAAAATTGGGACAGATGAGTATCTTCTAGGCTCTGCTTATGGTTATTTTATTTTTAATTCAGACACACCAAAACCAAATCACCTTTATAATTTAAAAATCAACTCTGTTGAGGCCAGTAAAATTAATGAAGATAAATTTCGACTCAACTCTACAGATCCAAAGATTTTAGACTCCGAAAACAATAATATTTATATTAATTACAGCATTCCTCACTACGACAATGTAGTCAGTAAAAAATATTCTTACAAGCTAATAGGGTGGTCCAATTCTTGGTCGGATTGGCAAGCTGAATCCCAACAAGTATTTGAAAACCTGCCTTTTGGGAGTTATGAGTTTAAAGTTAAAGGGAAAATAGGGAATTCCGAAACTCTCAATACCGCCTCCTATTCTTTTGTTATCAACCGCCCCTGGCACCTTTCAAATGCTGCAATAACTCTTTATGTAATCTTTTTTATTATTTTATGGATCCTAATCCATAACCTATACAAACGGTATTACAGAAAACAACAACAACAACTTCTTCAGAAATCTCACGAACAACTTGCACTCAAAGAACTTGAAACCTCTCAAAAATTCATGCAGTTAACCAACGAGAAACTGAAACTTGACATTGAAAGTAAGAATCGAGAGTTGGCAGTCTCTACAATGAGTTTGATTAAAAAGAACGAGTTCTTGAATAGCATCAAAAGTGAATTAAAGGAAAAAGATAATCAACAGGATATCAAGAAGGTAATCAGGATTATTGATAAAAATCTAAACAATACAGACGATTGGAAGCTATTTGAAGAAGCCTTTAACAATGCGGACAAAGACTTTCTAAAACTTATCAAAGAAAAGCACCCAGTACTCACCCCAAATGACCTTCGTTTGTGCGCCTACTTACGACTAAATCTATCCTCTAAAGAGATAGCGCCACTGCTAAATATATCCCCGAGAAGTGTAGAGGTAAAACGATATCGTTTGCGAAAAAAAATGGATTTACCCCATGAATCTAGCTTAACAAATTATATTTTAGAAATATAATAACCCTACAGCTCGCTTTTTTACCCATACAAATCCACTACATTTGGACAAATTTCTTTTGTTTAACATTTACCATATTTTGTTAATCAATATTTTTTACCCTATAATATTGCCATTTCACTAAACATCAGACATTTTTTTATTTTGTATAACATTTGTTGAGGTTATTTAAACAAATTATGTAATTAGTTGTTTTAGATTTACAGTAAACCAAAACAAACCAATATTCATGAAAAAAATATTTTATTCCGCACTGATGACTTTAGCATTTGCTTTTACAGCATCCGCCCAAAATTCGACAGTAAGCGGTACAGTGAAATCTAGCGCTGATGGTCTTCCTCTTATAGGAGTAAACGTCATAGTTAAAGACACAAGCACTGGAGCTGTGTCCGATTTCGATGGAAATTTCACCATCACAAATGTACAACCGAATGCAACCTTAGTCTTTACCTATATAGGGTTTGAGACTAAAGAATTACCAGCGTCGGCAAACATGGATGTTTCTTTAGACGAAGACAACGAATCTCTTGATGAGATTGTTGTGATTGGATATGGATCCAAAAATAGGAAAGATGTGACGGGATCAGTGTCATTTGTAGGCGCTGAAACAATTGAAAAATTAAAACCTGTAGATGTTTCTCAAGCATTACAGGGAACCACAACGGGAGTTTCTGTCTCTTCGGCGTCAGGATCGCCAGGAAGTGGATTTAAATTCTTAATTAGAGGGGTTAGTAGTAACTCTAGTAACGACCCTTTATTAGTTGTAGATGGATATATAGTATCAAGTCTTAACAGTCTGAATCCAAATGATATTGAAAGTCTTACAGTATTGAAAGATGCGCAAGCGGCTATTTATGGAATTCAGGGAGCTAATGGAGTTATATTAGTAACAACTAAAAATGGAAAGAAAAATACGGCGCCTAAAGTATCTTACAATGCCTTTGCAGCCGTACAACAAACAACCAAAAAACTTTCCTTACTTAACGGTACGGAGTATGCTGCCTTGGTCAATGAAAGTTACGCAGCCAATGGACAAAGTTTGCCTCACACCAACCTAAGTGGTTTAGGTGAAGGGTTAGATTGGCAAGATCAAATTTTTGATGAAGCACTATTGATTAACCATAATCTAAGTTTATCTGGAGGTACAGAAAAAATTACGTATTATTTAAGTGCAACCCATTTAGACCAAGATGGAATCATTGCTCCAGACAAGTCAAACTATGTAAGAGATAACATAAAGTTAAACTTAGGCGTGGACGTGAATGACCGCTTAAAGACGACTTTAAATCTTAATTACTTTTCTAACAGTAGAAAATCAATCAACGAATCAGGTTTAGGTTCGGTATTATTTAATGCGATTAGTTATTCGCCATTATTTACTTTAGATCAAGAAGATGTTGGGGGAGTGTTTGGATCTGATGCGCCTTTATTTGGAAATGAAATCATCAATCCATTGTCTCAAATTAGAGACACTTACAATTCCTATTCTGGAAGCAGTATTGAAGGAAACTTCCAATTAGAATACAAACTTACAGATGCTTTAAAAGTAACCTCTAGAATCGGGTTTAAAACCTATAGCGATAAAAGCAAGTCTTTTTCACCGATTGTAAATTACGGATCAGGAAAAGTATTTAATACAACTCGAAGTACCGTCAATCAAGGTCGAAATCAATACGACTCTTACACATGGGATTCTTTTGCAACGTACAAAAAATCAATTGCAGATAAACATAACATTGAAACAACTGTTGGTATGACCGTTGTCAAAAATTGGGGTGATGGTTTATCTGGAACAGGTTATGACGTCCCTTACAATTCATGGGATTTTGCAGATATTTCACAGACAACAGGTTTAGGCACAGGTAATGATACTAGTTCTTATACTTATGACAACCGTTTGTTGTCTTATTTTGGACGTCTTCAATACGACTTTAAAGGGAAGTACTTATTGTCTGCGATGGTACGTCGTGATGGATCTTCAGCCTTTGATAATGATTACAGAATCGATTACTTTAAATCGGTCACTGCTGGATGGAAAATTTCAGAAGAAAACTTTTTGAAAGACAATCAAACAATTGATTTCTTGAAGTTAAGAGGAAGTTACG
>Ga0209405_1001910_pt1 | contig 14237 bp, 9 predicted proteins | sample COGITO_mtgs_1105_6_FD_184803 | JGI IMG/M metagenome (GOLD analysis project Ga0209405, IMG submission 184803) | Pelagic marine microbial communities from North Sea - COGITO_mtgs_110516 (SPAdes) (version 2) | ecosystem: Environmental > Aquatic > Marine > Epipelagic ...
TCAGATAGGATGGTTTTTGTGATCACGTTCCTTCGATAGGCTGTCACTAGAACCAAATGTGCCTTGATGCTAAAAACACAGTGAGGATGTGAGTTTAGCTGCACCATTGTCCTTTACCTCAAATAGTATGCTGTTCTATTGTTCCTTGATGTCAAAGTAAATTGCAACTCGCACAGAGCGCATCTTGGTAAAACCAGGACATGTAAATCACAGAGCTTGTAAAGCACTTTGTAGCCATGCAAGATGTGTTGCATATTCTGTCCAATATATCGTGAGACAATCCTTCTTCGAAGAATGTGAAAGGCCATCAGCACCAGAGACTGATAAGCTATTCAGGATGGACAATCCTGAATTATATAAGACAGTTTCCACTGCCCCATCTCAACGTATTGGATAGGTGATAGATAAGGATTGGAAGGGTTTTTTGAGCTTCTGACGTCATGGAAGAAAAATCCGTCCAGCTTCACAGAGAAGCCAAAGCCGCCAAACTATTCCAAATCAGCCAAGACCTTTATCGTTGGATGAAATGGCTTTCGCATCTCAGATGAATATCTCTACATCAGTGGTGGAAAGAAGATTGGTTGGCAGCCAATCAGAGTGATTTGCTGTGCAGATCAGCCCTTCAACGAGAAGAAAGACAAAACCAGGGTGGGAGATATTCGCATCGTTCCAATGGGAACCAGCTTCGTCGTGGAACTGGTATATGACAAGTACATTGACCATGACGTAAATACCGATCATAATCGATTTGCTTCAATCGATATGGGTGTGAACAGCCTTATGGCTATCGCCACAAACCAGCCGGACGTCAGTCCTGTTCTGGTGAACGGGAAGACCCTAAAGTCGATTAACGCAAAGTGGAATAAGGATAAATCGAAGCTACAAACCTATAATAAGAAGGGACATATCTCTTCTAAGGTGGTCAAGCGCCACAATAAGATCAGAGATTATTTCCACAAAAACTTCAAAGTCGTTGATTGACTGGTGCGTGGAAAATCGCATTGGCAAGATCATCATCGGCCAGTCGAAAGACTGGAAGATTGAGGTGAATATCGGCCTTAGAAATAATCAGACCTTCACCTCAATCCCTCACTTCAAGCTGATCTGAATGGAGCTTGGAATATCATGCGAAAAGAAATTGGAGATGAGTGGCTGTCGTCCCTCCTATCCAATAGGGGCCAAATGGACCGGCCCACCAGGATCAAACATATCTGTTCTTGGTTAGAAGGACGCCACCGAGCTCCCGAAACCATGTCTAATTCTTTGAACTAGGTGGATATTTCATAGTCGATCTATAAAATGCACCAGTTTTTGTTCTATTTCAAATTATATCTGGAGTATTTGGATATAAGGATTCACGATTACTGCTCCTATTAACAATGCGGTTTGCGTTGTGTTTTTCTTTCGCTTGGATGCTGGGCGTGGATTGCATAATGTGTAATGCGTAAATTTAGAACCTATTAAATGAAGGAAGAATAGTTGATATAGTAGTAAATTCATTTCTACTTTTAAGCTGATGGAGGATGCGATGACCAGTCCGCTGGCCAATCTGAAAATTGTCGAATTTGCTGGACTTGGTCCGGTTCCTTTAGCGGGTCAACTGTTAGCTGATTTGGGGGCAGATGTGATTGTGGTAGATCGCACTACAACGATCTTGGCTGACCACAGTGACGTGAATCGTCGTGGGAAACGGTCTATAGCTCTCAATCTTAAGGCCACTGCAGGTCATTCTATTGCTCTGCAACTTGTCAAGGCCTCTGATATTCTAATTGAAGGATTTCGTCCCGGTGTAATGGAGCGTTTGGGGCTTGGCCCCTTAAACTGCCCTGATACTTTGATTTATGGTCGTATGACTGGGTGGGGGCAAGCCGGGCCAATGGCGCAGTCTGCGGGTCATGACATTACTTATCTTGCAATGACTGGGGTACTGAGCATGTTGGGGCCTGAAAATACTCCACCGGTACCACCGCTAAATCTTGTTGCAGACTATGGTGGTGGATCCATGTTTCTCTTGCTTGGCCTTCTCTCTGCGGTGATTGAACGAGGAGTATCTGGTAAAGGTCAGGTCGTCGATGCAGCTATGATTGATGGTGTTCCTGCAATGATGGGTCTTATCCATAGTATGATTGCTAACGGTCATTGGGTTCTGAATCGTGGAGAAAATTGGTTGGATGGCGGAGCACCTTTTTACAGGTGTTATGAATGCGCAGATGGTGGCTATGTTGCAGTTGGCGCTTTAGAACCAAAATTTTATGCAGTATTTCTTGATAATTTAGATTTATTGCAGGCTGAACTGCCAGATCAGAATGATAGAGCCGCTTGGCCAGATTTACACCGTCGTTTTGAGGCTATTTTCAAAACACGCGATCGAGACAATTGGGCTCAAATATTTTTGGGAACTGATGCATGCGTAGCTCCAGTTTTGTCTCTTCAAGAAGCGGCGAAGCAATCACATCTATCGATGCGAGGCGTTTATGTGGCTCCCGGCGGTGTACAGCAGGCTGCGCCAGCACCGCGATTTGGTCGTTCTACAGTAAGAAAACCTTCGGTGCCAACGGGTCTGGGTGAGGACACAGAATTCATTTTGTCTGAGCTAGGTTTTGATGCAACTGCTCGGGCACAGTTGCGTTCGGAGGGAGCAACACTTTGAAAGTTCTTATTGTTGGCGGTGGTGTTGGTGGACTTGCAACGGCAATTGCGATGGCGCAGCGTGGTCAAAATGTTACTGTACTCGAGCAAGCTAAATATTTGAATGAAATTGGTGCCGGCTTGCAAATTGCGCCAAATGGTTGGCGGGTGCTGGAAGCACTCGGTGTAACTCCCTTAATAAGGAAAACGCTTTTTGAACCAGAACATATTGAAATGCGTTTGGGCGTTTCGGGGCGCAAAATATTCCGTTTGCAGATGCGCGGCTACGCTGAGCAGCGTTGGAGTGCGCCGTATATTCACATTCACCGAGCTGATTTAGTTGATGCACTTATTTCTAGGCTGAATTTTATTGCTCCAAATGCAATTTGCACTGGCAAAACTGTAACAGGCTATATGCAAGATAGAGAGAGAGCTACCGTATCTTTTGCGAATGGAGACACGATGTCTAGTGACGTTGTAATTGGTGCTGATGGTTTGCATTCGGTGTTCCGAAGCCAAATGTTTGGGCCTAGTTCCCCGCGTTATACTGGCAACGTGGCATGGCGAGCGGTAGTACCAATTGATGCACTCGGCGATGCAGCCCCGCCATTTGGTGCCTGTATTTGGGTTGGTAATAAACGTCATGCAGTTACTACTCGTTTACGAGCAGGAAAATTAGCTAATTTTGTGGGTATGGTTGAGACTCCCGAACCTTCACGAGAAGGTTGGCGAGTCGTTGGCCAGAAAACAGATGCTCAGGAAGCATTTAAGGGTTGGCATCCGGTTGTAACTACTCTTATCGATCAAGCAAAAATATTAAATTGCTGGGCTCTCTTTGATCGGACTGCGCTACCTCGTTGGCATGAAGGAAGAGTTGTTTTAATGGGAGATGCAGCGCATCCAATGTTGCCTTCTATGGCGCAAGGTGCGGCTCAGGCACTTGAGGACGCATGGATTTTGGCTGCTCTTTTGGCACAGAATGGCAACCCTGAATCAGCTTTTGAGAAATTCTATGAATTGCGTATTTTGCGAACCGCTCGCGTACAGAAAAGGTCAATCAGAAATGCTCAACTATTTCATATTGGATCAAAGTTAGGTTGCGCAGCAGTTTATGGCTCGTTGGCTATTGGGGCAAGGTTTTTGCCAAATAGAGTTCAAGCCCAGCAAGATTGGGTTTTTGGATATAACGCGTTATCGACTGTATGATTATTTGCTCAGCTAAACAAGGCTGACCTTCGTGTGAAGGCAGCCCTGAATATCTATTTTCACTATGTTTTTAAAGCTCAGTTGCAAGTTTTATTTATTACTCTCAGTTCATTCTGTTTTCAATTAAATCGTCTACGACAGAAGGATCTGCAAGTGTTGAGGTATCGCCTAGCGTTTTGAAGTCATTTTCTGCGATTTTTCGTAAAATTCGTCGCATGATTTTTCCCGAGCGGGTCTTTGGTAGTCCCGGTGCCCATTGCACGATATCTGGTGAGGCTATTGGTCCAATTTCTTGTCGAACCCAAGTGCGTAACTCTTTGCGCAGCTCTTCAGTTGGCTTTTCGTCATTCATAAGCGTTACATAACAGTAAATACCTTGCCCTTTAATTTCGTGAGGGTATCCGACGACTGCAGCTTCAGCGACCTTGGAATGAGCGACAAGTGCACTTTCCACTTCAGCAGTACCCATTCGGTGACCTGATACATTAATCACATCATCTACGCGGCCAGTAATCCAATAGTCACCATCGTTATCGCGGCGACATCCGTCACCTGTGAAGTAATAACCCTTATAGTCACTAAAATAGGTTTTTTGAAAACGTTCGTGGTCACCCCATATGGAGCGCATCTGGCCAGGCCAACTGTCTTTGATACATAGGACGCCTTCGACACCGTTCTCTGTGAGGATTTCACCGCTATTTGGTTCTAGAACAATGGGCTGCACCCCAAAAAATGGTTTCATTGCAGAACCGGGTTTCATTGCATGGGCACCTGGTAGGGGCGTCATTAAGTGCCCACCAGTTTCAGTTTGCCACCAAGTATCTACAATGGGGCAACGCCCTCCACCGACGGTTGTATTGTACCAGTTCCACGCCTCAGGATTGATTGGTTCTCCCACAGTGCCAAGAAGTCGTAGACTGGAAAGATCACATTTTGTGACGTAACTGTCTCCTTGTCCCATAAGAGCGCGAATTGCTGTGGGTGCTGTATAAAATTGGTTAACCTTGTGTTTTTCCACGACTTGCCAGAAACGACTGGCATCAGGGTAGGTAGGAATGCCTTCGAACATTAGCGTTGTTGCCCCGTTGGCCAGTGGGCCATAAACTATGTAGCTATGGCCTGTGACCCAGCCTACATCCGCCGTGCACCAAAATACATCACCGTCTTGGTAATCAAATACTACTTCGTGGGTCATTGACGCAAAAGTTAAGTAACCACCAGTTGTATGGACCACACCCTTCGGTTGGCCTGTTGACCCTGATGTGTACAGGATGAAAAGAGGGTCCTCTGCGTTCATTTCTTCAATTTGGCAATCGTCTTGTACTTTGCTTTCTTCCTCATGCAGCCAAAAATCGAGGCCCTGACGAAAAGCTACTTGTTGTCCGGTACGCCGCACAATGAGGCACTTCACCTTATTTTTATCTTGTTTTAAAGCCTTGTCCACATTGTCTTTAAGGTTTGTAACCTTGCCGCCTCTAGGAGCACCATCGGCGGTGATCACCACTTTTGCGTCACATCCATTGATGCGTGCGTTCAAGGCATCTGGGGAAAATCCGGCGAAAACAATGGAATGTATAGCACCAATCCGCGAACAAGCCAGCATTGCATATGCAGCTTCGGGAACCATGGGCATGTAAATAACTACTCTATCACCTTTTCTAACACCCATGCTTTTCAATACATTTGCCATCTTGCATGTTTTGGCGTGTAACTCTGTGTAGGTAATATGTTGGGCAGGCTCATTAAAATCATCGGGTTCAAAAATGATGGCTGTCTGATTTCCTCGAGCTGCTAGGTGGCGATCAATACAATTCTCTGAAACGTTAAGGGTGCCATCCTCAAACCAATTTATTGAAACTTCGCCAAATGAAAAGTTAGTCCGCTTCACTTTAGTATATGGTTTAATCCAGTCCAATCGTTTGCCCTGTTCGCCCCAGAATGTGTCAGGATCAGTAATAGAGGCGGTGTACATTGCTTCATATTCTTCATTTTTCACGTGGGCGTTCGCCACGAGTTCAGCCGAGGGGGGATATGTTTTGCTATTGGACATGGCTTTCCTCCAAAGATCGTTGTGATATTTATTAAATCGTCATTATTTTACGAAAGATCCACAGATGTCGGTTCGTATGGATAGTGGCCTTTTCTCGTTTCTGGCGATGATACCTGAAGGAGAAGAGAATGAAATGAAACGCTAGTATGATTGATCATTGCTGTTAAGTATTTTTTTGTAAAAATGGTATATATGTAAATAAATAATATAATTTATCATATTTATAAACAAATACAGTCGATTGATTGTAAAATATATGTGTTAGATCAAACTTTTTCGCCGCTATGCGTGGTTATCTTTTATGGTGATGTACACTAATAACAGCTTTTTAGTAATTGAGGTGGATGTATAAGTGGCTGTAATCAGCGACCTCTGTTAAGGATCTGATGCATGCATATCGCGTAATGGCTATATTATAAGTTATGAATACATTGAAATAGAGTTCCTACTTGTGGGACTGTCAAAATCTAGTTTGCATCCAAAGTCTTTTGAAAAGGAACGAAGTAGAATATGTTTGCTATTAAATAAATATTGTGAATGCTACAATAGCAAAACCAGTTAGGTATGACCTCTTGGCAGCCTGCCCGCTGCAGGCTAACTTGTCTCTTAAACGGGTGTATCTCGTTTTGTATCAAGGGAGAAAATCATGAATAAAATTGGATTGGGTGCCATTATTGGTGCCATAAGTTGCACTTTTGCATTGGAAGCCGCAGCGACAGAGTGGAATGTGTCTGTTTGGGGCAAGCGCCGCGCGTTTACAGAGCACGTTGAAAAGCTTGCTGAACTAGTCAGCGAAAAAACAAAAGGTGAATTCACCATGAATATTAGTTATGGTGGGCTATCTAAAAACCGTGAAAACCTTGATGGGATTTCTATTGGTGCTTTTGAAATGGCGCAATTTTGCGCTGGTTATCACCGCGATAAAAACCGTGTCATCACTGTTCTTGAGCTTCCCTTCCTTGGAGTTGAAAACCTTGAGCAAGAAGTGGCTGTTTCTAAGGCTGTTTATGCGCATCCTGCTGCTGTCGACGAGATGGCACAATGGAATGCGAAGTTGCTAATGACCAGTCCGATGCCACAATACAATCTTGTTGGAACTGGTGAACCGCGTGATGAGCTTGCAGATTTTGAAGGAATGCGTGTGCGGGCAACAGGTGGAATTGGCAACGCTTTTGCAGCTGTTGGTGGAGTTCCAACCTCTGTGACTGCGACTGAAGCGTATCAAGCGATGGAGTCTGGCGTTGTTGATACGGTTGCTTTTGCACAGCACGCCCACCTCAGCTTTGGTACTATTAACCAGGCCGATTGGTGGACGGCCAACCTTAATCCTGGCACCGTAAACTGTCCCGTAGTTGTTAACATCGACGCCTATGATAATTTATCTGACGAGCATAAAGAGGCACTCGACAGTTCTGTAGCAGAAGCGATTGACCATTACCTGGCAAACTATGGTAAGTTACTTGAACGTTGGGATAGCGTTCTGGCTGAAAAAGGTGTGGCCAAGGTGGAAATTTCTCCAGAAGTAATTTCTGCTTTCAGAGCTAAGGCCGCAGATCCTATCAGAGTGGAATGGATTGCGGATATGGAAGCACAGGGCCTACCTGGCCAAGAGCTTTATGATCTTGTTGTGAAAACTCTAGCAGAAGCCCAGTCGGGTAGCTAAACTACAAAAAGTAAGGCGGTTTAACTCCGCCTTACTATGCATTTATTTTAATGGGTGCCGAAAAAGAGTAAGATAGACATGTCAGTAGCTTCCGCAGTTCTCGAAGATAGTAGTTTGCTAAGCAGGTTAGATCGATCGCTACTTCCTATTGAACGTTTTATGGCTCTATTAAGTGGCATCGCTGCATTCTCGCTTATGTTTTTGGCGGCTTACTCCGTGACGGGAAGAGAGCTTTTCGAGAAACCACTTCTTGGCTATGTTGACCTAATCGAAATTTTGATGCCACTTATTGCGATCATGGGCGTCTCATATGTCCAACGTCAAGGTTCACATATTAGAATGGACATCATAATCGGCGCAACGCGTGGTCGTGTTTTATGGTTTCTTGAGCTTTTTACAGTTGTTCTGATCCTGATCTTAATGATAGCTCTTGTTTGGGGATCATGGGCACATTTTGATAGGTCTTTTGACTGTGCAAGGCCTTTGTGCAGTAGAGACAGTTCTATTGACATCTCTTTGCCTATTTGGCCCTCAAAATTTATTGTGCCCATGGCATTTGCAGTACTGTGTGCCAGACTTGTTTTGCAAGCTACCGGATATAGCCGCGCTTTTTGGCTTAATTTGGAAAGACCCGTTGCTGTACCACTAATCCAAAGCATTGCTGCACAGGCTCGCGCTGAAGCTGAAGCCTTGGATAACTTTAAGTAATGGCAGGCATTTGATGGATTCGATCACAATTGGTCTTTGGACTACGGCCGGAATGTTGTGCCTTGTATTTATTGGGATGCGCGTAGCTTTTGCGGCAGGACTCGCAGGATTTTTAGGTCTTGTGTGGCTGCGCTGGAACGGTTTTGATTATGCGCCAGAACGATTTGGAAAAGCACTTGAAATCAGTATTAAAGTGGTGGGGCAGGTGCCTCATTCTAAAGTATCATCTCATGCATTATCATTAATCCCAACATTTATTTTAATTGGATATCTTGCTTATTATGCCAAGCTTACAACGGCCCTTTTTGAAGCTGCAAAACGTTGGATTGCTTGGGTACCTGGGGGTCTGGGAGTTTCCACTGTTTTTGCTACAGCGGGTTTCGCTGCAGTTTCAGGCGCCTCGGTAGCGACAGCTGCTGTGTTTGCTCGCATTGCCATTCCCGAAATGCTTAAAGTTGGCTATAATAAACAATTCGCAGCGGGTGTCGTTGCAGCAGGTGGAACGCTTGCATCTCTTATCCCGCCATCGGCGATTTTAGTAATCTATGCGATCATTGTAGAGCAAGACGTGGGGAAATTACTGCTGGCAGGCTTTGTTCCTGGAGCATTTTCCGCAATAGTTTATGCGGGTATGATTATCACCATTGCACTTATTTGGAAGAATGTTGGTCCACCTGTTTCAGGCTTTACGTGGAAAGAAAGGATGGCATCTTTACCACCTGCTTTACCTATCATGGCGGTCGTAGTGATCATCATATTCTTTGTCTATAATCCCTTTGGTGATGCGTGGGGAACCCCAACCGAAGGTGGTGCTGTCGGAGCTTTTATAGTCTTTTTGATGGCGCTTTACCGTGGTATGCGCTTCAAAGAGCTCAAGGCTGCATTGCTTGAAACTGCAAAGTTAACGGTAATGATCTTTACCATCATTTGGGGGGTGCTAATATACGTCCGTTTCCTTGGGTTTGCTGATCTTCCAGGCGCATTTTCAGATTGGATCACATCCCTAACTTTATCGCCTATGTTAATTTTGATTTGTATACTTCTTGCCTATGCAATCCTTGGCATGTTCATGGATGCTATTGGTATGCTGTTACTTACATTGCCCGTAGTATACCCGGCCGTAATGGCCTTGAACGGTGGTGAAACAATTAGTGCAGCCGAGAGTACGTTTGGTATGTCGGGGCCAATGTGCGCCATTTGGTTTGGAATATTAGTAGTGAAAATGGCCGAGTTTTGTTTAATTACACCGCCCATTGGCCTCAACTGCTTCGTAGTAGCTGGTGTGCGTGATGATTTGAGTGTACAGGATGTGTTTAAAGGTGTTACGCCGTTTTTCATCGCTGATGGAATAACTATAGCTGTGCTTGTAGCTTTCCCTGGAATAGTTCTGTGGCTACCATCATTGGCTTCTTAAAATTTTAGAAAAGAATTTTTTGTCATAATGACCGGTTTGACGGTTCAATACTTCGACAAATTGATCAACGGTAACCCAAATTATTGATGTGAATAGAATTTATTAAATTGCAGTTACGTTATAAATATTTTCTTTATTGAAACCGTAGTGGTTTCCTAGATTGTACTATTAAATTGAAACGCTAATGGAGCTTAGTCATGTACCCAAATTCCACTCAGTTCAGTTTCGCAATAATTGTTTTCATATTTTCCGCAATTAATGGATATGCGCAAGGACGTGCGGCAGCAGTTGGTGTACAGACTGTGGAATTGCGCCAACTGGCTGAAACGATACCAGTGTTTGCAGAAGTTACAACAGCCCGTGATGGAGCGGTAGCGAGCCGTGTAGCAGGGAATGTTGATACTGTTCATGTTTTGGCAGGTACATGGGTTCAAAAAGACGATCCACTAGTAACGCTAAATAGGGATTTACTCGAAATCCTTGTTGCACAATCTGCAGCACAAATGGCTGAAGCCGAAGCAGGGATCGCTACGGCTCGAGTTCGATTAGATAGAACACAAACTGCATTAAACCGTATTGAAGCTTTACGTGCATCGAACGCTTTCAGCGAGGGTCGTTTCGATGATGCCCAAGCAAATATGCTTGAGGCGCAATCACAATTAGCAGAGTCTATCGCGCGTGAAAAAAGCAGTGAGGCACAGCTAGCTGAAACGCGTTATCAACTTGAGCGCAGTTTAATAAAAGCGCCATTTTCAGGAGTTGTAATTGAAGTAAACACTATTCCTGGAGCTTTTATCCAAGCAGGCACACCGGTAGTTAGATTGTTGGACACAAATGCCTTTGAGGTAACGGCCGGCGTTCCTGCTCAATATGTAGCATTTCTTTCGCCGGGTCAGGTGATAAAAGGAAGCACTGAGACGGGTAGATTGTTAAAATTGCAATTGCGAGCAGTACTACCGATTGAGGATACAGCCACTCGAACCCGTGCAGTCCGCTTCACGACCTCTGATTTAAGCAAATTAAAAAATGTAGCGGTGGGACAGTCCTTGACTGTTCTCATCCCGGTTGGTGTTTCCAGAGATGTCCTTTCAGTGCCTAAAGATGCGCTAATTCAGGCGCAAGGTGGTTGGACAGTTTTTGTTGCGTTAGATGGTAAAGCACAACCACGTTCAGTCACACTAGGTGTAGCGTTAGAAGACCGATACGAAGTACTTAACGGCTTGGAGGCGGGCGATCTTGTAGTGGTTCGAGGGAATGAACGATTACGCCCAGGGCAGGAAATAGCAGCTAGTCAAATGGAACCTAAATGATGGATTTAATCCGTTACGCCATTGATCGCCCTATCGCAGTCGTTGCTGTGGTAATGATGGCTATTTTATTTGGGGTCATTGCGTTGTCGCGTATCCCAATTCAACTGGCACCTGATGTCCGTAAACCTATCGTTGTCATTGAAACAAGTTGGCCGGGTGCTGCACCGTCGGAAGTGGAACGTGAAATTACCAACCCGCAAGAAGAAGCGCTTCGAGGTATCGAAGGATTGGAGATAATGACATCTCGGTCTCGCACAGGAAGCGCTGCCGTGACTTTAGAATTCAGTGTCGGCACTAACATGAGCCAAGCACTACTTTTAGTTTCTAATCGGTTGGATCGGGTAAGTGATTATCCCAATGAATCGAATGAGCCATCTTTGAATACATCTGGATCCGACGATAGCCCAATCGCTTGGGTGTTACTAACGGCTAAAGAGGAAAACAATAGAAAAATGCCGACCTATGGAGATTTTGTTGAGGATATTATTAAAGATAGGGTGGAACGAATTGAGGGTGTGTCAGCTGTAAACATTTTTGGTGGGGTGACACGCGAACTGCAGGTGGTAATTGATCCACGTCGCTTGTCACGTTATGGCCTAACAGTCTTGCAGATGGTTCAAACGCTACGTACTGAAAATATATCAATTTCTGCTGGGGATGTGGATGAAGGCAAACGCCGCTACGTTGTCCGTACTGAAGGCAGTCTTAACACTGAAGAAACAATTCGTAATGTTGTGCTGCGCTCTGGCGTTTCGGATGGTGGTATCGGACGCGTACGCGTTAGTGATGTAGCTGATGTGAATTTTGCATACAAAGAACCTACCAGTAGGTTGCGGTACAAGGGACAGCCCGGGCTGGCTTTTAATGTTGTACGAGAATCTGGCGCTAACGTCATAGAAGTGATGGAAAATTTGCGGGTAACCCTTGATGAACTGAGCAAGGGTCCAGTGGCTGATGCAGGTTTAAATCTGAAACAGGTGTATGATGAGACTATTTATATCGATGGAGCTATCAATTTAGTTACGCAGAATATCTGGATTGGTGGACTTCTTGCCGCTTTGGTATTGATACTATTTTTGCAGAGTTTGCGCGCGACATTGGTTGTGTCTCTATCAATTCCAGTATCAATTGTTGCCACATTTGTCGTTATGGCAGTAACTGGACGAACACTGAATGTAATTTCACTTGCCGGAATTGCTTTTGCTGTCGGTATGATTGTTGATGCTGCCATTGTTGTTTTAGAAAATATCTTCCGGCTCCGCGAACAAGGATATAATCGTCGAGAGGCCGCTTATTTAGGGGCTAGCCAGGTTTGGGGTGCGATACTTGTTTCCGCGCTAACAACGGTACTAGTGTTTGTACCGATTCTGATAATGCGGCTCGAAGCTGGACAACTTTTCCGAGATATCGCTGTCGCAATCTCCGTGTCGGTTCTTTTGTCTTTAGTTGTTGCGGTTACCGTAATTCCAGCATTGGCAAGCCGTATGCTTAAGGCCGGCGATCAAAAAAGGTTTCGAATCTGGGGATTATATCATGTAGCAGCAGGTTTCAGTGGATTGGTCATGATGTATGTCCGTATGACTGTCCGATTTAGAGGCGCCGGTATTATTATGGTTCTAATCATAGCAGGAGGTGCTGGGGCGGTTAGCTATATTTTCTTGCCTCGACTTGAATATTTACCCGAGGGTAATCGAAACCTTGTTTTTGGTCTAATTATTCCTCCTCCAGGATACAATCTTGAGACAACGCTAACAATAGCACAGCGGATTGAATCTGTTGCACGACCTCTTTGGGAAGCTGCTCCTGCAACCGAAACAAATGACGGAATACCTACGATTGAAAATTTCTTTTTCGTTGCTACGCCGGGAAATTCGTTCGTTGGGGCTGGTGCGCTTGATGGCAGTCGAGCTGCGGAATTGATACCGGTTCTAAGTCGTCCAATTTTTTCTGAACCAGGAACCTTTGGTTTTATGACGCAACCATCACTTTTCGGTCGGGGTGTGGGAGGTGGACGCACGATAGAGTTAAACGTATCTGGTCAAAACTTGGGCGATATTCTTGGTGTTGCCGGGCGCGCCGCTAGCCTTGTATCAGGATTACTACCTCGCTCTGAAGGACACCAGTTTCGCCCAATCCCGGGATTGGAACTTGGTGCACCTGAAGTACGTTTGATCCCAAATAGACTTCGTTTGGCCGATGCGGGGTTAAACAGCTCTGGTCTGGCCTATACAGTAGATGCCTTTAATGATGGATTGCGTATTGCTGAGATTACGGTTGGTGCAGAGCGAGTTGATCTGGTTCTTATGGGTGCCCCGTCAATCAGTGAGGTGGCCCGTACTCAAGACATTGGAAATTACCCTGTTGTTACTCCGAGCGGACAAATTGTGCCGGTATCAACCTTGGCTGACGTGGTATTAACTGCAGGACCTACGGAGATTCGACATCGTGATCGGCTGAGGACAGTAACGCTCGAAGTCCGTCCGTCAGATGCGCTTTCATTAGAAGAAGCCGTATTACTGCTCGAAAAAGACGTTGTTTCTATTCTTGAACAGCAGGGAATTCCGCAAGATATTCGCTTGAGTGTGTCTGGGACTGCAGATCAATTAAGTGAAACTTGGGGTGCTATACAAATTAATTTAGCTGTAGCGTTAGTGATAGTCTTTTTAGTAATGGCAATTTTATTTGAGAGCTTTATTTTGCCGTTGGTGATCCTAATCTCAGTACCAATTGCTGCGGCAGGTGGCGTTGGAGGGCTAGCTTTTCTTAATACTTACCAAACGCAGCCGTTAGATATGCTTACCTTACTTGGCTTTGTGATATTGGTGGGAATTGTTGTTAATAACGCTATCCTGATCGTCCATCAGACGCTGTTCCACTTACGTAACGATGGGATGGAACCTATTGCTGCTATAGAAGAGGCCACGCGAAATCGTATTCGTCCAATCTTTATGTCCACGCTAACTAGTGTAATGGGTATGCTGCCACTAATTATTTTCCCTGGAGAAGGGTCTGAGCTTTATAGGGGGCTCGGGGCTGTTGTTGTTGGAGGCTTGTCTATGTCTGCATTTTTGACTCTACTGACAGTACCACCTCTACTGCGGTTATGCGTTAGTAAGTCCAACCCTTTACTACTTTCTCCGCAGATGCGTGAAATATAAATTAAAAAATAGCAACTCTTTCTATTATTGATTTACGGTTTTCCTGCCGTTATAGCTCTCGAAATATCGAAAAATTGCATTCTCAAACTAACAGGTTTTT
>Ga0209405_1001982_pt1 | contig 13915 bp, 17 predicted proteins | sample COGITO_mtgs_1105_6_FD_184803 | JGI IMG/M metagenome (GOLD analysis project Ga0209405, IMG submission 184803) | Pelagic marine microbial communities from North Sea - COGITO_mtgs_110516 (SPAdes) (version 2) | ecosystem: Environmental > Aquatic > Marine > Epipelagic ...
CAATCTCTGAACCTGTGGACTTCCAAGACATACAAAGTACAAAGCTTGTAAATGCCTGCACTAAAGCCATCGAAGAACAAAACGATAATGTTGCAAGATATTATCTGCTGAGGGCTAGAGGCCATTTACGTGGTGGGTCATACGAACAAGCGATTAGTGATATAAGGCGTTCTCACGTTATGGGGTACTCGGCGGCAACATTTGCACTCGCTACGCTTTATCATTTTGGCGATGCTATGCCGCAAGACCTCGAGAGGGCCGCTTCGCTTTATGAGGCAGCATACAGTAATGGCGTCACTTGGGCGGCTCGTGGCCTAGCGATCCTCTATGAAGATTTCAGCTTCGACAACTACAACCCTGAGTTAGCGAAAGAGTGGCTTAAAAAGTTTGAGGGTATTTAGCGCTGGGCATACCAAAGCTGGTGCCTCTCTGCATTGTGAAACGTCATTATCTGCACGGAGGATTGTATCAAGCTCCAACGTGGTAGGTGGACCGTTCACGCGTTTGTGCCGCTCCGATTGCTCACCTATGCGACCTTTCGCTCGTATGCCAATGGGCTTTTCCATCCCAAGGCTGAATGCCTTCGGCGTGGATTTTAGAAGCCGGTGATATATTCGAAGGTTGTTATTAGAGCATCCACTCTCCAGTTTCTCTATACTAGTAAAGGTAAGCTGTGAGTAAAGCTGACGGATGAAGGCTGCTTGGTTATTCTTAATGGCAGTTGCTCTTAATCACTTGTTAACTATTTGATGTACTTCAATCACATTTCCATCTGGATCATAAAAGAACACCTGATGCCATCCTTTTACGGCATCACTTCCCCAGTCAGAATAGGGAACACCTTGCTCCTCCAAATGCTTCATAAAGGCTTCAATATCATCAGTTCTGTAGGCGATGTGACCTCGCTCTAAGGGATTCACGACTTGACCAGACTTGAAGCTGTTAAGCACATCCTTTGGTGTTAAATGCATTTGTATTGCGCCATCAGTTACGAATGACACATCGCCTACTAAGCCTTTATCTTGGTTTAGTGGCGGCAACTCAGAAGGTTTCTCATCGCCCAGCGTTAGCACATCTGTGTAAAAGCGATCCATCGCTTTAACATTAGTGGAGCAAAGATTAATATGATGTAGTTTTAGCTTCATATCTACATGCTTCTATTACTGAACAACTCCGATCAAGCATAAACTAATAGTGACCTATTTTATGAGCAGGCTATCAAGCATACCCAATCGTTAACATCGAGGTGCGTTTGACCATTGAAGAGTTGGGCTTGGACACGCTTAAGCTGGCTGGTAGTTACGAGTGAAAGTAAGACGGTCAGGCTTCAGGCCTTCCCTGCTCCAGAGAGTGTTACTTACTTCAGTACATTATACCAATAACCCATATAATGATTTAAATACATATTGTTATATCAAGTATTTTTAGTCCAGAGACTCTCCGTGAAAGTGCCCATGTTCCATAACTTCCTGTATGGCTATCATCCATTTTACAAGTTCTTGCGGTGGTAATCCCGTCCCGTAGCGCTCATTAATCGCACTTGATTGCTTTGTTCTGTGGCCCATCAAATACTCTGTAACCGAACTGGGAGCTCCAGCCACGACGGCCCTGTCTTTAAATGTGTGTTGCAGTGAATATGGGCTTAGCTGGCTGTTATCGAAGCCACTGCGCATATTTACTATGTGCTTACTTAGCTTCTTTGAGCGATCAGCGGAGGAGTGCCTGCCCACTCCATAAGTAGGGAAGATTGGTTCGTTTCTATTTAGGTCTGCCCTGCTCAGATAATCAGCTAAGAGTCCGAGTAGTGGATCAACCAGTGGGATGATACGTTCTAATCGCTTCTTCCCCATTATCCTTCCTTTGTGATTCTGGAACCAGATATACGGTACTGCACCATTGGTCATAACGTCCTGCCTCTGCAGTCCACCTGCCTCGCCAGTGGGTGCGCCACAGTAGGCCATAATCAACCCGATGAGCTTTATCTCGTTGTTTGGCTCATCCAAGATACTCGTACAAAAGTGTTGAAACTCCTTTGGTGTAAATGATCTGCGGTTTGTTTCATGTAGCTGAATAAGGCCTTGGTTGTTCTGTATGACAGCCACGAATGGATCAAACTCAATCCTTTGCTTTTGGTTATTTCTACCCCAGCTACGCCAAACAGCACGAAGCGTTCTTAGATTGCGAACACGTGTAGAATAGTTGGGCCACGCAGTTTCTGCAAAGTCCTCAACTATCTGCGTCTCAACGTGTTTCATGGGTGTATTCATCCCTTTGGGGAAGGCTGTCGCCAGTTTCTCTGCTAAACGAACCGTGGCAGTCTCGTGTTTTTGTTTCTGTTCTGGGTTCCTGAGCTTAATCTTGAGATTCCGTTCTAGGTAATCGTCCAGCGCATTTTGCCATGTCGGGTCAGGCAACAGGTTTTCACCAAACATTGCTCTGTATTGGATAACTTCTGGGTCAGTTTCGTCCCACACGAGTTGCGGGGGTACGTAATCGTCTGTTTCTAGGATTGGGCCAAGCTTCTTAAGCTGTGAATGATTGGTGTATTTCTTGTGGAGGTGGTCCAGTAAGAATGCCTTTTGTTCCTGGAACGATACTAGTCGCCAAAGCTTCCCCCCGCTTATCGATCCAAGTAATGTCAGATATTCATCTTGATCTATCTCGCCCTTATTCCACCGCTCTTTAGCGATAGCGGCATTCAGAGCGTCCTTGGTCATAGCCAAGACATCAGATCGTGGGCTATGAACATTGATTTCTGGTTGATCTTCTGGGTGAAGACCCCGTTCAAGTAAGCCTGTTACAACAGAACGAACCTGCTCTCGTGGAAGTTGTCCTTTAGTTTTCTCAGTTCCGCCGTTGCCTGCTATTCGATGTTCGTACCATTCATTCATCTTGCGCAATTCAAGCTGAGCTATATCCAAATTTTTTGTTTTAAATGATTTTATACACTCCGATCTATTCTCAAACAGGTGTCTAACCTTCTTTGGGATCCGCCTACGATACCCATACCAGCCTCCTTTGGCTGTCACAGTTAAGAAAGGTATGTTATGGACTGGCATATTGTCTATGATTTTTGCCTACGTTGTGTATCGTATTTCTAGGTCGATGCTTTCGTTAAGGCAAGTATTTTGATTGACATGTATAACTATATATGCAGAAACAACGACGTGGCTCAGTGGCTCAACTGGATAGAGCAGCCCCCTCCTAAGGGGCAGGTTGCAGGTTCGAATCCTGCCTGGGTCACCAGCGGCTTGTTTCGTGTTGTGACGGGTGCGCGGGGCGCGAATAGATGCTGTTGGCGTTACGAATCTTGGAGTGTCTTTTCGATATAGGCTTCCAGCTGATCGAGATCGAGCGCGTCAAATTGGCCAAACCCTTGCATCCAAGCCCAGGCAGCTTGCATAGCGTCGGGGTCGAGTTTGCACCATTTCACGCGGCCGCGGCGTTCTTGTTGGATCAGCCCGGCGTTGGTGAGCACAGTTAAATGTTTTGAAATCGCCGCCAGAGACATCTCAAAAGGTTCCGCCACATCGGTCACCGCCATGTCATCTTCCAGCAGCAAGGTGAGGATTTGCCGCCTTGTGGGGTCTGAGAGGGCAGAAAAGATGAGATCAAGAGAGCAGGCCATAATCTGACTGATACCCAAAGCGATGCGATCGTCAACCGAATGGTTGAATGTCCCTTTTGACGGGATTTGAGAGATTTGGCCCTGAGGCATGGGTGACTACAGGAGTGCCATTATTAAAAATATCTTAAAAACATTAGGTTATATTGAGGGCCTGGGTGCAAACTGGAATTGACTCTCCGTGCAGAGGCGACTATCTCACTCGCATCACTCTTGGACAGGAGTTTTATGTGCCGACGCCAGATCCGCAGAAGCTCACTGAGCTTGAAAATCGCATTGCGAAGATGAAGGCTACGACGGCGCCACAACCTGCCAAAGAGGAACACTATACAATGGTCAATATGGCCTGGCGTATGGTGATAGAATTGGTGGCGGGTATCGCCATTGGATTTGGGATTGGGTATGGCTTGGATAGGCTGTTTGGCACACTGCCAGTTTTCCTGATCTTGTTTATAGGTTTGGGTTTTGTGGCCGGTGTGCGCACGATGATGCGTACGGCCCAGGAAGTTCAAGAAATGCACATGGCGCGAGCCGCAGACGACAAAGAGGGTTGAGACCTTGGCAACAGAAACACATGGCGAAGCAGAAGCAGGCCTCGTATTTCATCCGATGGATCAATTTCAGGTAACACCATTGTTTGGTGCGGGCCCGGTGGAATGGTTTACGATCACCAACGTGACACTGTGGATGGGTCTCTCAATTTTGGTAATCTTTGCAATTTTAGTTTTGGGAGCCCGCGGCCGGGCTTTGGTTCCAACGCGTAGTCAGTCGATTGCAGAGTTGGCATATGGGTTTATTTACAAGATGGTTGAAGACGTGACCGGCAAAGATGGCGTTGTCTACTTTCCGTACATCATGACTCTTTTCATGTTCATTGTTGTTGCTAACTTCCTTGGCCTTCTTCCGATGGCGTTCACCACCACAAGTCACATTGCGGTAACAGCCGTAATGGCTATGGCAGTATTCCTAGCGGTGACCATCCTGGGGTTTGTAAAAAATGGTTTTAGCTTTCTGAGCGTGTTTTGGATTTCATCTGCCCCACTTGTGCTTCGCCCAATCTTGGCGCTGATCGAGGTGATTTCCTACTTCGTGCGCCCGGTAAGTCACTCCATTCGTTTAGCTGGCAACATGATGGCGGGTCACGCCGTTATCAAAGTGTTCGCAGCGTTTGCGCCTCTGGTCCTTATTTCGACGGGTATTGGGCTGGTAGTGACACCGCTGTCGATTCTCGCGATCACAGCTATATATGCCTTAGAAGTGCTTGTGTCCTTCATCCAGGCATATGTGTTTGCAATTCTGACCTGTGTGTATTTGCGGGATGCACTGCATCCGCACCACTAAGCTACGAGCTTCAACTTATCTATTTTAAATGAAATCAAGGAGACTATGAAATGACTGGCGATATCGTACAAATGGGTGCCTACATTGGTGCTGGCTTGGCATGTACTGGCATGGGCGGCGCAGCCGTTGGTGTTGGTCATGTTGTTGGCAACTTTATATCAGGCGCACTGCGCAACCCTTCTGCTGCTGGCGGCCAAACTGCAACGATGTTCATTGGTATTGCGTTTGCAGAAGCTTTGGGGATTTTCTCATTCCTCGTCGCTCTGCTGCTGATGTTCGCAGTATAATCTATCCTTTCCTTAAGGTTCTGGGGCTTCACTGAAGCCCTAGTTCGCCCTCAGGTATTGGAGGAATTGATATGGCAACACAGACAACAGATTTGGGTCAAGCCGTGGGCGGTGCTGCAAAGGTAGGCATGCCACAGCTAGATTTTTCGACCTTCTCGAACCAAATATTTTGGTTGGTCATAACGCTTGTTGTGATCTACTCCATCTTGTCGCGCATTGCCCTGCCGCGTATCGGTGGTGCTTTGGCGGATCGCGCTGATAGGATCACGAATGATCTGGCTGGAGCGGAAGACTTGAAGAGCCAAGCGCTTGCGGCTGAAGAGGCCTATGAAAAAGCGCTTGCCGATGCCCGTGCCGAGGCTCAGAATATTAATAACTTAATGCGCGCTGAGATTCAGGGTCAGCTGGATGAAGAATTAGCCAAGGCTGATGCTCAGATTTCTGCTCGGACAAAAGAAGCGGCAGCAGAACTGGCTGAAATTCGCAACTCGGCGAAAGCGAATGTGAAGATTGTCGCTAAGGCAACAGCAAAAGAAATCGTTGCAGCGATGGGCGGCACGGCAGATGCCAAAACCGTAACAGCAGCCGTGACGGCACGGATGAAAGGTTAAGACATGAGATATCTTTCAGTCCTAATATTGACAGTTTTGGCCTCACCGGCGCTTGCCGCCAGTGGACCATTCTTCTCACTCTATAATACCGACTTCGTGGTCACTGTGGCGTTTACTGGCTTTGTGGCTTTGGTTCTGTATTTGGGTGTGCCGAAAATGCTTGGCAAGATTTTGGACGCCCGCGCGGACGGCATTCGCTCAGAGCTGGAAGAAGCCCGTTCTCTGCATGAAGAGGCGAAGGCGCTGCTGGCCTCTTACGAGAAAAAGCAATCTGAAGTCCAAGCTCAAGCCAACCGGATTGTGGAGGCCGCGCGCGTCGAGGCTGCTACGGCGGCTGAGCAGGCCAAGGCTGACATCAAAAAATCTGTTGCGCGCCGCATGGTTGCGGCTGAGGAGCAGATTGCATCCGCAGAAGCCTCAGCGATCAAAGATGTGCGTGACGAAGCGGTAATTGTGGCAGTGGCTGCAGCCCGCGACATCATCGAAAATCAAATGACTGCGGCTGATGGCAACGGTTTGATTGACGACGCCATTGAACAGGTTGGCTCAAAGCTACACTAGCTGTTCATGTAAATTGTGAAAAAAGCCCGAGGTGCGAACCTTGGGCTTTTTTTGTGCCACGCCGCATCTGTGCTGGTGGCAATTTTGGACGAGGTGAGTTCAGGGGCGGTCTAACGCATGAGAAAAGCGCAGCTTGGCGACCTCCTCGTTTTTGTTGGCGCGCTCCTGTTCTTTCAAAACGCCACCGACGAAATCTAAGTGGAGATGCACCGCATGCCTTGCTGCTTCTGGGTTACGCGCTTGGATCGCATCATTGATTGCGCCATGTTGTTGCAGCAGTTGTGACCGGCCGCTCTTTTGTCGAAATGTTGCTTTACGGTTATAAAACACCCCGGTCTGTAGGAGTTCATACATGGAGCGCATCATATGCAGCATCACCACATTATGGCCTGCCTCGCAGATCGACATATGAAACTGCGCATCCAATCGCGCCTCCTCTTCGGTAGAGCGTTTGGACTGCGCCGCCTCCATTTTTTCGTAAATGGCGTTGATGACCTTGAGGTCGGTATCAGACCCGATGCGGGCAGCGCGTTCCGCGGCCAGACCCTCTAAATCTTTGCGAAATGCCAGATAGTCGTAAACAGCCTCATCGTGGGTTGAAAATAGTTGCATGAGGGCGGGGGAGAAGGCGGAGCCCAATACCTCTGCCACAAAAATTCCTGCTCCAGCGCGTGCTGTGAGGAGCCCAGCCTGCTGCAACTCACTCAGAGCTTCCCGAAGTGATGGGCGCGATACGGCCAGCTTTTCCGCCAGTTCCCGCTCTGAGGGCAAGCGTTCCCCTGGACGCAAAATACCACGCAGGATCAGTTGTTCGACCTGCCGAACAACGGATTTTGATAATTTTTCGGAATCTATTTTTTGAAACGGCATGAATTCTCCCATAGATTGGCCAAACTATATGACCAGTCTATGAGAACGCAACTGTTATAGAGAGAAGCGGCGTTGGGTCACTTTAGCCAAGGGGTGACAGGCGCCTGGATACGGGCAAGCTTATACGTTTGGCCGGATTACAATTTCGACGCGGCGGTTCTGCGCGCGGCCCATGGCCGAAAGATTGCTGGCCACTGGTTCATTCTCACCCCGGCCGATGGTGCGCAAGCGTGCCGCAGGGACCCCGTTGTTCATCAAAACGTTCGCTACGGCATTCGCGCGGCGTTGTGACAGGGCTTGGTTGTAGCTGGCGCTTCCGGTGTTGTCCGTATGGCCTTCGATCGAGATGGTGGAGTTCGGGTAGGCCTGTAAATTGCCGGCCACAACGCCCAAGTCGCGGCGCAAATCACTGCGCACGGCTGCGCTGTCCAGGGCGAATAGAATGTCCTGTGGCATCGTGACGATCAGCTCGGATCCAGTGTTCGTAACATCGACTTGATCATTGTTGAGATCTCGGCGCAGATCCGCGGCTTGTTGATCCAGAGTTTGACCAATTGCATTCCCGGCCGACGCCCCAACAATAGCGCCTATAATAGCCCCTTTCTTGCGGTCCTCTTTGCTCGACACTTTCATGCCAGCGATGGCGCCAATCATCCCACCCATAATCGTGCCCGCAGTGGTGTTGTCACCCGGATTGCTATTGGCTGCGCTCTGTGGCGTGACGCAGCCGGTAAGCACCAACAATGCGGATCCGGCGAGTGCAGAAGATAAAAGTTTCATGGTGAGCTCCTTAAATTAGGCCAATTTTTTGTAGCGCTTTGTTATGCGGAGATTCCTATCTATGCGCAATTCACGTATTTGTGTAACGGCAAGGCTTCGCTCATGGCTGGTCGGCTCTGAGAAACATCACCAAGAATTTTGGTTTAGTTTCGTTCGAATTTTTCATATAGAGCTATCATGGCGAAACAACTTCCATATCCGGTAATGCGCGAAATTTTCTCGCGGTTTGAAAACAGCGAACCTGAACCAAAGGGGGAGCTTCATCATGTGAATGCCTATACGCTCGTGGTGGCCGTGGCGCTTTCGGCGCAGGCGACTGACAAGGGCGTTAACAAAGCCACTGAGACTTTGTTTAAAATTGTGGATACGCCGCAAAAGATGCTCGATCTTGGCGAAGAGGGGTTGATCGCCCATATCAAGACCATCGGCCTTTATAAAACCAAAGCTCGCAACGTGATGAAGATGGCGCAGATTTTGGTGGCAGACTTCGGTGGCGAGGTGCCCAATTCGCGCGCTGCCTTGCAAAGCCTGCCGGGGGTTGGACGCAAAACTGCAAATGTCGTGTTGAATATGTGGTGGCAGCAGCCCGCACAGGCGGTGGACACGCATATTTTCAGAGTGGGAAACCGCGCTGGCATTGCGCCGGGCAAAACGGTCGATCAGGTTGAACGGGCGATTGAAGATAATGTGCCTGCAGATTTTCAGTTGCACGCCCATCATTGGCTGATATTGCACGGGAGATATATTTGTGTTGCGCGCAAACCCAAGTGCCGCGCCTGCATTATCAGTGATTTATGCCAATTTGAGGAGAAAACTCAGTGAGCAAAGCCTATCAGGTGGTTGGTATCGGAAATGCCGTATCAGACGTTATTGCGATCAGCAGTGATGAATTTTTGGCCAAAAATGGGGTTGAAAAGGGCATCATGCAGCTGGTCGACCAGCCGCGCGCTGAAGCGCTCTTCGCAGCGATGGAGAGCCGGACAGAAACGCCCGGTGGATCTGTGGCCAACACGATTGCAGGGCTTGGATCTTTGGGTCTTCGTACGGCTTTTATCGGACGGGTTGCCGATGATGACTTGGGTCATTCCTACGCTTTGGCAATGCAAACAGAAGGCACGGATTTTCCAAACCCGCCGGTGCGCAATGCGGTGCTTCCGACGTCGCGGTCAATGATTTTCGTGTCACCTGATGGTGAGCGTTCAATGAACACCTATCTTGGAATTTCATCAGATGTCGGACCAGAAGATGTGCCTGATGAGGTGATCACCGACTGTGAAATACTATTCCTTGAGGGATATCTCTTTGACAAGGAACCTGGCAAGGAGGCGTTTCGCAAGGCCGCATCGCTAGCACGGCAATCTGGTGCGCGCGCTGGAATTTCACTGTCTGATCCCTTTTGTGTGGATCGGCATCGCGATGACTTTCGCGCTTTGGTCTCGGGCCCATTGGATTTTTTCTTATGCAATGAAGAAGAGCTGAAGTCGCTGTATCAAACGGATGACTTGGCAAAAGCGCTCAAAATGGGGGCTGCAGATTGTGATTTGGTGGTGTGCACGCGTTCGGAACAGGGTGTCTCGATATGCCAGGCGGATGCACGTTGGGATGTGACGGTTGTCCCAGTGACCCCGGTGGACGCGACAGGTGCAGGCGATCAATTTGCCGCTGGCTTCCTATATGGGGTGGCCCAAGGGCTTGATCTTGAGACCTGCGGCAAGATCGGTGGTATTGCCGCAGGAGAGGTGATCGGACACATTGGTCCGCGCCCTGCCACGTCGATCGCACAGATGCTCAAAAAGCAGGGTATTGTTTAAACCCGCCTTTGGGCACCGCTCAATTTCGCGTGAATTTCATCAAGATCAATCTCGCCGATAGGCATTTTATTGGCGGGCTCTTCAAAACTATATTTGAACATATCAAAGTCACGTTTAAACATCTCATAAACCAAATGCATCGATAGATTGTCGAAGGCTCCCTCAAGGAAGTCACGCAGCGCCTGTTGCCAACCTTGCGCCAAGATGTGTTGCATGAGCACCACCAAATTATCGATGCGCAATTCCCACAAATTTATTAGATCTACGAAGAGGTGGCACTTATAGAAAATGCCGTGCCATTGGCAGAATTTTTGAGTATCTCTAACCAAAAGGCGCGTGCCATACTGGCATTGGACCATTTGTTTTCGGATTAGGAGCCTGTTGATGGCATATGAGTATGACGATCAAAATATCTTCGCTAAGATTTTACGCGGGGAAATTCCCAACACCACCGTACTAGAGACCGAACACAGCCTAGCGTTTCGCGATATTCAGGCCCAAGCGCCAGAACATGTTTTGGTAATTCCAAAAGGAGCTTACGTCTGTTTTGACCATTTTGCCAATTCCGCCAGTGCAGAGGAGATTGTTGACTTCACCCGTGCAGTTGGTCAGGTTGCAACGGCCTTGAAGGTTGATCCTGGCACCGGAGGCGATGGCTATCGTCTCTTGGCCAATTCAGGACGCAATGGGGTGCAGGAGGTGCCGCATTTGCATGTGCATCTCGTCGCCGGTCGGCCGCTTGGACGGATGTTGCGCGAAGCCTAGCGGGTATCGGCCTATTTGGTGATATCCAAAAAGACGTCTTGCAGGTCGGGCTGTTCGGTTTGGATGTCCAAAATCTTGACGCCTGCAAGGCGCAGCGCATCTAAAATTTCACTGGGAGAAATGGCGCTGCGGCTATAGGTGAAGGCTAAGGTGCCATCGGCCCGCTGGCTTTGTGCCACCCCGGCAGGCAGACTGATATCCACGGGCGATTCACTCTCAACAACCAAGGTTTTTGTGTCAAGTTTTGACAGAAGGTTGGCTGTGGTGTCCAATGCGCGCAGCGCACCCTCGTGAATAATGGCGATTTGATCGCACATTTCTTGGGCTTCTTCGAGGTAATGGGTGGTGAGAATCACAGTCATTCCGTCCGCATTGAGCTGGCGCACATTGTCCCAAAGCATCTGGCGCAGGCCGATATCCACCCCCGCTGTGGGCTCATCGAGCACCAAGATCTGCGGGCTATGTACGAGCGCTTTGCCCAAGAGCAACCGCCGGCGCATGCCACCTGAAAGACTGCGCGCATAGGAATTGGCTTTGTCCTCCAATCCGATCAACCGTAGGATTTCATCGGTTTTGCGCAAGGCTTTGGGCACGCCGTATAAGCCGGCCTGCATATCTAGTGAGGCTCCGGGCGTGAAGAACGGGTCGAGGTTCAATTCTTGCGGCATAACCCCAATCGAGGCGCGCGATTGTCGTGGATTCTCATCTTGATCAAAGCCCCAGATATTGACTGAGCCCGCAGATTTTTTCACCAATCCGGCGAGAATATTGATCAAGGTCGATTTTCCCGCGCCATTGGGTCCCAAGAGCCCGAAGATGGCGCCCCGAGGAATATCCAAATCAATACCTGAGAGCGCCGTCTTGGCCTCAGTTTTTTTGGTTGCGGCATAGGTTTTCTTCAAACCACGCAGCTCAATTGCATTTTGTGACATATTCGGCCTTTCAAAGTGCTTGTGGGTTGTGCGTGTTTTGGTATCTTATCCAGCGACATATGCGCAGCAAGGCCCCACAGCAACCAGAAGGCAAAAAAAATGACAACTCAAGCACCTGAGACAAAAATTGTAGAGGCTTATCGTGTGGCCTGTGACGGTGGTGAGGGCGCCTTGGGGCACCCGCGCGTCTGGTTGCAGATACCTAATGAGCATGGGTGGGTTGAATGCCCCTATTGTGATGCAAAAATGGTGCATAAGGATTTTGAAGGACAGATCTAAACTGTCCTAACTCAGCGGAATTTGCACCTCACCGCACATCAGCTTGTTGTCCACCTGACCACTCTTTTCATCAAGGAAATCTTGGATGTAATGGCCGGACCAAGCGCGGATGCTCACGCCATGATTGGTGATGCCAAATCCTTTGACTGTGCCGCTCACATCGTCGCGATAGTGAAAAATTACCTTACCCCGATGGCCATTGTCGCACTCGAAACCGGCTTGGCCCGTTCCGATAAAATTGCGAGAGACCCACGTGCCCGTGCAGATCGACCCAAAATTGGTTGCGCCGACCAGGGTTCCTTCATCCCGGCCCAAAGCCCGACCTACGAAATATTCACCGCTATTGCCAACACAAGCCAGAAGCGGCGAGCAACTGTCGTGGCTGTCAGGGATATCGACGCAGTTTTCGTCAGGAACCGGCGCCGAGGCGGATGCAAATGTGCAACTCAAGGCCAGTAGCACTGGCAGGTATAAATTTTTCATGCCACAAACAGTCTTAATCAATGACCCAAGGATTACATCATCATGGTATTCGGTAAAGGACATCATTTGCATCTGATCGACGGGTCAGCCTTCATCTTTCGCGCCTATCACGCTTTGCCGCCATTGACGCGCAAATCAGATGGTCTGCCGGTGGGCGCAGTGGCTGGCTTTTGCAACATGCTGCAAAGATATGTGGAAAATAACACTGGCCCCGATGCGCCCACTCATGTCGCCGTGATCTTTGATCATTCTGGCAAGACATTTCGCAATGATATGTATGATCTGTATAAGGCGAACCGATCTGCCACGCCGGAAGATTTGATCCCACAATTTCCGCTCACCCGCGCCGCAACACGGGCTTTCAATGTGGCATGTAAAGAGGTCGAAGGGTTTGAAGCGGATGACATCATCGCAACTTTGGCATGCCGTGCCCGTGAAGCGGGGGGCGCGTGTACCATTATCAGCTCTGACAAGGATTTGATGCAGTTGGTCGGCGGCGGTGTTGTGATGCTGGATGCCATGAAAAACAAGGTGATTGATCGCGACGGTGTTGTTGAGAAATTTGGTGTCGCCCCGGAGCGTGTGGTTGATGTGCAAGCTTTGGCAGGCGACAGCGTTGACAATGTGCCCGGTGCGCCCGGCATTGGCATTAAAACCGCAGCTTTGCTGATCAACGAATATGGCTCGTTGGAAGAGCTTCTGGACCGCGCTGGCGAGATCAAACAGCCCAAGCGCCGCGAAAGTCTGATGGACAATCGGCCGCAGATTGAACTGTCCAAACAGTTGGTTCAGTTGGATTGCAACATGGAGCTGGATTTTTCTATCGAAGACCTGGAGGTGCGAGATCCAGACCCAAGGGAACTTATGGCCTTTGTGGCAGAGATGGAATTTCGCACCCTCAGCAAAAGGTTGTCTGAAAAGTTGGGGGTTGAAGCCCCGACTATTGCCGAGCCAGAAGTGCAGCAGGCAGCGATTGAGGCCCCGGCTGCGGTGGCCTTTGATGCAAGCAAATATGAGACCATTCGAGACGCGGTGGCTCTGCAAGCTTGGATTGATCGCATTTATGCCCGCGGCTATGTAGCCGTGGATACGGAAACGACCAGTTTGAATGAAATGCGCGCGGATTTGGTCGGGGTCTCATTATGCGTTGAGGCCGGTGAGGCGGCCTATTTGCCGCTCACGCATCGCGCGGGTCAATCTGATGATCTCTTTGGCACGGATGCTTTGGCCGAGGGCCAGATGGATCACGACACGGCTCTGGCCATGCTCAAACTGATGCTGGAAGATTCCACCATTCTGAAAATTGGTCAGAACATGAAATATGACGCCAAGATTTTGGCGCGGGTCGGCATCCAAGTGGCGCCGATAGATGACACAATGTTGATGAGCTACGCGCAACACGGCGGCTTGCACAATCATGGGATGGACCTTTTGAGCGAGCGCTATCTCGATCATGCGCCCATCTCGATCAAAACACTGCTGGGCAGTGGGAAATCCGCAATCACCTTTGACCGTGTTCCCATTGATGAGGCCAGCCGCTATGCGGCAGAAGATGCCGATATCACTCTGC
>Ga0209405_1001988_pt1 | contig 13877 bp, 16 predicted proteins | sample COGITO_mtgs_1105_6_FD_184803 | JGI IMG/M metagenome (GOLD analysis project Ga0209405, IMG submission 184803) | Pelagic marine microbial communities from North Sea - COGITO_mtgs_110516 (SPAdes) (version 2) | ecosystem: Environmental > Aquatic > Marine > Epipelagic ...
GCAACATAGACACACACACTTGTCAACCCTGCCAACATAGTAAAGCAATGACTTTATTATCTAGGCTGAGGCATTGATGCAACAATCATGCCAACTCTGTCTATGCAACAATCGTGCCAAGTCTGTCGGTGCTGACTGCCATGCAAGAATCGTGCCAAGTCTGTCAATGCACCAATATAGAGCGGGGTTGTCAATTTAGGCGGGGGTGCATATCGCTGCTCTGCTAATTATAATAGTAGCCACCTAGACACAAAATAGTGCAATTTAACTAATAAAATAGCAAGAAAGGCTGCATAGTCAACCCTGTGCTATGTTGCTGTATTAATTGAGGAAACAACGGCGGCTGCGGAGACTATTTAATAATGATAAATCCGCACCGTCAACTATATAGACATTACTGTAAATAATGCTTGACATTTGCTAAAAAGTATGGTATAAAACAACCCTGATTACGAGTACACTCTATAGAGCCAACTGCCGTTGCTTTCTATTGTACTTTTATTATGTTCCTAAAGAGGACAAAACATATGTTGTTATTTATTGTTTTTCTTTTGGCTACAGCAGCAGTTATCTCTTTAATCTATTTAGTTGATAGAGCGACTAAGCATTTAAAGGATATTGTTTAATGAGTGATATAGACACTGACGTAGCCAATATTGAGAAGCCTAAGCGCGGTAGACCTAAGAAAAGTAAAGTTAACTCGTTAAAAAAAGGTAACAGAGGTAAAGTAGGTCGTCCCAAAGGTGACGCTTCAGCGATTGAAGAGTACAAAGCTAGGATGTTAGCTAGTCCTAAGAGTCGCGAAGTAATGGACTCAATCTTTAATGCTGCGTTAGACGATGACCACAAGAATCAATCTGCTGCTTGGAAGTTGATTGTTGATAGAATTATGCCATTGTCCTATTTTGAGAAGGATAAGCTAAGTAACGGTAGAGCTGCTGTAAGCATCACTATCAACGGCATAGATTCAGATAACCCAATAACGATTGGTGAGACTATTGACGGAGAAGTAGAAGATGACGTTTAAATACTTTACGTTAGACGAGTTTGCCTGTAAGCACACTGGCGAGAACAAAATAGAGCCTGAGTTTATACATAGGTTAGACGAGCTACGTGAGGCTTGTGCTTTTCCGTTTACCATCACTAGCGGCTATAGAGACGTTACACACCCTGCTGAAGCTCGTAAGAGTAAAGGTGGTGTACATACAACAGGTATAGCTGCTGACATAGCAGTAAGTAACGGTGTTGAAAGAGCAACGATTATACGCAATGCCATAGAGTTAGGTTTTAACGGTATTGGTGTTGCTAAAGGTTTTATACACGTTGATACAAGGTCATTGCCACAAGTAGTGTGGACGTACTAAATGCCTGCTACGCAAGACCTACAAATAAACCTGCTACCGTGGCAACAGACGGTGTGGACAGACAAGTCTCGCTTTAAGGTTGTAGCAGCAGGTAGACGAACTGGTAAGACCAGATTAGCTGCGTCATTACTGCTTGTTAGGGCTTTATCGTCTAAGAACGGTAAAGTCTTTTACGTTGCGCCTACGCAAGGACAAGCTAGAGATGTTATCTGGGATATGCTGTTAGAGTTGGGGCAGGGTGTTATAGCCCACAGCCACGTTAACAATCTAACGCTAAAGCTCATTAACGGCGCTACCATCTCGTTAAAGGGTTCAGACAGACCAGAGACTATGCGTGGTGTTAGTCTGAGCTACGTTGTGCTAGACGAGTTTGCTGACTTTAAACCAGAAGTGTGGGAGTTGATTCTACGTCCTGCTTTGTCTGACTTGAAAGGTGAGGCGTTGTTTATTGGTACGCCAATGGGTCGTAACCACTTCTACGATCTGTATTCAGAAGCAGCAGCAGGTAAGCTAGAGGACTACAATGCGTGGCACTTTACAAGCTACGACAACCCTCTAATAGACCCTACAGAGATAGACAGTGCTAAACGTACACTATCTAGCTACGCCTTTAGGCAAGAGTTTATGGCTTCCTTTGAAGCTCGTGGCTCTGAGATGTTTAAAGAAGAGTGGGTACAGTTTGACGAAGACGAACCGTCAGGCGGTGACTACTACATAGCTTGTGACTTAGCAGGCTTTGAAGAGGTAGGGAAGAAGAGCAACAAGAGGTTAGACAACAGCTCTATAGCAGTAGTTAAAGTTAGTGAACATGGGTGGTGGGTCAAAGAAATAATAATAGGTAGGTGGACTCTTGACGAGACTGCTGAACGCATCTTTGACGCTGTTAAAGAAAACTATCCTATAGCAGTTGGTATTGAGAAAGGTATTAGTAGGCAGGCTGTAATGTCGCCTATAACGGACTTAATGAGACGCTACAACAAATACTTTAGAGTTGAGGAGTTGAGTCACGGTAACAAGAAGAAGACTGACAGGATAATGTGGGCGCTACAAGGACGCTTTGAGAATGGTCATATAACGCTTAACAAAGGAGAATGGAACATACAATTCATGGATGAGCTGTTTCAGTTCCCAAACCATTTAGTACATGATGACACTATTGACTCACTTGCTTACATAGATCAACTAGCTAACGTAGCTTACGATTGGGGCTACCAAATAGAAGACTACGAAGAATCTCTTGACTCTTACACAGGATATTAATATGTACGACTATAACGAAGATACTGACAACCTGCTTGAAGAGAGCCTAGAAGATTGGGTTATGTACAAAGTACAGGATTGGCGTGAGTATTATGAAAGCAACTACGATGAGAAGTTTGATGAATACTATCGTATGTGGCGTGGTATTTGGGCAGATGAAGACAAGACACGAGAAAGTGAGCGTAGCAAGATTGTCAGCCCTGCCCTGCTACAAGCTGTTGAGAACAACGTAGCTGATATTGAAGAAGCTACGTTTGGTCGTGGTAAGTTCTTTGACATAGAAGATGACATGGGCGACTCAGATAGAGGTGATGTACGCTTCTTACGTGAGGCGCTGTCTCAAGAGTTTACTAAGAATAAAATTAGAAAAGCTGTAGGTGAGTGCCTAATAAACTCTGCTGTGTACGGAACAGGCATTGGAGAGATTGTACTAGAGAAAAAGAAAGAGATGGTTCCGGCAACAGAGCCAGTAATGGACGGAGCAATGACAGCTGTAGGCGTTAACGTCCGTGACCGCACTGTAGTTAAACTGCGTCCTGTACAGCCACAGAACTTTCTTATAGACCCTGTAGCAACAGACATTGAGTCTGCTGTAGGCGTGGCTATTGACGAGTTTGTCTCTACGCACATGGTAGAGCAACTGCAAGAAGAAGGTGTTTACAAGGAGTGTCACATTGGTCGTGCAGCGCCTGACCTTGATATAGAGCCTGACGAAGAGTTGTGGCAGCAGCCAGAAGATAAAGTTAGGTTGACTAAGTACTACGGATTAGTACCACGCCAGTTGCTAGAGAATGCCTTTGATCCTGAAGATGAAATGGTTAACTTTGACAGTGACGAAGATGACGAAGGTCGAGATAGCTACTACGTAGAGGCTATTGTCGTTATTGCTAACGGCGGTAAGCTGCTAAAGGCAGAAGCGTCTCCGTACATGATGGAAGATCGTCCTGTTGTAGCCTTCCCTTGGGACGTTGTACCTAACCGTTTCTGGGGTATGGGTGTGTGTGAGAAAGGCTTTAACAGCCAGAAGGCGTTAGATGCTGAGCTACGCGCTCGTATTGACGCTCTAGCCCTCACTGTACATCCTATGCTTGCTATGGACGCTACTAGAATGCCTCGTGGCACTAGACCAGAAGTCAAAGCAGGCAAACTGCTGCTGACAAATGGCAACCCTGCTGAAGTATTGCATCCGTTTAACTTCGGACAAGTTAGTCAGATTACGTTTGCACAGGCAGACTCGCTACAACGCATGGTACAGGCTGCTACAGGCAGTGTAGACACAGCTCAACAGGCTATGAATGGTGGCGGTACAACGTCAGCAGGCAGCTCTATGAGCTTGGGCGGCATTATCAAGCGTCAAAAACGCACATTAGTTAACTTTCAAGAGTCATTTTTGATGCCTTTCGTTGAAAAAGCTGCGTGGCGTTATATGCAGTTTGAGCCTGAGCTGTTCCCTGTCAATGATTACAAGTTTATAGCCACTAGTACGCTAGGTATTGTTGCGCGTGAGTACGAAGTAGCTCAGTTAGTACAGCTGCTACAGACTATGCCGCAAGATAGCCCTGTGTATCCTATTATCCTGCAATCTGTTATTGATAACATGAACATCACTAACCGTGAAGATTTAATACAGACCATGATACAGGCACAGCAGCCTAATCCAGAGCAGCAGCAGATGCAGCAGGCTATGGCAGAAGAAGATAGAGCCTTTAAGAACAGCCAGACAGCCGCTTTAAGCGCTCAGGCAGCAGAGTCTAACGCTAGAGCGCAGAAGATAGCACTAGAAGCTCGTGGCATCCCTGTAGAGCTTGAGACAGATCGTATTAAAGCTGTAGCGTCTAGTGTGTCTTCTACTGAAGACGATAAAGACTTTGAAAAGCGTATGAAACTAGCAAGTTTGGCGCTTGATGAGAAAAAACTAGGGCTAGAGGTAGCCAAGGAGAACCAACGTGGTCAGCAATAAAGAGCTAGAGAGTGTAGTAGAGCAAGTAAATGCAGCCTATAGCCGTATGGAGAAGCGTATTACAGCTCTTGAAGAGGCTCTGGCAGCAGCTAAACCTGCTAAGAAAGAAAGCTCAAAAAAGACTTGACATTTGACTGACTTTGTGGTATAGTCCGGCGCTATATCACATACGCCATGTGAAGTCAAGCATTATTGTCCTAACGAGGGAAAACAATATGAATGAGGCAGATGTACTACATTACGAGCAGATACAAGATATGCTGCTTACAGACGGTTGGAAGAATGTACACAAAGAAATTAGCATTCTTACAGACGCAATAGAGGGCATAGATGCTGTTAGTAGCATTGAAGACCTTTATTATAAGAAGGGACAGCTGAACATAGCAAATCTAATACTGAACTTGCCACATACGGTAGATTCAACTTTAGATGTTCTTAAAGAGGAAGCGCAGGATGACTAGGCGTATCTATGAATTTCTCTGCCCAGACCAACACGTCACTGAGCGCTTTATTGACGAAGAGGTAAGGGAAACAGAGTGTTCTACCTGCGGCAAAACAGCGACTAAGATGGTTTCCGCTGTTCAATGCACACTAGACCCTATATCAGGACATTTTCCGGGGTCTACTATGAAGTGGGCAAAGAATAGAGAAGATCAAATTAGACGCGAAAAACGTGAGGACAACTCGTAAGAGCCTCACAAGTCCATCAATCTCCATAATGATTTAATCACGGAGTTTTAATAATGGCTACACTGATAGATGAAGAAACAGGACGACAAGAAGACGACAACGTAGAACAGTTAGACGCACTAGCCTCGGAAGAGCAACCTAGTGAAGAAGACAACGTACCGGACAAGTATCGCAACAAGAGTGCTGCTGAGCTTGTACAAATGCACCAAGAGGCTGAGCGTATGCTTGGTCGTCAGAGTGGTGAGGTAGGTGAGCTACGCAAGGTTGTTGATGAGTTTGTAATGTCACAATCCTCAAGTAAAGAAGAACCTGTAGACGAAGAGATTGATTACTTTTCTGATCCTGAAAAGGCAATACAGAAAGCAATAGACAATCACCCTGCTGTCCGAGAAGCTCAAAGAACTTCTACGGATATGAAGAAGTCAAGCGCACAAGCTATGTTAAAGGATAAACACCCTGATATGGCTGAAGTGTTGCAAGACTCTGCTTTTGTTAGTTGGGTTGGTGAGAGTTCGTTTAGGACTAAACTGTTGCAACAAGCTGATCGAAACTTTGATTATGAAGCAGCTGACGAGATATTCAGTCTGTGGAAAGATCGTAAAGCATTGATTGGTCAAACTGTAAATGCTGAGAAGTCTAGTAGAAATGCTACCGTTAAGAGTGCATCTACCGGAGGAGCTTCAGGAACGCAGACAAATAGTAAGAAAATCTTTAGGCGTGCAGACATTATTAAACTAATGAAAAACGACCCTGATAGATATTCAGCCATGTCAGATGAAATAATGGTGGCTTATCAAGAGGGGCGCGTTAAATGATTAAATAACTAAGGAAGAAATAAGATGACTACATCAGTATATCCCGCTCAAGGCGGTGTTGTAAATAACACCAAAGCAGCAACATTTATTCCAGAGATTTGGAGTGATGAGGTACGTGCAGCGTATGAGAAGAGTCTCGTACTTGCTAACCTAGTTAAGAAGATGGGCATGACAGGCAAGAAAGGCGATACTATCAATATCCCTGCTCCTGTTCGTGGCGAAGCTGTAGCTAAGACTTCAGGCACTGCCGTTAGTATCCAAGGCAACACTGAAGGCAACGTACCTGTACTCATTGACAAGCACTTTGAGTATTCACGTCTTATCGAAGACATTACTGAAGTACAGGCTTTGTCTAGCCTACGTCAGTTCTACACTGGTGACGCAGGTTATGCACTTGCTCGTCAAGTAGACACTGATCTACACGCACTTGCAAAAGACTTAGGTAACGCACAAAACTCTTACGTTAACACGGCTTCGTTCTATTGTGATGCGTCTACAGGTCTTACTGCTTATGCTACAGACACAGTTACAACAGCAGATGTCTTTACTGATGCGTGTTTCCGTGACTTGATTCAAAAGATGGACGATGCAGACGTTCCTTTTGATAACCGTTGCTTTGTAATACCGCCTTCATTGCGTAATGCAATTATGGGTGTTGATCGTTACGTGTCTTCTGACTTTGTTAGTGGCGCACCTGTAGAGAATGGCAAGATTGGTAACCTGTACGGCATTGACGTATTTGTATCTACCAACTGCGCTGTTTCTGAAACAGCAAGTGACAACACAGCGGGTGGCGAACTCAAAGCTGCATTGCTCCTCCACAAAGACACGTTCGTGTTAGCGGAGCAGATGGGTGTTCGTTCGCAGACGCAGTACAAGCAAGAGTGGCTTGCCAACTTGTATACTGCCGATCAGCTGTACGGTGTGAAAGCACTCCGTCCTGATTCTGCATTTATCATGAACGTAAATGCCTAGATAGGAGTTGGGGAGGCAGTTTTTCGGAGCTGTCTCTCCTTTTCTTTATGAGTAAAAAAGACCCTAGAATGACCAAATTAGGTGTGAGTGGGTATAATAAGCCCAAACGTACTCCTAACCATCCTACAAAGAGCCACGTTGTATTGGCTAAAGAAGGCGACACAGTTAAGACCATTCGTTTTGGTCAACAAGGTGTCTCAGGAGCAGGCAAAAACCCAACAACAACAGCAGAGAAGGCAAGGCGTAAGTCCTTTAAAGCTCGCCATGCTAAGAACATAGCAAAAGGCAAAACATCAGCGGCCTACTGGGCTAACAAAGAAAAATGGTAACTAACAGGACATAGACATGACAGTCATAGTAACCAAGAACAGCTCAACCGCTTCAGCCGTACCAACTACGAGTGACTTGGTTAAAGGCGAGCTTGCGGTCAATGTAACTGACAAGCGTATATTCACAGAGAATGCGTCTGCCGCTATTGTAGAGCTAGGCACTAATCCCTCTACCATTACAACCACTACTGCGACTGTATCAGGCACTCTAACAGCCAACGGTACTTTTGCATCTAGCAACGCAGTTGTTACAGGCGGCACAATTAACTCTACGCCCATCGGTGCTACAACCGCATCTACGGTACGAGGTAGCACAGTAACGGCTACTTCAGGCTTTGTAGGAGGTCTGACAGGCAACGTAGTAGGTAACGTCACAGGTAACGTCACAGGTAACATTACAGGCGTTGTTACAGGCAATGTAACTGGCAACGTGACAGGTGATGTCACTGGTAACGTGACTGCCTCATCAGGTACTTCTACGTTTACTAACGTCACTATTAACGGTGGCTTAGACATGAATGCCGGAACATCGGCAACCATCACCAACCTCGCGTCTCCTACTAACACTAATGACGCAGCTACCAAAGGCTATGTAGATACAGCAGATGCCACTAAGTTAAATCTGTCTGGCGGTACTATGTCAGGTGCTATCGCTATGGGTGCGGCTAAGATTACAGGTTTGGCTGATCCTACCGCAGCACAAGACGCAGCCACTAAGATATATGTAGACAACTCTGTACAAGGATTGGACGCGAAGGCATCGTGTCGTGCAGGTACTACAGCCAACATTACGCTAAGTGGCGCACAGACTATAGACGGTGTGTCTGTTATAGCGGGTGATCGTGTATTAGTTAAAGATCAAACTAGCGCAGAAGAGAATGGTATTTACGTTGCAGCAGCTAGTGGATGGGCGCGTTCCGCAGACGCAAATACTTGGGACGAGTTAGTCAATGCTTATAGCTTTGTAGAAGACGGTACAGCTAATGCAAACAATGGCTTCGTAGCTTCTATAGTGGCAGGTGGTACGTTAGGTAGCACAGCAGTTACTTGGGTTCAGTTCTCAGGAGCGGGTCAGGTTATTGCAGGTGCAGGTATGACCAAATCAGGCAACACGCTTGATGTCGGTACTGCCGCTGCTTCGCGAATAGTAGTGAATGCAGATAACATAGACCTAGCAACAAGCGGTGTTACAGCAGCTACATACAGGTCAGTAACTACAGATGCCTATGGTCGTATTACAGGCGGTACTAACCCTACTACTGTTAGTGGTTACGGATTAACAGATGTCTTCACTAAGACAGAAATCAACACATCCCTCGCGACAAAGCTAAACCTGACAGGCGGTACAATGTCTGGCGCTCTAGCGATGGGTACTAACAAGATCACAGGAGCAGGTGACCCTACTGCTGCTCAAGACGTAGCCACAAAAGCCTACACAGACTCGATACTAGGCAGTGCTACCTCGGCAGCTACATCAGCCGCAGCAGCAGCGACGTCAGCGTCTAACGCTTCTACCTCTGCTAGTGGCGCAGCTACTTCTGCTACAAACGCAGGTAACTCAGCTACAGCAGCAGCTAGTTCGGCTAGTTCGGCAGCTTCATTATACGATCAATTTGATGACCGTTATCTCGGTAGCAAGTCGTCTAACCCTAGTGTAGATAATGACGGTAATGCTCTTTTAACAGGCGCTTTGTACTACAACACTACTGTGCCTGAAATGCGTGTTTACACGAGCAGTGCTTGGCAACAAGTTGCTCCGGTCACGACAAACAACTTCAACATCAATAATGCTGATGGCGGTTTTGCCAACAGTACCTATACCGCACCACAAACCATCAATGGAGGTACAGCTTAATGGCTGATCTAATACAAATTAGGCGCGACACTGCCTCTAACTGGACTTCTGCCAACACTGTCTTGGCTCAAGGTGAGCTAGGCGCAGAAACAGACACAAGTAAAATTAAGATTGGTGACGGTTCTACAGCGTGGTCTAGCCTTGCGTACTTGATTGACGTAGGCGGCTACCTTACAGCGACAAGCACTAACACGCTTACCAACAAGACCATCCGAGACACTGTCTACGCTCTGTCAGGCACAGCCTTTGACGCTACCAACGGCGCAGTACAGACGAAGACTCTCGCAGCTAACACGACCTTCACAGACTCTTTAACCTCTGGTGACGCAATCGTCCTACAGCTCGAAGCAGGTGCTAGTTACACAGTAACGTGGCCTACAATGACTTGGGTAACCTCTGGCGGCAATGTCGCTCCTACGCTGACTGCTAAGGACACACTGGTGTTCTGGAAAGTCTCCTCCGTACTCTACGGTGCATACACTGGCAGCTACGTTTAGGAGTAACGCATGAGCAAACTAGCGAAAGCTCTAACGGCGGCTGCGGGTAATGCAGGTGGTGACAACTTGTACGTTGAGGATGTCTTCTCGACTTATCTTGTTACTGGAACTAACGCAGCCGTTACGGTAAATAATGGCCTTGACCTTGACGGTGAAGGTGGAATGGTTTGGGTAAAAAAACGAAGTGCGGGCGGAAGCCATGATTTATACGATACAGAGCGTGGAGCAAATAACAGGATTAGCTCAAACAACACCAACGCTCAAGATACAAAACCTCTCGATTTTACCTCTACAGGTTTTTCTGACTTTTACTGGGACAGCGGAGTTGATTACGCCTCATGGACATTCCGCAAGGCTGAGAAGTTCTTTGATGTTGTGACTTATACTGGGGATGGTGCAAGTTCTAGAACTATAGCCCATAGTCTTGGGTCTGTTCCGGCATTTATGACTGTAAAAAGTTCTTCCAATGTTTCTGGATGGAGGACTTACCACGCATCATTAGGCGCAACACAATATGTTCAATTACAAACCACTGCTGCCGCAGCAACTTATAATATATGGAATGACACTACGCCAACTGATTCAGTCTTTAGCATTAGCACAGATGTTAACGCAAACGGTGTGACCTACGTAGCCTACCTATTCGCCTCAGACGCAGGAGGCTTTGGTGACGATGGTGACGAGAGTATTATTAAGTGTGGGAGTTATACTGGTAATAACAGTGCAGATGGCCCAACCGTAACTCTTGGATTTGAACCACAGTGGGTTCTTATAAAAGAGTCTGATATGTCAGGAAATTCGTGGTCTTTATACGACATGATGCGTAATGGGACGATGGATCAACACTTGCGACCAAATGCCTCTGACGCAGAATCAATAGCAGCAGCTTCTCCAGAGGTATTGCCTCAAGCAACAGGTTTTAAGTTAAACACTTCTAGCGGCAGAGTGAATAGAGGCAGTAACTACATCTACATAGCCATCCGCAGACCAATGAAGACTCCCGAGTCTGGGACTGAGGTTCTTAGTACGGTTGCATATACAGGCACTGGAGCAGATAAGTTCTTAACAAGCAGTTCAGTTGTGGATTTAGCTTTCAACAAAAGAAGAACAAGCGGTGATTGGACTTGGACAGGTAGACTGCAAGGCGCAGGACGAAAGCTAGTTTCAAACGGTGATTTCTCAGAAGGAACTGACTCCAGTGGAATAAAAGGTCTTGATTATAATAACGGAGTGCTGTTGGGAACTAATGGCGATGTAAATGGCAACGGAGACACCTATATCTCTTATATGCTTTCCCGCGCCACAGGTGCATTTGATGTGGTTGCCTATACTGGTAATGGTGCTTCAAGTCAGGCAATGGCACACAATCTTACAGTTGCTCCAGAATTTATAATAGTTAAAAGAAGAGACGGAAACAGTGATTGGATTTGCCAAGTACCCTATACGTCTTCACCGCAAGACTACATGATAAAGCTGAATACGAATGACGCCGCAGTAAATTTTGATGACGCTTGGCGTGATACTGCTCCAACAGCTACTAATTTTACCGTAGGTAGTTGGAGCTATGTAAATACAAATGGCGGGACATACATAGCCTACCTCTTCGCCACACTAGCAGGAGTAAGCAAAGTAGGCTCTGTCGTTCATTCCGGAACAACAAATGTTGATTGCGGGTTTTCGGCGGGTGCTAGATTCGTGATGGCGAAGCGTACAGATGCTTCTGGCGATTGGTTCATCTGGGACAGCGTGAGAGGAATCGTGTCAGGTGATGATCCTTATGTACGTTGGAACGTATCATCCGCAGAAGTCACTAACACAGACTACATTGACCCGCTATCTAGTGGGTTTACATTAACGTCGAGCTTTACAGCAGGCACTTACATATTCTTAGCAATAGCATAGGTGACATAATGGAATTTCGTATTCAATCAACTGGCGAGCTGAAAACTCAAGGCGAAGTCAGGAGAATGCACAACAACACATCACTACCACGAGTGTGGGACGCTAACGTCTGCTCAGCTCTTGGCATAGACCCTGTACTCGCAGCTCCTAAGCCTGAGCCAAGCGCAGCCTACAAGCAAGTAGGTCGCAACGGTGCGGTTCAAGACGCGAACGGTAACTGGGTTGAGGCTTACATAGAAACAGATATGTTTGCCGACACCACAGAAGATGGCGTTACTACTACTAAGGCTGAACACGAGACGGCTTATCAGGCAAGGCTCGATGCTGATGCTGCGGCAGGTGTCCGAACTACTCGTGATGCCAAACTTGCTGAGACTGATTGGACAGGAATGTCTGACGTAACTATGGCAACCGATATGGCTACCTATAGACAGGCGTTGCGTGACATTACAGGTCAAGAAGGCTTTCCTAACGAAGTTACATGGCCTGTAGAACCTTAGCAGTTTAAAAAGGTAGTTAAAAAATGGAAGACCGCTTAAGCAGAGTAGAAAAGAAGATTGACACATTACAAGAAGCTATCGTGTCCTTAGCGCGTGTTGAAGAAAGACTTGTCACTGTGTTTAATAGGCAGTCACATATTGAGACTAAAGTAGACGCTATAGAAGATAAGATGGACATTTTAGCTGAACACATGGTTAGTACAAGAGTAACAGAGCGGCTAATCTGGATAGTAATTGTTGCAAGCATAGGCGCTGTTTTTACATACATAGGAAACTAGGATGACATATTTAGAACTAGTAAACAGTGTTCTACGCAGGCTGCGTGAAAACCAAGTAGACACTGTAGCTGAAACAAGCTATTCAGCTTTGATTGGCGACTTTGTTAATGACGCTAAACAGCTTGTAGAAGACTCACACAGTTGGTCTGCTTTACGTGTTTCTATTGACTTTGACACAGTTAACGGTACGTCTGTGTATCCTCTAACAAACGCAGGACAAGAAGTAGAAGTACGAGAGGCGTTGAACACAACAAGCAAGACTAGGTTTACTACTAGCAACAGAACAGAGATGAACAGGTATTATAAACTAATGACGCCTACTTCTGGTTCTCCTTCTAAGTTTGCTTTTACTGGTACAGACGCTAATGGCGACATTACTGTACAAGTGTATCCACAGCCAGACAACATCTACAGTTTGTTTTTTGATGCGTTTGCTAGACAGGCTGATTTAACAGCAGACGCTGATGTACTAAAAGTGCCATACAACCCTGTGTTGCAGCTTGGTTTAGCTATGGCGTTACGTGAGCGTGGCGAAACAGGTGGGCAGTCAGCAGCAGAACAGTTTGCTATAGCTGATGCTACGTTGTCTGATGCTGTAGCGTTTGACGCTAACAAGTATGCAGAAGACACCACATTTGTTGCTGTATAAGGAACTCTAATGGCTCAACAACTACAGAGCATTACAATTACAGCTCCGGGCTTTGCAGGCATCAACACACAAGATGCGCCGTTAGCGCAAGAGCCTAGCTTTGCTGCTGTAGCAGATAACTGTGTAATTGACAAAGAAGGCAGAGTTGCCTCTCGTAAGGGTTATGAGATGATCTCTACTAACGGGGCTGCGGTGCTAGGCAGTTCTGATGGAATCGAATCAATGGGGGAGTTTGTTGCGAATGACGGAGATACTATTTTCTTCTCGGCAGGAAACAACAAAGTCTTCTCCGGTACTACCACGCTAACTGACCTGACACCTGCGGGATATACCATTACCGATAACAATTGGAAGATGGTTAACTTCAACGACTCAATGTATTTCTTTCAGCGGGGATACGAGCCGCTAGTTTACAAAGATAGCACAGGTGTGTTTGACCCTATGTCAGATCACGGACACTCCACAGGCACGCCACCTCAAGGTAACGAGTGTCTTGCTGCGTTCGGTCGTCTTTGGGTGGCAGACTTTACGGACAACAAATCTACTATCTATTGGTCTGATCTGTTAAACGGCTCACATTGGACAGGAGGCTCTACAGGCTCAATAGATATTACTAAGGTGTGGCCTACAGGGTATGACACTATCGTTGCTCTAGCGGCTCACAACGGCTTCCTAGTCATCTTTGGTCGTAGCTCTATAGTTATCTACTCAGGCGCAGACGATCCGGCTACTATGGTCTTGTCAGACACTATATCTAACGTAGGTTGTGTGTCAAGAGACGCTGTTGTGTCTACTGGTAAAGA
>Ga0209405_1001998_pt1 | contig 13835 bp, 10 predicted proteins | sample COGITO_mtgs_1105_6_FD_184803 | JGI IMG/M metagenome (GOLD analysis project Ga0209405, IMG submission 184803) | Pelagic marine microbial communities from North Sea - COGITO_mtgs_110516 (SPAdes) (version 2) | ecosystem: Environmental > Aquatic > Marine > Epipelagic ...
GTTATTTTTAGATAGCATTGCTAAATCTGTTGACCCATTTTTTGATCAATCGAATGGTCTAAATCCTCAAGATTCAATCAACTCATCCGATAGCATTGGGGAAGAGTTGAAATTTTCGATTTATAAACAAGATATTGACGACCAAACTTCTGTTTTTAATAGCTTGGTTTTTGTAAATAAAACGAATAAGCTCGTTTCAGGCAAGATCAATTTGCAACTACCAAGCGGCTGGATTCATTTAGTCTCCCAGCAACTGGAGTTTATGGCTAATCCCGGTGAGACTATTTACATTCCAATGCGATTGATCGCTCCTAAAAATATGGAAGGGGGAAAATCTTACATAATAGGCGCCACTGTGAGTCTTGATGATGATAAAAAAATAAAGGCTTATGCATACATCCAAAAAGCAGCCCGTTTTGATTTGAGTGTGATAAATCAAAATAATTCAATTCTTATCAATCCGATAGAGTTATCTGGTGAGACAGGAATACGAATCATTAATCAAGGTAATGTGAGTGAAAATATCAATCTCTCATTTAACTATCCCTTGGACTATAAGTTAATTGCACCTGTCACAAGTTTTTCAACTTCTTTCAACTTAAAAGCAAAATCAGACACTGTGATTCTTATTAAACTTAAGCGGACAGTATTGACGGATTCATTGCGAAGTGAAAATTTACCTCAAGAAAGGTTAAAATATTCTATATACGGATCAGGCCGCCAAATAGAAGGTAGCTTTTTAATTGAAAACTATCAATCAAGTTTAATAGATGAAACCTATAAAGAGCTCTCACCTTTATTCATCACTGCAGGAGTATTTAACATTGGCAATCCGGGTGGAGAGCGGTACATGTCTGCTGCAGGTGGCAAGCTTCAATTAAATGCCAAAACGGATGTTAATTATTATTTAGGAAGTTTTAACTTAGGTCAGGTTGGAATTGCATCACTTGGAGAAGGAACGACTCGAAGTATTTACCAGTATAGACTTGGAATTAGGAGGGGATTGAGCCGTGTTGACTTGAGTAGTAATCTTTACAATAAGCATATTCCTGTGAGATATCAGGGTTTGAGATATAATTATCAAGGAAAAAAAATCGGATTCGCCACGGAGGCGGGTAAAAGTTACTTACCCGACACATATGTGTCCAGCACTTCGCTAAGCATCAATTCATTTGCTTTACCTTTCAACATAGGATATTCTACAACCTTTGGAAATAATAATTTCAATGTAAGTGCATTCGAAGCAGGCGTTAAAACCCCAGTATCTCGTTTATTAAGATTGGGTGTTGGCGCCACATATTATTTAGGAGAAATAACCTCGCCCGGTGCAGTTGCGCCAAGAAATATTAATCGGCTTGGCTATTATGCCGCAGGAGACTTTAATGCAGGAAGGCTATCAATGTCCGGACGTTGGAACTTTAGACCCACCAATGGGTTTGCTATTTCAGGTGACCGCAGTTCATTGGTGATCTCCGGGAAAATAAAGACGGATAAGGCCTTCCATCACCGTTTTAACGCTACTGACATTCGTCAAGACTTTACTCGCGGTGATTTTTCTAATAATTTAGAAAATCGTTTTGCATCTTGGACAACAACCTACAATACTGCTTCAAACTGGATGATAAGTCTGAATCCTCAGTATCGCAGTATAGTTAGGGAGAGTGTGTTGCCATCCGTTACTACCCGATTAAGTACATTTTACTATGGATCATCCTTTGGACTAAGTAAAAGGCTAAACCCCTTAGAAGTAGTTTCTGTTTTCGCGAACCCTATGATTACGAATGCAGTTTATGATTTTGAATCAAGTCAATCTGGTAGTTACACTATGCGAACCGAGCTGAGTCCTGCATATAATTTGGGGCTTCGCTATTCCAGAAATAATGCATTAAACATAACAGGAGACATATTTAGAGGTCCTTTCTTCATCTACAATTATTCCGTATCCACTTCCGACACTTTACTCATTCCATTCTCCTCAGGTCTAATAAGATTATCTGCCGGATACAATAAAGACTTTAAAATTTCGAATATTAATTTAAACCTAAATTTAAGAGCCTTTTATAGCTTGGATGTTATTACCAAAGCGGAGCAATTGAATATTGGGGCCAATGCCATTGCCTCACTTCCGCAAGGAATAAGAATAAGCAGCTATATTAACTGGTTCGCATCTTCCTACGAAAGCCGTTCAGGAGAGATTAGTAATAAAAATATCAACATCAACGCAGCTATTACAAAGTCCTTCTATTGGCAGCAACCTTACGAGAAGTTTTACAAAATGATCATTTTATGTTATGAGGACCTGAACGGAAATGGAAATAGAGAACGCCATGAACCGGTATTGCCCAGCATAACCATTAGCTTAAGGGCTGAAAAGGAAGATTTTATTGACAAAAAGCATTCGCGTTCACCCAATACCGATCTAATCACAGATGTTTCGGGCAGGGTAAAATTCAACAAGATTCCTGCAGCTACCTATGATGTTAAATTCTATGAGCTTTTTAGTGTATCCGATTTGCATCCAACTTATGGATTCGTGCAGGAAATATTGCTAAATGATGATAAAACGATCGAAGTTCCGTTTATTAAGAATTATCACGTCCGAGGCAAAATATCCATTATAAAATCAAAGAGGTCGCGAGTTTCATCCTTCAATATAGAAGGTCTTATTATCATCGCAGAGTCTGAGAAGGGTGAAGTTTATAGAACATTGACAGATGAGTTTGGAAACTATAATTTAACTATCCCTGGTGCGGGTGTTTACAAGCTGACCTGCAAACATGGCTATGGAGAAATCCTAGAAACTAAAAATGATGAGACTTTAGTTGATTTTAACGGGATGAAAGAATTCAACTTCGATTTTATATACTATGAGAAGGACCGTGTGATTAATTTCCCGGGATCTAAGCTTGAGGAAAAGCAAGTAGAGGAAAGGCAAGTAATCGATGAATTGAAAAGCGCTCCCAAATCCAACGAAGCAGCAGATTTTTCACAGTCTTTGGCTAACGAAATACAGAGCGATAAATTAGAATCGTATGAATACCCTGAAAAAACGATTTCTCGACAAGAGGCTATTGAACAAATTGGTGCCGATTTCGAGATAAACATTGAATATAGGGTAGTAATCGGTCGCTACAAAGACTATTTAAAAAACGAAGATTTAGAGCGAATGCTTGATGTGGTTAAAGGCAATCAAATCAAAGTTGACGTTTTAAACAATTACTTAGTGGTGAACCGAGACTTTAATGACAAAGAAAATGCTGATAGATTTACTGATAGTCTCAGAAACATTGGGATTGAAACTTCTGTAATGCTTGGGAAGTACCAAGATGTTCTCATCAACCTGGAATAGTCAGGTGATTTTAACAAAAGTTGCTAATTCCGGCTGCTATGATCTTCTAATCAAATTGGGAATTTGATTAGAACAATTACATACTCTGATTGAAATTAATAGAGGTTGTCACACACTATGAAAATGGAGAGTATAAAAAGGAAACGGATTGTTTGATCATGAAGGTACCCCAATAGTGGTTTGGAAGTTGTACTATAAGAGCTCATTAATTGGGTCTAAAGTTGACTGTACTGACTCTAGTGAAGGAATTGTGATAGAGAATACGATAACGCAGAGAATCCATTATAAAATGGAATGATTACAGTTTATTTTCTTCATCTCTAAGAGCGATACATAATCTATCTATTCGATACTTATCCACTGATAATTCAGGATGGCAAAACTTCAGATTAAATACGGATTCTGTATTAAACCCAACAAGATTTTGAGTTTGGCCGACATCGCAGTCACGTACAACCGCGATATGACAAAATAGCAATTGCAGCGGTATACATGCGTCTAAGGTGGGTATAACTCAAAACATCAACGGGGCTCTGTTTATCATAAAAAATTGAATGTTCCCTCTCGTATATCGACAAATTTTCACTCGATATATCAAATTTTGATATTGCATATTAATAACATAATTCGCTATCAAAGGCTTGATAGTGACCGTTTATTTCATTCAATAGAAATGCATCTTCAAACTCTGGATATAGGTTTTTGAAATCAAATAAATTCTCGCAAGCCATTTCTGAATTCGGAAATGTTTCGGAAAGCACCACAGCTATTTTACCATTTTCTTTCTCTAGGATTTCACACATCTGCCCTTCTCGTACAAGACTTGAGATCAATTCATTAGCTTTCTTTTTTGTTCCTGTGAAGATTTGAATTTTGAATTTCTCGTTTTCTTCGATTACAAAACTTTCGCTGTCATATTCCTCCTCAACAATTATATTACTGTTTCCAGAGTAACTGAAATTTATTGGTATAAGATTCGGAGATAATTTAAAGCCCCCAAATAGCATCGAAATAACAATTGTGATCGTAACAGCTAAAAACCATCCAAAAAGTGGTTGTTTTTCATCTTTTGATTTCAATTTCTTCCATTCTTCGCTCACGTAGTGTTCACCTTCTTCATGAAATGAATAAAGTTGGAAATGAAACTTGAAGAAATAAAGCAATCCCGGAGTGCTAAGAAGCATCAAAACGATGAGTCCGATCATTCCAAAAAGAGTTGAAAACCATTGTACGATAAGATCCGATTGCTGCGATTCCAAAGACTCAGTGCTGGCAAGTAATGCTGTTATCTGTGTTTTCCATTCTGCCGCCCTTAGAGCCCGCTTGTTTTTAGCTTCCTCTATTTGCAAATCGATTATACTAATTGAATCATTTACGTCAGCGATGTCATAGAATGCAAAAGCATGCTCAGGAAGCTTAAAATCCTCTTCGTTTTGTGGATAATTGTTATCACTTTTCGCTACTTTATCAAGTCCAGGAATCACTTTAACTTCATGTGACGAGTAGTTTGAAGTGGCTTCATCTTTATTGTTGCCGCGTAAGCTAACTACGCCCGAGTTTGCACCCCATTTCACTTTGATTTTGTTTGTTCCACTACCTTCACTTATGCTTGTACCTTCTGGAAGCACCCATTCGTATTGTGAAAAAGTACCATTAGCACTGAAGGTTGCTTCATCATACGCGCAAAGTGAATTGGGGCCGGAAATATCGATTTGCTTCGAACGACTCGGAAAATCGAGAATCGTTGCATTGGCAAAATATTGTTCACCTTTTTCGCAGATATTTTCTGGAATTACTGAGATGGAATATTTACCCGATTTTGGCCACTTAAAGCTGATTACGGAAGAGTTACCTATTTCAGCCGAAGTCGTTTCAGACATCACTACTTTGTCTTCACTGTCTTTAATTTCCCAACTATACTTTTCACAGTTTAAAACAGGTGGAAAGCTGAATTGTTGGGTTTCAGATTGGTAATAGGATTCGGAGGTATAAAAGATTTGTTTTTGAAGAAGATTATCTCCAATTGATTTGAGCGCTCCTTTTTTCGATTCAAGGTCTAAAATGAATGCTTCAGTATTGACAGAATCAGCTTTTGAAAGTGAGTCAATGTTATTAATCATTTTTTCATTGAACTCAATATTTTCAGAAAGGTGGCTGTAGTTGTTGTCGATATCTGAGAAAGCGATGATGCGGTCTTGGTGAGCTTCTAAATCGGCACCCGTTACTGAGTTAATTCCGAAATCTAGGCCAGAATAGAGAAGAATAGGAACTAACGACACTATAGCTAATCCTAAGCCGAAAAATGGCAATGCGTATAAAAATTTCGGTGTGCGAGAAAATAGTGCCTTCAAGTAGTTTGACGTGCCGTTTTCACTATTCTGAATATGATATCCAACACCAAACGGAATAGATATAATTAGTGTGAAAAGAATTATTGCTCCAACAGGCAAAAGCAGCTCAGAGATTGGGAAACCTATTTCTGAAATGCTATACAAGTTGTTATAGGACATAAAGGTGAAAAGAACACCCAGAACCGCTCCACCTAGCGCAAGCAGAATAACAAATTGAGTAAAGAGTCTTTTGCGTGATTCAGCCATTCGATCATGGTTCGCAAAAATGAGTCCGAGGGTAATCAGCATATAGATTAAAAAACCGAAAAATGTCAAAGCCGCGATAACGGTGAACCAATTCTGATCTATCAATCCATGTAAAATGTATAGAACCATGGTCACTAGCATGAATTTTACAAGCTGCGGAATGGCGCTTTTTATGTGATTCAGGTTAAAAGCGGATACAATGTTTGAAAATGAAAGCTGAGTATTTTTCCACAGGAAACCTATTGGATAATGCCAAGCAAGTTTAACTGCGAAGACAATGGTTGGATTTAAAATATTATCCCAAATCCAAACGACAAGATTTTTTAGTTGCAGGATCAGGAAAAGCACGAATATCAAGATTTGCTCTATTCCAAAAACCGCCCAAAGCACTAGGTTAGCTAGAAGGTAAAAGGCGGTGAAAAAGGCGCCAAAAGCTTTCATCCAGCTCGTTTCTTTCGAAAATGAGCTTGCAGTTTTTTGAATGTCAAAAATTCGTGGATTCGAAATTTTTAAAAGGTGCGAAACAGTAAAGCCTATAATAGCCAACACACCTAGTGCTATAAAGAAATAATTGAAATACATGTCAGTTCATATTTAGGTTAGTAAGGTTTCATATTTGTAAGTCCGTTTCATAGAAAGTTGTGCGGCTCCCCCATAGATTGATAATTGATTTTGAAAACTAATCGATTAAATGAAAAGGATGATTTAAACTCATTATTACTAATTTAGGATATCAGTTTTGATTTTCCAAATCGCTCTATCAAAAAAACCTTTGACTGTGGTACAATTTTTATTGACTTGAACAATAAAGCCAATAATCCTTCATGTTGCCATGACAACCGAAAGCAATTTTTTCTTCTACGCTATCAATAACAACGACATTCTTAGCTGAGCTAACAACATCACCGAGGCCTCCGTTTAAGCTCATGTCAACTATATGATAATACAGGCCAATATTGGGTTGAGTACTTGAAGTCATAAAGGCAGCACCACTACTCATAAACAAAAAATACTGATCCGAATTACCAGGATGCGGAACTATTGCCACTGGTTGCTCGGATGGAATCATTCCGATCAAACCAGTTCCGTTTGGCATTGGATTGTGGCTTTTGTCCCAAATAGTGTCCCCTTCTGTATAAAAGAGCAACTCTCCATTTTTGTCAGAATAACTTCCTGTACCCGTAATCCAGTATTGATCCGCGACACTTTCCATCGTAGATTGCGGCCCCGTGCTGTCAAATTCTAGCCCTGCACGATTCCCAAACATCCACCAGGTTGTCTCTTTTTGTGCATTGGCCTGAAGTGCAAACAATAAAAGAAGAATAACGGCTAAGCGCATAACTCAAAGTTAGGTTTAAGGATGGAATGACGTGTGAGGCCAAAATGTCCATTCTTTTCTTGATATTTAATGGCAACAAAAAACCCCAACCGCTCCTGTTTAGGAACTCGTTGGGGCTCTCATGTTTTCTCAGAAATTTACTTCCCAGCCTCGTAGCGTCTACTTACTTCGTCCCAGTTTACAACATTCCAGAATGCAGAAATGTAATCTGGTCGTCGGTTTTGGTAGTTTAGGTAATACGCGTGTTCCCAAACATCCAATCCTAAAATTGGTGTGCCTGAACAGCCAACACCTGACATAAGCGGATTGTCTTGATTTGGAGTAGAACATACCTCTACTGCTCCGCCAGCATGCACACATAGCCAAGCCCAACCAGATCCAAAACGCGTTGCCGCTGCTTTTGCGAATGCGTCCTTGAGTGCGTCAAATGAGCCACAGGCTGCGTTAATTGCGTCAGCAAGCTCACCCGTTGGTGCTCCGCCGCCATTTGGAGACATAACTTTCCAGAACAAGGAATGGTTATAATAGCCGCCGCCATTATTGCGCACTGCTCCGTTAGACATATCCAAATTGGCCAATATATCTTCGATAGACTTGCCTTCTAGATCTGTTCCTGCAATTGCACTGTTTAGGTTATTCGTGTATCCAGCATGGTGTTTTCCATGATGAATCTCCATGGTTCTTGCATCAATGTGTGGTTCTAATGCATCATGTGCATAGTCGAGTGTTGGTAATTCAAATGCCATATTATAAGTTTTAATGGTTCAAGTAAAGCGTTAACAATGGTCGGTAAAAACAGTTTAGTTTAAAACCGGCCATTTCCAATAACTTCGTCAAATATTTCAATTCTAAACCACTTAAACCTAATACAGTGATGAAAAAACTAATACCAGCTGTCGTAGCATTGGCTTTAATAGCCACTGCATGCGGAGGAAACGAAGAGGCTGCCGCTGAAGCTCAAGAGGCTGCCGAAGAGCAAGTTGATGAAAAAGTAAACGAAATCATGGAAGACCTCGAAGCGTCAGCCGAAGAAGCTGAAGTTGTTGCAGACTCTGCTGCCGTTGAGGGAGAAGAAGTGATGGAAGGCGAAGAGGCGCATGATCACGAAGGACATGACCACGAAGGCCATAGCCACTAAAAGAAGCGGAACACACAAAAACCCGAGGCTAAACGTCTCGGTTTTTTTTTGCCTCAATAATCCGTTGCACGGCTGGATCGGCACGATTGGTAATCATATAATACTCGAGGTCGGTAAATAGACTCCGTGCCAATAGAGCTCGCAATCGAACGCTCATTTTGGCCTGAGAACGACTCCATTCCGATTCATTTATGGCAAAAGCCTTCGCGCCTAGAAATTCGCGCATCCCAACCAAAATGGAACTATCGGATACTTCTGCCTCAAAACCCTGAAACGTGAGTTCATCTTCTAAAAGATGGGCATCCCTGAATTCATATACGAATTCGTTTATCCAGCCTCGATGCACCAGCTCTGCATACAGCCATGTTATCCCGGCTGTATCTCTATCAACTTCTATATCTGGGACAATGCCACCGCGCTTTTCTGTTTCTAGGCTATCTAGATCTTCCGAAAACCCATCGTACGACCTCTGGATGCTTCTACCTAATGGGGTATAATAGCGCGCCACAGTTAGTCTTGTTGCAGATCCATCGGCCCATTCGTTCTGCTCCTGCACCAAACCCTTTCCGTAGGATCGTTTGCCATAAACAACCGCTCGACCATGGTCTTGCATGGCGCCAGCAAGAATTTCCGATGCACTCGCGCTGTATCCATCCACAATAATGCTTAGGTCGAGGTTTTCCAAACTTCCAGTAGAAGTTGACATATACTCAGTGCGTGGTCGTGATTTCCCCTCAGTGTAGGTGATCACCAAATCAGCTTTCAAAAATTCATCCGCGATGCTAACAGCCGCGTCCAAAAACCCACCTCCGTTGCCTCTCAGGTCCAACACTATTGAGGTTGGATTCTGTGTCAGAAAGGGTGCTATTGCCTCATTAAACTCATCAAATGTGTTCTTAGCAAATCGATCTAATTTTAGATATATCGTGGTGTCATTCAGCATATATGCCGCATCTACACTAGAAAGTGCAATAGTGCCTCGAACCACATCAAACGACATCTCAGCACCATTTCGAAGCACGGTTACCGATACCTCCGTGCCGCTTTCGCCTTTAAGCAACGCCATCACATCCTCGTTCGATTTCCCCACACCTGCAATCACTTCACCATTGGCCTTGAGCAGCCTGTCGCCAGCCTTAAGACCAGCGGCTTCAGCCGGGCCTCCGGGAATTGCCTTTATCACATAAACGGTGTCCGTTTGGAAATTGAATTGAATCCCAATCCCATCGAATCCTCCATTTAGAGATTCATTTATGGAGCCTAGCTTATCCTCTTTGATGTAAAATGAATGTGGATCCAGGCGCTGCAGCAAATAGGATATTGCTTCATCCTCAAGCTTGGCCCGAGAAATTGTGTCGACATAGTCCTGCTCAACGTATTGCAGTATTTGGTTGATTTTTTCCCACTCCGGTCGTCGGTTTGACTCTTCGCCACCTGAGAGTCCAAAACCAAGTACAAGACCCATTGCCATTGAAACGGCTAAAAGAAGAGGCACAATAGCTTTTCGGCTCATGTTTAATCTAGATTCTGCATTTGTCGAATTTCCAATCCTGCTTTCTTGAGAAATTCTAACCCGCTCACGTCTTTATATTGATCTATATAAACTAGGCGCTTTATTCCCGCTTGCAACACCAATTTAGAGCAGTCTTTACAGGGTGAATTTGTTAAGTATAACGTAGCTCCATTTACTTTGTTTGATGAACGCGCAACTTTAAGAATTGCATTTGCCTCGGCATGTAAAACGTACCACTTTGTATTTCCTTCCTCGTCCTCACAGTTGTTTTCGAAGCCAGTCGGTGTCCCATTATATCCATCTGCAATTATGGTGGCATCCTTGACTATTATAGCCCCCACTTGCTTGCGCTTGCAGTGACTTAATTTGGCCCATTCCTTGGCAAGCCTCAAATATGCCCGATCGTATCGATCTTGTTTTGTGGGGTCGTTATATGTGATTTTATCGTTTTGCATCGCGGGCAAATGTACTCAGCAATCTATGCAGATTGCACTAGAGGCTGAGCATAAACCATCGATCACCAACTCTTACCATTTACCATCCCGATCCGTTGAGAAAACCAACGAAGTCGTTTATTTGCCCCTTAAATCGAAACCACATGAAAAGAAATGTTTTTCTCACTATCGCCTTAGCAGCAAGCGTCTTCGTTAGCTGCGGTGGTCAAAAAGAATCTATGGAATCAGAACATGTTATGGAAACGGCCCCGACAATTGAATTAAAGGACTTCTTTAAGAACCCTGAAAAAACGTCGTATCAAATTTCACCGGATGGTAAATACTACTCGTACTTGGCTCCATATGAGTCTCGAAAAAACATTCACATTGAGAACATAGAATCAGGCGAAACCAAACGTGTTACATCTCAGACGGATAGGGACATTGCCGGATACTTCTGGGCGAACAATGAGCAACTTGTCTTTATGCGCGACGATGGTGGTGATGAAAATTGGTATCTGGTAATGACGTCCGTGAGCACCGGTGACGAGGTGCCATTAACCAAGATGGAAGGTGTAAGGTCTCAGATAATTGACGCATTGGAAGATATCCCAAGCCAAATGATCGTTGGGCTAAACAAGCGAAACCCACAGTTTTTTGATCCATATAGATTGGATCTTAATACCGGTGAAATGACCATGATTGCGGAGAACCCTGGAAACATTACGGGTTGGATGACCGATCATGAAGGAAAGCTAAGAGTGGCGAATACTACAGATGGAGTAAACACCTCAATTCTGTATCGAGCAACGGAAAACGACGCTTGGAAAACGGTCATCACGACAAACTTCAAAGAAGGTATTTCTCCAAGCTTTTTCACGTTTGACAACAAAAACGTGTATGCCACATCGAACATAGGCAGAGACAAGCAGGCGGCGATCATATTCAACATTGAAACAGGAGAGGAAATCGAAGAATTGTATGTGAATGAACACAACGATGTAAGTGGAATTAGCTATTCGAAGAAGCGTCAATTAATAACGTCGGCTCGATATACTGCAGAGAAATCAGAGCGTCACTTTTTTGATGCGGAATCGGAAGCAACATACGCGCGCTTGCAAAAAGAGCTTGCTGGATACGAAGTTGCCGTGACATCCGTAACCGACGAGGAAGACAAGTACATCATCCGCACTTACAGCGATCGATCCCTGGGTGCATAATACATCTATGACAAAAACACGGATGCACTAACACACATTGCGGATGTAAGTCCTTGGATAAACGAGGATGACATGGCCGCTATGAAGCCTATTGAGTATACTTCAAGAGACGGCTTGACCATCCACGGTTACCTAACCATTCCTAAGGGGATGGAAGATGCAAAGGATTTACCCGTAGTGGTTAATGTACACGGTGGGCCTTGGGCTCGGGATCAATGGGGCTTTAACCCTGAAGTCCAGTTTTTGGCCAATAGAGGCTATGCCGTTCTTCAAATGAACTTTAGGGGATCAACAAGCTATGGAAAGAAGTTCTGGGAAGCCTCGTTTTATCAATGGGGACTTGCGATGCAAGAGGACGTTCAAGACGGCGCTCAATGGCTGATCGAACAAGGGATTGCCGACCCAGATCGCATTGCTATTTATGGTGGAAGCTATGGAGGATATGCAACGCTTCAAGGATTGGTCAAGGACCCAGAATTTTACGCATGCGGTGTCGATTATGTTGGGGTTTCAAATCTGTTCACCTTTATGAATAGTATGCCACCATATTGGGCCCCATATCTTGAAATGATGCATGAAATGGTAGGTGACCCGGGAGTTGAAGAAGATTCCTTAAGAATGAGAGCTACCTCACCAGCATTAAATGCGGACAAAATCACGGCGCCTTTATTCGTAGCGCAAGGGGCAAACGATCCTCGCGTTGTGAAATCTGAAAGCGATCAAATGGTAGATGCGATGAAAGACCGCGGTGTCACAGTCGAATACATGGTCAAGGACAATGAAGGTCATGGTTTCCGAAATGAGGAGAACAAATTCGAATTCTATGGCGCAATGGAATTGTTTTTAGGCAAGCATATTGGCGGCCAATCAGATGAGCCAATAACTGCGGAAGAAACGCACTAGAAAATTTTTTCGATGGAAAAAGGTCAACTCAATTTTGGGTTGGCCTTTTTTCTATTTCATGACCACGACTTCGACGCGCCTGTTTTGTTTTCGCCCCTCCTCTGAAATATTTGACACAATATGTTTCGATGCGCCAAACCCTTCATAACTCAGCCTGCCACTCTCAATTCCTTTGGCAGCTAAGTAGTCGTATACAGACTTTGCCCGATTTTCAGAGAGCTGCTGATTCAGCTTGCTTCCTCCCGTGTTATCAGTGTGACCTGCTACTTTAACTCGAAGTTCGGAATGCTCCTTTAGGTACTCCGTAAGCTCATCCAATTCAGAATTAGACTGCTCCTTCAACTGACCCTGACCAGTTTCGAAATACACATGCTTTAGAATTACAGGTTCTCCCGTCACGAGCTTTGTAAAGTCGGTGTCGTCATTATTAAAATCCTCTTCAATCATTCGTTGCATATGTACCTCTTGCGCAGGCAGCTTGGAAAACTTGAACGAACCATCTGCGTTCATAGAGTTACTTGAAGCCGACTCGTAGGGCACATTCAGATCATCCTCCATTACCAACTCGGTATACTGGTCAGAGTGGCCATCTTCAATCCTAATCGAATAATGTCCTTTATCCAAATTATTAAAGTTAAACCGGCCAGCCGCGTCCGTTCGTGTTGCATTGATCTCCTTTTTTAGCCAGGCGGCTTGCAACAAGAATGAAGTATTCCTTCTTTGGTTCGAGGTCATTTAAACTAATCACAATTTCCGAATTACCCGTTCCGGCTTCGCACTTGACTTCCCTTAAAATTTCTCGACCCTTGTTCTCTATGATGGTTCCGATATAAAGCACCGGCTCTTTAAGCGAGCCCCACCCGTCTCCAGTCTTCAAGGTAAATGTGGAAGCTGACACCTTTGGTTTATACGTAAACCAAGCGCCTATTTCAAAGCCGCCGGGCTTTGCGCATTTGGAATACACACTCGACCATTTTAACGGCCCCATTTCGAACCTATCCATTTTCTGAGGCGGCTTCTTTGAGGCCATTACGTTTGTGCCAGAAACGCGAAAGTTTTCCTGTGCATTTAATGCAATAGAAAATGAGAGAAGAGTAATAATCAGGGTAATCCGCATCATAGTGTTTAAGGCTTGTAGGCAAATTTATTATTGTCACAAGTATAGGGCTCGCTATGAAAGGATTTTCTAAATTATATATTCACGACAAAATTTACGTACATGCTTAAAATTGACATGCACTCGCATATTTTACCCAAGCAATTGCCACGATTTGCGGAAAAATTTGGGTACGGTGATTTTATATATCTCGAGTCAAGAGATGATGGCGCGGCTGACATGATA
>Ga0209405_1002007_pt1 | contig 13796 bp, 10 predicted proteins | sample COGITO_mtgs_1105_6_FD_184803 | JGI IMG/M metagenome (GOLD analysis project Ga0209405, IMG submission 184803) | Pelagic marine microbial communities from North Sea - COGITO_mtgs_110516 (SPAdes) (version 2) | ecosystem: Environmental > Aquatic > Marine > Epipelagic ...
TGATTTCTAGCATAGGCATTTCTGGTAGCAGTCGTCTCTAGGTGCTTCAGGCATAGCTCACAGGCCTCTTCAGTGAAGTGCTTTAGCTTCCCTTGCTTCTCCTGCGCCCAAGTCCTAAACGTAGACCTAAATCCGTGAGCAGTAGCCAAATCCCCATAGCCAAGCTTTTTGATAATTGGATGGTTATTTCTAACGCTGTTGCCCCAAGCGGATGTAAACACTAAGCCTTTCTTATCAGGGAAGGTTGGCAACGATTCCAAGATTTTGATCGCTTCTGTTGTCAATGGTATTAACCAAGAGTGGTCCTTACCTTTCCTGCTTTTGTTCTCTCTTAATTTCTTACCATTCTTATCAAATTCAACACCCGGCGGGATCGTCCAAAGCTTGTTTTCAAGATCAAATTCAGACCAATCAGCCACACGTGCCTCACCCGGACGAGAAACTGTGAGTATGGTGAATGCTAATAGCTTCGACTCAGGACTGTTAGTAGCGTATAGCTTGGCCATGAAATCAGGGAGGAGTCTAAATGGCAGAGCTAGCATCTTTTGGCTTTTGTGAACTGAGCTAGACTTAGGCAGCCCTTCCTCATGCTCAAGATTCCCTTTCCATAGCGCAGGGTTATCAGGCCTAAGTTTCCTAGATACTGCTAAACCAAAGATGTCTTCTAATGCGACTCGTACCTTCTTGGCTGTGGGGTTTTTGGTTGTCCAAATCTTAGTTAACAACATGATAATGTGATCGCGATCAATGTCTTTAACTACTAAGTTACCGATTGAGGGGTACACATACTCGTTCAGATGCGTCTGCAGGCGCTGATAACTCGCACCCTCTTTCCCGAATTTCCACTCTATAGCCTTCTTGTTACTGTAAGACTTAGCTAGATCCCTGAAGGTAACGGCTTTGGCCTTCTGGAGTACCAAGGCGGCCTTCTGCTCTTTCTTGTATGCCCTAGGATCAATCCCTTCAGCAACCAACTTCTTTGCGTCTCTGGCCTTCTCGCGGGCTTCCTTGAGCGAGACTTCAGGGTATTTGCCCAAACCAAACATCGGGCGATAGCCATCATTGATGTGCAATCTGACGAGCCATGACTTTGATCCACTTGGCCAAACCTGTATGTACAGGCCACCTACCCCACCAACCGCGAACTTCTTGTGTGGATTTACGTTAGTAGTAAGGTTTTTCACCCACCTATCTGTCCGTTCTTGCGCTGAAAATGCCATAGAGCCTCACCAAAACGTAAGTAGCCGTTCAAGTAGCCGTTAATGTATGGCAATTAGTATATGAGTCTGCATGGCTACAGACAAGAGATATGCGCTAAATACAATGTTTTTTCTGCTTATATAGACTAATACGGCAGGGTAAGAACAAGAAAAATGGTGCCCCGGAGAGGATTCGAACCTCTGACCTGCCCCTTAGGAGGGGGCCGCGCTATCCAGCTGTGCCACCGGGGCTTGATCGGTGAAGTGTAGAAAAAATGCCTCGAGAATTTCCTTTACCTAAATAACTCAGCATTAAGGACGCGCCAAAGAGTGTATCTTGGAGTGTGATGCTTGACCGAGGTTCTGAGTTTATCACAGTCTTTATGAGATTTTCGCGGGGTTTCTTGCTCGAGCAAAAGCCACTCTTGAGTTGAGTCGCCGAACTAGCAGCTTAGAATTAGCTTAAGTAGTAGCCTGAGGTTTGCCAGTAAAAGCCACGGTGTTAGACTCTGACTCGCGTCGAAATCTCGCGTTTAAACCACCCGCTAGCAGGCACCCATGACTCTCACTTGGCACACCAAACCTTTCGACGCGCTCAGCAACTCAGAGCTTTACTCCATGCTGAGGCTGCGTAGCGAAGTGTTTGTGGTTGAGCAAGACTGCGTCTACCTTGACCTCGACAACATCGATCAGAAGGCCCTTCACGTTATTGCGACCAATGCAGAGCGAGAGGTGGTTTGCTGCGCTCGAATCGTCGCACCTGGCGTGAAATATGACGGCGCCTCGATCGGACGCATCGTGACAAGCCCTTCGCTTCGAGGTTCAGGCCAAGGTAAGGAGTTAGTGAGGGTTGCAATCGACGCCTGTAGCGCCCTCTTTTCGGGTAAAGCGATAACCATTTCAGCGCAACAACATCTCGAAAGATTTTATGAGGCGTTCGGCTTCGAGACGACTTCGACGCCCTACCAAGAAGACGGAATCCCGCATATTCAGATGACACGTACCGCGAACCGATAAAAAGCAACGTCACTTGCCTGCCGCATTAGCGATCGAGTGACTCGGCTGACACTACAACGCTCGCTGTTTGATCGAAGGCCCGGGACAGCGCCCTTGCCTCATCAAACTGCCCCAATACTGCCTCGCGGCGCTCAGGCCAACGCAGACTCGCGGCAAGCACGCAAATGAGTGAAACGGCAAAACCTGGAACAATCTCGTAAAGATCGAAAATTCCGCCGACGAGGTTAGACCACACCACGACTGTAATGGCGCCGGCCAGCATGCCTGCGATTGCGCCTTGAGCCGTCATGCTGCGCATAAAGAGTGACAATAAAATAACTGGCCCAAACGCAGCACCAAAGCCTGCCCACGCATAACTCACTAAATCGAGCACGCGGCTTTCTCGATCCATCGCGATAACTAACGAGAGGAGTGCCACGCCCACAACCGCAAGGCGGCTCACCATCACGAGTTCGCTGCTGCTCGCGTGCGGGCGGAGGAATGTTCTGTAAAAGTCTTCGCTAATAACCGACGAACACACAAGCAGCTGCGAATCGATAGTCGACATTATTGCCGACAAGATTGCGGCGGTGATCACGCCTGCCATCCATGGATTAAACAGTGCCTGACTCAGGCTAATAAAAACGGTTTCGGGATTCGCAAGCGGCGCAGCCGCGAAATAGGCCATACCGGCGAAGCCCGTAGCGACGGAACCTGCGAGCATGATCACCATCCAACTCATCGCGAGGCGGCGTGCTGAGGTTAATTGGGCGGGGTCTTCGATAGCCATGAACCGCGTGAGAATATGCGGCTGGCCGGCGTAGCCAAGCCCCCAAGCTATCAGACTCAATAATCCAAGCGCACCAACATCGCCGAAAAGATCGAGGCCAGTTGGATTAATCAGGGCTACCTGATCCAGTACTTCGCGCGTGCCGCCTACTGCCGAGAATACAGCAATTGGCGTCATTACCAGTGCAGCGGCCATGAGACACGCCTGAATCGCATCGGTCCAAGCAACTGCTAAAAAGCCGCCTACAAAGGTATAAGACACGATGACTACCGCGCCAATAATCAATGCAACCCCATAATCGAGACCGAAGCTGCTTTCAAACAGAATTGCCCCGCTGACTAGCCCTGATGCGGCGTAGAAAGTAAAAAACAGTAAGATGACTGCCGCCGATAGAATCCTCAACAGCCTGCTGTCGTCTTTGAAACGGTTCTCGAGATAGTCGGGGAGCGTGAGGGAATTATTGGCGTGAAAACTAAACACCCGGAGCCTGCGAGCAACGAGGATCCAGTTTAGGTAGGCGCCAACGACCAGGCCGATACCAATCCAACTTTCCTGCAAACCAGATAAATAAACAGCGCCGGGCAGGCCAAGGAGAAGCCACCCGCTCATGTCTGACGCGCCTACAGAAAGCGCGGTGACCGCAGCGCCTAATTTGCGGCCACCGAGTAGATAGTCCCCGAGATCATGTGTCTGGCGATAGGCACGAATGCCTAGTAACAAAATGCCAAGCAAATAGACGACAAACGTCACTAAAAGCGGCCACTGGCTAGTCGAAGCCTGTGCTGCTGTAGGCAAAGAATCGATAATTTATCCCTTTTTTCTTATTAATCTATTCATTCGTCGCGACTCTGCACGCAGTGCTTTACCAAGAAGTCGCTTTTGAGAGGGAGACACTAACATGCTCCCTCGCCCAAGTTCCAATTAGCCTTCCCTAAATATCCACAGAAAGTACCCACAGAAAGCACCCATAGACAGCACCCACAGAAGTTCTTCCCGTTACCTCCAGTATTTTATAAAGTAAACTATTTGTTAATTGCGCCGAAAGCGTAATCAACCGCCTATGGAAAACCTTATGACTGACCTGTCACTCTTACCTAAGACTCAAGCGCAGCTGGTGAGCCGACTGAAAAGCCGTGGGCCGCAGTCGATCAAAATACTCGCCGGGCAGCTCGAGCTGACAACGATGGGTGTGCGCCAGCATCTCACGCAGCTACAGGAAAAAGGCTTTGTTAAACACGCTCAACTCAGTCATCAGACCCGAGGACGCCCGGTTACGCTGTGGAAGCTGACCGAACAGGGACACAGCTTGTTTACCGACGGGCACTCACGCATCGCCGTCGCGCTCATAACCGAAGCTGCAAAGACCTTCGGCGACGCCGGTCTGCGCCAACTCATCGACAATGACAACGCTTCAATGCTTGCAAGCTACCGAGTCGAAATCCCTGATCCCCAGCTCAGCCTGAGTGACACCTTAGAGGCGCTTTGCGCGAAACGCACAGCCGAGGGCTTTCTGGCCGAGCTGAGGCTGACCCCAACCGGCTGGTTGCTCATCGAGAATCACTGCCCCATTTTCGCCGCAGCGAGCAGTTGCTCTGCCCTTTGCGCAGCCGAATTCTCTCTTTTCGAAAAACTGCTCGAAGGTCACGCTACAATCGAGCGAGGTGACTATTTATTAGACGGTGCGAGACGCTGCGCTTATCGAATCCAACCCGTCGTTTCACAGCAATAGAAACCTGCGCTAGGCTATCACCCTCATTACAAAAACTAATCACGAAACCTTTGCGCAGACGCGATATACTACCCAACTACTTCAAGTGCATAGCTTCGATAGCGTCGCTTTTACTTCATTTTTAATTCATACAATCTCCTAGCCTTCTGCCGCTTGTCTCTACAGAGCGAGCCGACGGTGCAGCGAGACTGGGAAAAGAGCACATCATGGCGCAAAAACATTCGAACGAACCGGTAGATGAATTCAAGCCGCGCAAGCTGTTCTCCTACCCAAAGTACTGGGCAGAGTGTTTCGATACTGCGCCATATCTGCCCATGTCGCGCGCCGAAATGGATGAACTCGGCTGGGACAGCTGCGACATTATTATCGTCACCGCCGATGCGTATGTAGACCACCCGAGCTTCGGCATGGCCGTTGTAGGGCGCTTGCTCGAAGCGCAGGGCTTTCGCGTAGGGATTATCGCGCAGCCAGAATGGGACAGTGCCGAACCCTTTAAGCAGCTGGGCAAGCCGAATCTATTCTTCGGCGTCACCGGCGGCAACATGGACTCGCTGATCAATCGCTATACTGCGGATCTCAGGCTCCGTAACGACGACGCCTACACACCGCATGCCGAGGCAGGCAAACGCCCCGACCGTTCGGTAATCGTCTACAGCCAGCGCTGCCGCGAAGCCTATTACGATACACCGATCGTTATTGGTGGTATCGAGGCAAGCCTCAGGCGCATCGCCCAATACGATTATTGGACCGACGCCGTGCGCCGCTCTGTGCTTATCGACTCGAACGCCGACATCCTGCTTTACGGTAATTCCGAGCGCGCACTCGTCGAGGTCGCACACGAAATTGCTAATGGCAAAGAAGTGAAAGAACTTTGGCAGATGCGCGGCGCAGCCGTGGTACTCAAAGACTTGCCAGAAGGCTGGACAGAAATAGACTCGACGCGCATCGATTGGCCCTCAAAAATCGAAAGCATCCCAAACCCGTATGACTTCCACGACCGCGAACCAGACGCCGACGCTGCTGCGAAGGCCGAAAAAGAGACGATCGATGCGCCGGACACAGCCCAGGCGATCAAAATAATTCCGATGCCTCTGCAGCGCAAAGAAAAATACGACGCCAAGACAACCTACATTCGCCTGCCCTCGTTCAGCAAAGTGGTTAACGATCCTGCGCTCTACGCGCATGCCTCGCGCGTGCTGCATCAAGAAGCGAATCCCTATAATGCCAAGACTCTTGTGCAGCGTCACGACACGCTCGAGGTATGGGTTAACCCGCCGCCCATTCCTCTTGAAACAGAAGAAATGGACTGGGTATTTAGCTTCGACTACAAGCGCCGCCCTCACCCTTCGTATGGCGACGCACGAATTCCCGCCTATGACATGATTAAAACGTCGGTCAATATCATGCGTGGCTGTTTCGGTGGCTGCACGTTCTGTTCGATTACCGAACACGAAGGCCGCATTATTCAAAGCCGATCTGAAGAATCGATCCTCAGCGAAATCGAGAAAATTCGCGACATGGTGCCCGGTTTCACAGGCACTATTTCAGACCTCGGCGGGCCTACCGCCAATATGTATAAGCTCAACTGTAAATCGCCTGCTATTCAAAAAACCTGTAAGCGGCTGTCGTGTGTTTATCCAAGTATTTGCAAACACCTCGAAACCGACCACAAGCCGACAACCCAACTCTATCGAAAAGCGCGTGCAATCCCGGGCGTTAAGCGCGTAGCGATAGCAAGCGGATTACGTTACGACCTCGCATTAAAAGATCCCGAGTACATCGAAGAACTCGTCTCTCATCACGTTGGCGGTTATTTAAAAATTGCGCCCGAGCACAGCGAAGACAAGACACTCGCTAAGATGATGAAGCCGAGCATCTCAGCGTATGATGAATTCAAGAGACTGTTCGATAAATTCTCCAAGAAAGCCGGCAAAGAACAGTATCTGATTCCTTATTTCATCGCGGCACACCCAGGCAGCGACGACGAAGACATGCTCAATCTTAGCCTGTGGTTAAAGGAGAGGAAGTTTAAGCCAGACCAAGTACAAACCTTCTACCCTTCGCCGATGGCTCTTGCGACGGCAATGTACTATTCCGAACGTAATCCGCTCGAAAAAGTGCGCTATAAAAGCGACAAAGTGAAGGTGTCAAAAAACCTAGAACAGCGTCGTTTGCAGAAAGCATTCTTGCGCTATCACGACGAAAAAAACTGGCCAATGCTGCGAACTGCACTCACCAAACTTGGGCGCACGGATCTGATTGGCAATGAAGAGAAGCATTTGGTGCCGCATGAACAAGCCAAAGGCAGACCTATGGGTGGAGGCAAGCCGGCCCGAGGTGGCCGTGGCAAGAGCGCAGGCCAATCGGCTCGCGCTCGGCGCTAATCCTACTCTTTAGACATTTCCTCTTCGAGTTGCTCAATCGTTGCGCCTCGAGGAGGGACTTTGCGCTCTTCGCGCGTTTTGATATGCCACTCGATATTACTTAATATTCCGCGCAGAATATTCATCTCCATCACATCAATGCGGATGCGCCCGAAGAGCCGGCGCATTCTCTGCATGAGTTGGCGGGGATTGTCTGGGTCGTGAAACCTGATCGCGATCATCACCTTCTCGAGGTGCGCGAAGAAACGCTCGTTCTCGTCTGCGGTAGCTCGCTCTTGATCCCAAAAATCATCTTCAGGTAATTTCACCGCGTCTTCTCGGTGGCGTGCCCGCTTTGCTAGTTCATACGTAATAACCATCACCGCCGCCGACAAATTAAGCGAACTGCATTCGGGCGAGGTTGGTATCTGAACGTGATACTGACAGAGTTGCAGCTCCTCGTTATTCAGGCCCGAATCTTCGCGACCAAATACTAGGGCAACTTTGTTGGTCTTGTGTTCTAGAAAGACCTTATCGGCGCAGCTTTCGCCGTCGAGCATGGGCCACGGCAGCTTTCTCGATCGAGCACTGGTGCCAATAATAAGACCGCAATCGGCAACCGCCTCTTCGAGCGTGCTGACAACACGCGCGTTCTCGAGTATATCGACCGCAGAGACAGCTCGTGCGGTAGCCGCACCGCTAGGAAAATCCTCGGGATCGACGAGGATTAACTGTGTAAGCCCCATGTTTTTCATAGCCCGAGCAGTAGCGCCAATGTTGCCAGGATGCGAGGTATTAACGAGCACCACCGCTATTTGGCTTGGATCTAATGCTGGCATCCATTCGGCAGCAGAGGGCGTTTTCTCAATGTTCAAGTGGAGGATTCCTCGGGCAAATGCAGTAATTTCGTATTATAGCAGTATGCACGCAGTGATCGACTAGCCAAATAACGCGGGGATATCGATAAACAAATTCATCGCATCACCACTCTTCTGTTATCATCGTGTCATTGGAGACCTCTTATCGCAGCCTAGATTCGGCAGCTCTCTCGCTCTTTACTTTTTCTGCTTTCGCCTCGCGCGCCTATCCATCGAGTTTATTTCTCGTAAATCGGCGCGAAAAACTGCGCACGCAGGGACCACTTTGATAGGACCGGTTTAATGCACCCAATGATAAATATTGCGCTGAAAGCAGCGCGTGATGCCGCCGAGGCGATAGCCCACAGCAGCGATAGACTTGATCGAATTAAAGTAATTAACGACGAGCCCGATTCGTTTCTAACGTCGATGGACCTCGATTCCGACAAGACGCTGCAATACCACCTACTCAAAGCCTACCCCGATCACAGCATCGATTCACGCGCAACTGGCCTCCGTGCCGGCGCGCGAAAAGACATCGTCTGGCTTATAGACCCCCTCATTGGCAATCGTAATTTCGCGCGCGGCTACACTCAGTTTGCTGTGTCGCTTGCCTGCAAAGTAGACGGCGTAATTCAACACGCAGCTGTTATCTGCCCGATGACAAACGAAGAATTTGTCGCCTCTCGTGGCGGTGGCGCACAGCTCAATTCACGACGACTCCGCGTCGGCAGTGAGACAGAGCTTGTCGCTGGCGCGCTCGTTGGGCTTAACGGCGAGGCAGATGATATTGAGACGCTGCTTGATTTGCAGCGCGCTGTCGTTGCTGCCGGCGCTCGCGTGCGGATCTCAGGCTGTACAGCCTTAGATATCGTGAGTACCGCCGCAGATCGACTTCAAGGCGGCTGGGCGCCCAACGATGCGGGAGCTGGTCACTCAATCGATGCAGCCGCTTTAATACTTAAAGAGGCAGGCGGCTTAATCGGCTCTGAGCTCGCAAGCCCAGATTACTCAAGCGCTCAAGAACTCTTATTTGCCAACCCTAAAATTCTTAAGCAGATGGTTAAGCTACGTCAGGCTAAGAAATAACCGCTTTCAATAGCAATCACACGGGGTAGGCGCGCTATGTCAAACGAGTCATCGAATACTAGCCAGCGCACTGAGACGCCTACCCAACAAAAAAAACACAGCCTCATTGAGGGCTCGATCAAGGCCTCACTAATCCGTATGACTTTGCCGATGATCGTCGGCATGTTCATGATGTTTACGTTTAGCCTTGTAGACACATTTTTCGTTAGCTTGCTTGGTATCGCCGAGCTCACGGCTATCAGCTTCACCTTCCCCGTCACCTTCACCATCATGAGCCTCGCGATCGGCCTCGGCATTGGAGCCTCAGCTGTCGTCGCCAAATACATTGGCCGCGAAGATCTCGAGCGCGCGAAAGAAAGCTCGACGGTCATCAACTACGTTGCGCTGCTTTTCGCTGCGGTGCTCATAGCAGCCTGCTGGTTTTTCATGGAGCCCCTTTTTGCCCTGATGGGCGCTGATACAGGTCTCATTGCGCTTATTCACGACTATATGAGCATTTGGTTTCCAGGCAGCGTGCTTTTGGTCGGCTTAATGACCGCGAACAGCATCCTCCGCGCCCATGGCGATTCGAAAACGCCGAGCATTATCATGGCAGGATCTGGACTAATTAACGCCCTCCTCGACCCTCTGCTCATCTTCGGTTACGGACCTGTCCCTGCAATGGGTATTAAAGGCGCAGCAATCGCAACCCTTGCCGCCTGGACAGTTGGCTATGGTTATCTCTTTTATCACCTTGCTATTAAACACCGGCTGATTACCACTCGCCTTCCGAGTCGGCAAATATTGATAAGCTCATCACGTGAGATGCTAAGGATAGGACTGCCAGCTGCGGGCGCCAACATGATGACGCCACTCGCAATGGGCACGATGACAGCGATTGCAGCAGGATTTGGAACCAGTGTCGTCGCAGCCTTTGGGGTAGGTGCAAGGCTCGAGCCTATAGCGACATTGCTAATACTTGCGATGTCATCGACTTTGCCGCCGCTGATTAGCCAAAATTATGGCGCGGGTCGTTTAGACAGGATTAAAGAGGCCTATAGCATGAGCCTTCGCTTCATCATGATATGGCAGCTTGCCGTCTATCTCTTGCTAGTGCTGGCTGCACCATGGATAGCGAGGGTCTTCACATCAGACCCAGAGGTACTCGAGACACTGCGCCTCTTTATTTGGATTCTACCGATTGGATACGGCATGCAGGGCATTATTATTCTGAGTAACTCGTCACTCAATGCCATGCATCGCCCAATGACGGCGTTCTATCTAAGCGTCGCTCGGTTCTTTGTGCTCTACGTTCCGTGCGCTTATCTAGGCAGCAGGTTTTTCGGCGTGCCAGGCTTTTTCGGCGGCGCCGTCTTTGCCAACAGCCTCATGGCGATAATCAGCTGGATAACGGTCAAGCGCGCGCTAGCTGCGGAAAAAGCCCTTCACGCTGTCTAGCAATGACGCCTTTTCTGCGGCCGGAATCTGCGACGCAGGAGGCGTAAATTGTTGCACAGAGTCGTCTGCGACAGGCGCTAAGTCAACGTTAGGCTCAGCGTTAACCTGAGGCGCAGGATCTTCCACGAGCGAGAAACTCTTGTCCTCGACCGTCATCGGCGAAGTCTCGCCGGTCTCTTCATCCGAATAGCTTAGGCGATTGTTCGCCTCTTGGAAGGCAAGCATCTCTTTGCAGATCTGATCGTAATCCTCGGCTGTCAGTAACTCAGGGCGCTCTTTCATATTGAGCGTGAACTGCCTGTCATTCGCAGCTGATAGGTAATGCAGATTGCGCTTATTCTCTAACAGCAGGCCTTCTTCTTTGGCTATGTTATAAAGCGGCGTTCCACGTAGCGGAATATACGGAAAGAAGAAAAAGTGCTCGGGGGCGATGAGTCGATTTAACTCGAGGGTCTGCCGCATATTTTCCGCGGTCTCTAATGGCGCGCCAACGATATTAAATGTCAGGCGGTTAATTCCCGCTTTTTTGCAATTCTCAGCGGCTGCGATGACCTGCTCATTCGTCATCTTGCGGCCTAACATTTTTGCGCGGAACTCTTCGTCGCCACTTTCGATCCCAAACCAAATCGTATGGCATCCAGCCTCGGCAGCTGTCTTACAAAACTCCTCGTTCATCACCTCAACGCGTGAGTTGATAGAGAACGGCAACCCAAGCTGTTCTTTGTAGAGCGCAAAGAAGGCTCGCACAAATTTCAGGTTCGACAAGAACAGCTCATCCCAGAACTCGAAATAGCCAACGTTAAATTTATCCCGGAGGCGAACTAATTCGTCGACCATGTCCTGTGGGTCATATTTTCGTAGGAAGGTTTTCTTAGTTTTCCAGCCCTCGAGAATTGGCGTGTTGCAGCAGTATGTGCAGCGGTAAGGGCAGCCACGGCCGGTCATAACTGGCAGCACTAGCTTGCCCTTCGGGCCGAAGATGGATGAATTCACATCTTTAAAGCCGTCTTCCTTTGCAAATACTTCGTAGTCTGGGAATGGCAGCGATGCGAGATCGCCTATTTGATGTGGCTCTGATTCATAAACCTCACCGTCGAGTAGCTTTTCCCACATGCCATCAGCGTGACCGTCTTTTGTGCCCTTCAAGTGCTGGACCACGTTACCTATCGCGTATTCGCCATCGCCAGTGCAAATGTAGTCAACATTAGGGTTTTCGATCGTCTGCTGCTGAGACAGCATCGCCTGATAACCACCGATGACAATAGGTAGGTTAGGCAGAAGGTTTTTGAGCTCTTCGAAGTAAGGCTCCATCGGATACCAGTGCGGGCTCATTACCGAGAAGGCGATAACGTCAGCGTCATGCGCCTCTATCATTTTGGCGTAATTGGTTGGCGAGTATTGCTCTTTATCGCGGAGAATCAAGATCGGCTCGTTGATAACATCGACCCAAGGAAAGTCACGCTTGAGATAGGCAGACATACTCGCGATAGGCATTGCGATCTCATTCCCATCCGGCGAATAGAAGGCGAACACTAAACGTAATCGCTCACGCTTCACGCTACCAAACCATCGAGATTTGGCTTGCGGGTATGGCGCACGTTCGGTGCTTATTGCGATGACGTCTGCCTTCGAATTCATAACTAGAACAATCCTATTTTTTTGAGAAAATTTCGCAGCTTTGCCTCGTAAAAGCAATCACTTTGTTAGCGCCCAATGTCCGATCCTACGCTGGAAAATGCAAGTGAGACCAGTGGCTAACCTGCATTGCTTATGATCGCCTAAAGCGGCCGCGTGCCGAGTGAGGGAAGCCACAATTGCTTACTGCACTGTGTCGTCACTTTGCGAGAAAAGTATACCATCAAAAATGTGACAGTATCACGGCATTTGAACCACTCTATAACGACAATTCATTGTTTTATCACGCGTTATTCCCTGCAAATTTTGTGGCTATTCGCCTATGGCGTAAAAATGATTCGCGCTAAGGGGTACGCGAAGTCGATCAAATCCAGTAAGCTGCAACCCATCAGAAAAAGTTTTAGGAACCCACTTATGGACGCACTCGAAGCCCTGACCACTCGGCGCTCAAGTCCTCGGCTCACGACACCCGCACCCTCTTCGGAACAGCTCGATGCGATCATCCAATCGGCATTACGTGCCGCCGATCATGCCCTGCTACGCCCGTCAAGATTTCTATTATTGCAGGAGCAATCGTTAACCAAGTTAGGCGAGCTTTTTGTTACAGCTGAACTTGCCGACGGGGTCGACTTAAGCCCCGAACAACGAGAAAAAATTCTTAACAAACCTCTGCGTGCGCCGACAATAATAGTCGCGATAGCCACACTTCAAGACCACCCAAAAGTACCGAGTATCGAGCAAGAGTATTCGACTGCAGCGGCAGTGCAGTGTATGTCGCTTGCCGCGTATGCGCAGGGGCTCGGCTCTATGTGGAGAACCGGTTCAAAGGCTTACCATGAAACCGTTAGAGCGGGTTTGGGAGTCGCTGCACATGAGAAAATTGTCGGTTTTCTTTATCTCGGCACCCCCTGCGGCCCTTTGAAGGGTTTGGTAGCACACACCTCTGAAGATCACCTTACGACGTGGGGCCTCGATTAAGCGTTGCAACAGCCATTTCTGTGAAAATCGAGCACCTCATTTAGGAATAAACCCGCTATGCGTATGACAGTATTCTCAACACCGCTCCTCACACCACTCCTCCGACTGATCTCGATAGTTGGCCTTAAATTAATAGGCTGGGAGGCCGTTGGAGACGAACAAAAAAATGGGAGGTTTGTGCTGATAGGGGCGCCACACACAAGTAACTGGGACTTTCCTTTGATGCTTATGGTGGTCCTTAAACTTCGCTTGCGAGTCTATTGGATGGGGAAACACACCCTATTCCCTTTCGGCGCAGGGTGGCTAATGAAATACCTGGGCGGCATTCCGATCAATCGCAGCAAATCGCATAACGTTGTGAACGACACGGTCCGTCTTTATCGCGAAAACCCCGAGGTGGTTGTGTTGGTTCCGCCAGAAGGCACACGCAGCAAGGTCAAAGCCTGGAAGACCGGTTTTTATCACATAGCGCGCAACGCTAATGTGCCGATTTTAATGGGGTATGTCGATGGTGAAAACAAGCAGGCAGGACTTGCTGACTTCTTTCAGCCTACCGGTGACATGGAGGCCGATCTGATCAAAATACGCGAGTTTTATGCAGACAAAAAAGGACTCGTACCGGCGAACTCTTAACCTACTATCCACGCACCGCTTACGTCACGCGCTAGCGCAGTGCAGACAGCGCATTAAATTGTCGAAAATGAACTGCGCGTAGTCATCATT
>Ga0209405_1002008_pt1 | contig 13795 bp, 14 predicted proteins | sample COGITO_mtgs_1105_6_FD_184803 | JGI IMG/M metagenome (GOLD analysis project Ga0209405, IMG submission 184803) | Pelagic marine microbial communities from North Sea - COGITO_mtgs_110516 (SPAdes) (version 2) | ecosystem: Environmental > Aquatic > Marine > Epipelagic ...
TGGCAGTAATGGCCCTGACTATTTTTGGTTTGGGAGCGTACAGCGGGGGCTGGTAGGTGTTGAAGTACACGCCTTGATTGATTGCGACCAAAGCAATGGCTTTGGGATAGTACAAGGAGGAGTTCACGACAGGAAAGTCGTTGATACCAACCTCCCCCAACTCGTCCTCAACAATCTTTCCATATATTTGTCTTTGATAGGATCTCAAACGATTTGGCGTGACCGTCTCTGCCCTTCCGTAGCCCGTAATCTCCCGAGTAATTGTGGAGCCATTCAGGTTCGAGGTGAGGTAGAAGCGGGTCGACAGTTTTCGAGCGTAGTGTTGAGCAGTGACTAAATCTTCACCTACCAATCCTGATGCTTGTTCAAGGTAATGGTCCGTCCATTCATGGTGCTTTGTCAGGTAGTTCTCGCCAGATGTATGATCCCAATGGCCAATATCATTGTACGGCACATTCCGTTTTCCGCTCATGTTCCACTCCCCAATTAACGATCTTAGTAAAGAGGCTGCCTTTTTGAAGTGCAAGGCTTTGATGTTGCGCTGGGAGCCTGAAACTTAAGTGTCCAACACCAATTTTCACGGTCTAGTTGCTTATGAGCTAATGCTAGAGAGGAACCCAATTTGGCCAGAGGGCGATTATAGATGCCTGAACCGCTACAGCATGGCACCTGAGAGCCGCTGTATTGACCTGTGAGGGCCAGCTCAGCCTGAACTCGTAGCCACCAGCGACGAACCCCTAAAAGCACCACACAGGCCGCTGAGCGAGGGTATGCACGTTTGTGAAAACCTGTGAGCTAGGTGACAACTGTTCACAACAACGGGATTGTTAAGGTCGTTAGCTACTTCATGCGCTGGGCAAGGCGAAAGCGTTCACATGTCAAAGTGACTCGATAGCATTTTTTTGGTTGGAAACGTGTATGGTCAACGTGTGTGGTTAACGTGTGTGGTAGACCATTCGACGACAATCGCCAAAACCCCTTTTTATATGCTTAATATGGTCATGAAGGGGTTATGGCGGAGGCTCAGGGATTCGAACCCTGGGGACGCTCTCACGCCCAACGGTTTTCAAGACCGCCGCATTCGACCACTCTGCCAAACCTCCGGTAGACCCCCTTTAGGACGGCTTTTGCGATTCGGCAAACACCCTTCATCACGGGGAAATTTGCCGATATCACATTGCCGCGCTTTTCAGACTGCTTCGATACAGCTATGGTGCCCATACACACCCGAAAAAGGGCGAAAATAACGTGCTGCAAATGGCACAGGCCAGCACTTGGCCGCATGAGGCAACAGCAGGCAAGGACTTGGTCCATGAGCAGACCCATCATCCGTTCCACACTTCGCAGTAGCGTCGTATTGACCATGGCACTGGCCTTTTTGGCGGGCTGCGACGAAAGCGGCCAGTTCGTTGCCATGCAAGCATTCAAGAACCCGAACACCGAAACAGCAGGCAGTCCACAGACAGGCGCAGGCATCAAAACGATCGAGCGTGACGTCGAAGCCCCGGATGTGTTTTCTGCAAGCGAGGCCGGGCTGTGGGATGGCCGCCCGTCCTTGGGGGGGATCTGGGTGGCCCACCCCGATGTCACCGACCCCGAACGGGTGATCATCCGCAACATCAACAATGACAAGTTCGTAGTGGGGGCCCTGTTCCGCCGCGAACGGGATATTCCGGGACCCCGTCTTCAGATCAGTTCTGATGCAGCCGAGGCCCTGGGAATGCTGGCAGGCGCGCCTGCGGAATTGAATGTGACCGCTCTGCGCAAGGAAACAGTCGAAGTCGCGCCACAAGCCAGCCCGCTGGAAACAGACGGACTCGCAGCGCCGTCCGAAGTGACCGCGATCACTCTTGACCCGATTGCAGGTGCGGCGGCAGCTATCGAAGCAAGCAGCCCCGGTATTGCACCCGCTCCAGCGGTGGATCAGCCCATTCCAGCGGCCGCAACATCCACAGTGCGCGCTGGCGTATCCAAACTGTCCAAACCCTATATCCAGATCGGCATCTTCTCGATCGAAGCCAACGCAACCCGCACCGCCACGCAAATGCGCAGCGCCGGGATCGTACCGATCGTGGATACGTTCGAGCGCGGCGGCAAACCGTTCTGGCGCGTCGTTGTCGGCCCCGCCACCACCGAAAGCGAACGCAAACAGCTGTTGAGCAAAATCAAAACCGAAGGGTTCACTGACGCCTACGCGGTCAGCCAGTAACCCCACCCAGATGGAGTGAGCCACCCGTGATCCGTATCCTTGTCGCTGCCGCCCTGTTGTTTCAGATGAACGCCGTGCCTGCGGCAGCCTTTGAGACGCGTGCCTCTTCGGCCTATGTGATTGATCACACGACCGGAACCGTGCTGCTGAACAAAAATGCCGACACGCCTCTGCCCCCTGCATCAATGTCCAAACTGATGACGCTCTATATGGCGTTTGAAGCGATTGAACGCGGACAGCTCAGCATGACCGATGAATTGGTGGTGTCGGCCCATGCCAACAGCTTTGGCGGCTCTACCCTGTTTCTGAAACAGAGCGAACGGGTCAAAGTCGAAGACCTGATCCGGGGCATCATCGTCCTGTCAGGCAACGACGCCTGCGTAGTTATAGCCGAAGCGCTTAGCCCAGATGGTACCGAAGGTGGGTTTGCGCGGCTGATGACACGGCGGGCCCAGGAAATGGGCATGACCAATTCCACCTTCGTCAATTCAAGCGGCTGGCCAGCAGCTGGGCATCTGATGTCGATGCGCGATCTGGGGCTCTTGGCGCAACGCCTGCTCGAGGATTTCCCCGAATACTACCCAATGTTTGCCGAAAAAGAGTTCCTGTTCGATGCGACGGAATCAGCCAACCGCTTTAATCGCAACCCACTGTTACAGCTTGATATCGGGGCGGACGGCTTGAAAACGGGCCACACCCAAGAAGCAGGGTTCGGCCTGACCGGATCCGCAAAACAGGGCGACCGACGGGTCGTCTTTGTACTGTCCGGCATGGACACAGCCGCAGCCCGCGCCGAAGAATCGGAAGCTGTTGTAAACTGGGCCTTTCGCCAGTTTGCTCAGCGCACCTTGGCCAACAGTGGAGAACGCCTCGCATTCGCCGACGTCTGGGAAGGGGCAGAACCCCAAGTCGGGCTGGTACCAGCCGAGGACATCAGTGTCCTGCTGCCCATTCTGACTGGGCGCGCCGTCACAGCCGAAGTCGTCTATACTGGCCCCATTCAGGCACCGATTGCAGCGGGCACACCTCTTGCAGAACTTGTCCTGCAACCCGAGGGACTGCCTGAACAACGCTTTGCACTGGTGGCGCAATCCGATGTGGCACATGGCGGCTTTCTGGCCCGTGTGTCGACGGCCGCTTTGTCACTGATCGACACCATGCGATCCGAGCCAGCGGAAAATGGTGGCACGTGACACCCAACGGGCACTTTATCAGCTTCGAAGGGATCGACGGCTCGGGCAAATCCACGCAGGCGCGACTGCTTGCGGATTACCTGCGCGTCCAAGGCCATGATGTTGTGCTGACCCGCGAACCGGGCGGCAGTCCGGGGGCCGAAGAAATCCGCGCATTGGTGCTGCAGGGCGATCCAGACCGCTGGTCGGCAGAAACTGAACTGCTGCTGTTCACCGCTGCTCGACGCGACCATATGGAACGGCTGATCATACCATCCCTCTCGGCAGGCAAGATCGTGATTTGTGACCGCTTCGCGGACAGCACCCGCATGTATCAAGGCCTGAGCCGCGGCGATCTGCGCGAAACTGTTGACGCACTGCACGCGCTGATGATCGGTCGCGAACCGGACCTCACCATCCTGATCGACATGGAGCCGAACCAAGGGCTCGCGCGCGCCAAGGGGCGACAGGGCACAGAGGAACGGTTCGAAGATTTCGGCACCGAATTGCAAACTGCGATGCGGGCGGGTTTCTTGTCCCTCGCACAGGAATACGCAGACAGGTTCCGCGTTATAGACGGCGCACAGACCATCGACGCCGTCGCGGCCGAGGTCCAGGCAACAGTCGACACCTATCTCGGAACCTGATCCAGCTTCATCTCGCCAACTAAACTCCGGGGGACGGCCGCAAGGCCGGGGGGCAGAGCCCCCAAATGATTCATCCCCATTCCCCCTGCCTCGCACCGATGCTACATGCGGCACATGGCTGACGAAGCAAATGATCCCACCCGCGTCGACGGCGCACCGCACCCGCGCGAGACGCATGAACTGCTGGGGCAGGACGCCGCGCAAATCGCTTTTCTTGATGCGTTCAGCACTGGGCGTCTGCATCACGCATGGCTGCTTACCGGACAGCGCGGCGTGGGCAAGGCGACGCTGGCCTGGCGCATCGCGCGCTTTCTGCTGGCCACGCCGGACCCGGACCCGGACGACATGTTCGCCCCCACCCCGCCGACGTCACTCGCCATCAGCCCCGATCACCCGGTCGCGCGCCGTATTGCGGCAGGGGCTGAACCGGGTCTGAAATTCGTCCACCGCAGCGTGAACGAAAAAACCAAACGCCTGCGTGACCAGATCGTGGTGGATGACATCCGCGCGCTTGGCGCGTTCTTTCAGCTTTCGGCCACTGATGGCGGGCGGCGGGTGGTCATCATCGACGCCGCCGACGACATGAACGTGAACGCCGCCAACGCCCTCCTGAAAATGTTGGAAGAGCCGCCAGCCCGCACCACGCTTTTGCTGATATGCCACCAACCCAGCCGCCTGCTGCCAACGATCCGTTCGCGCTGTCGCACATTGCGGCTGGGCACGTTGAACAGCGATCAGATGGTTCAGGCCATGGCACAGGCCGGGACCGATCCGGGGCCCGTTGGGGCCGCCCTTGCCGAACTCAGTGCCGGCTCCGTGGGCGAGGCGCTCAGGATTGCTTTGCTCGACGGGCTGAAGATCTATGCCGAGGTGATCGCCCTGATGCAAAGTATGCCCAACCTCGATCGCGCCCGGGCGCTGGCTCTGGCCGAAGCCGCAGGCACGCGGGGGGCCGAGGCACGGCTTGACCTGCTCTATACCTTGATAGACATCGCCCTGTCGCGCCTTGCCCGTACCGGGGCCGGGCATCCGCCACGCATAGAGGCGGCCCAAAACGAGGCGGCAACATTTGCCCGCCTCGCCGCGCACCCCGCACAGGCGCGCGCATGGGCCGACACCGCACAAACCGCGCTGGCACGCGCGCGGCACGGGCGGGCCGTCAACCTTGATCCTGCGGCACTCGTGCTGGATACGTTTTTCAAACTCTCACAGACGGCAACACCCAGATGACCCCACAGATCACCGACAGTCACTGCCACCTCGACTTTCCCGACTTCGAAGGGTCGCTGGATCAAATTATCGCAGACGCCGCAACAGCAGGCGTGACGCGCATGGTCACCATCTGCACCCGATTGCGGCAGGAGCCGCAAGTGCGCGCCATCGCAGAGGCGTACGCGCCCGTGTTCTACGCCGCAGGCACACACCCAATGAGTGCCGCAGACGAACCTCTGACCAGCACGGATGAGCTGATCGCCCTGTCCCAGCACCCGAAATTCGTTGGGATCGGGGAAACCGGGCTTGATTACCACTACACGTCGGACAGTGCCGATATCCAAAAGCAGTCCCTGCGCATCCACATTGATGCCGCGCGACAAACGGGTCTGCCCCTGATTATCCACGCGCGCGCCGCAGACGACGATATGGCGCAGATCCTGACCGAGGAATACGGGAACGGGGCCTACACCTGCGTGATGCACTGCTTTTCTTCCAGCGCAGCGCTCGCGCGGGCGGCACTGGATCTTGGGTTCTACCTGTCCATGTCCGGCATCGCCACCTTTCCAAAATCCCAAGAGGTGCGGGATATTTTTGCCACCGCTCCCCTGGACCGCATCCTTGTGGAAACCGACGCGCCCTATCTCGCGCCGCCACCGCACAGGGGCAGACGGAACGAACCAGCTTATACCTCGCATACCGCGCGCAAAGGGGCCGAAGTCTTCGACCTTCCTTACGAAGATTTCGCCGCACAGACGCAAATGAACTTCGACCGCTTGTTCTCCAAAGCGGCGCAGTTCAAAGTCAGCCCATGACAGATACACTGACCTTCACGATCCTTGGGTGCGGCTCTTCTGGAGGGGTGCCCCGTCTTGGTGGGCACTGGGGGGCGTGCGACCCGGATAATCCGAAAAACCGGCGGCAACGTTGCTCTTTGCTGGTGCAGCGCACCGGGGAGAACGGGATAACGACCGTACTGATCGATACGTCGCCCGATCTGCGCAACCAATTACTAACGGCAGGTATCGGACGGCTCGATGGGGTGATTTATACGCATGAACATGCAGATCACGTACACGGAATCGACGATCTGCGCATGATCGTGTTCAACATGCGAAACCGCCTGCCCGTCTGGGCCGATGGCCCAACACAAAGCGCACTGATCAACCGGTTCGCCTATGTGTTTGTGCAACCCGAGGGCTCCCCCTACCCGCCGATCCTTGAACTCAACACGCTTGAGGGACCGACTGTAATCGACGGCCCCGGTGGCCCCATCACGTTCGATCCGTTTCAAGTCGGACACGGCAGCATGGACGCACTCGGTTTTCGGATCGCAAACCTCGCCTATCTGCCCGATGTGGCCAACATTCCCGAAGCCGCTTGGGCCGCATTGCAGGATCTGGACATCTGGATCGTGGATGCACTGCGACGCGACCCGCATCCGACGCACAGCCACCTTGCCAATACGCTGAACTGGATCGAGCGGGTCAAACCCAAACGCGCTGTGCTAACAAATATGCATATTGATCTGGACTACGACACTGTGCTTGCCGAAACACCGGACCACGTCGAACCCGCTTTTGACGGGATGACACTGACACTTCCCGCCCCTTAAGCTTCTCTTTTTTACAATATCCCCGCCGGAGGCACCTGCACTTTCGGCCCCCACCAAGGCCAATTCATGCAAGCGCTCCTTGACGTCATCCTGCCCGTCTTTTTGGTAATCGGGTTTGGCTATGTGGCGGTCTGGCGCGGATATTTCCCGACCTCAGGGGTCGATGCACTCATGAAGTTCAGCCAGAACTTTGCGATCCCGTGCCTGCTGTTTTCAGCCATCTCGAACCTCGATCTGTCGGTCAGCCTGAACGGGCGGCTTTTGTTCAGCTTTTACACAGGCGCACTTTCAGGGTTCTTTTTGGGGCTGTTTGGCGCGCGCTATCTGTTCAAACGCGACTGGGAAGACTGCGTTGCGATCGGCTTTTGCTGCCTGTTTTCGAACTCGGTCCTTCTGGGGCTGGCGATCAACGAACGCGCCTATGGATCGGCGGCATTGGCCGGAGCCTACTCGATCATCGCGTTCCATTCGCCGTTTTGCTACGGCGTCGGGATCACAGCGATGGAGATCGTACGCAACCGCGGGCAATCGCCGCTGCTGATGGCGCGCGGCGTGATCCGGGCAATGTTTCGCAATGCGCTGGTGATGGGAATCACGGCCGGATTCATCGTGAACCTGACCGGGATCACCCTGCCCAACGTGCTCAGCGATGGGCTGGACCTTGTGACCCGGGCCGCACTGCCGACAGCACTTTTCGCGCTTGGCGGCGTACTCATCCAATACAAACCCGAAGGCGACGCACGCGTGATTGCGATGATTTGCGCCATCGCTCTGCTGATCCATCCGGCCATCACATGGACCTTGGGCACCAGCCTGTCCGTGCCCAAGGACATCTTTAACACTGGGGTTCTGACAGCGGCGATGGCACCAGGGGTCAATGGGTACATCTTTGCCAACATGTACGGGCGCGCGCGGCGGGTGGCGGCGTCTTCTGTGTTGGTGGCCACAGCGGCGTCTGTTGGGACGGCGTGGGTGTGGCTAGTTATTTTGGGTTAGTGCCGCGCCCGGCACGGGTCAGTTCCGCATTCAATGCCCCACCGAGCAACACAAGGTAGGCGCTGATAAACAACCACATCAGCATGACGATCACCGCGCCTATGGATCCATAGACCTCGTTATAGGTGCCGAAATTGCGCAAATAGATCGAAAACCCAACGGATGCGATCACCCAGAAAACCGCTGCAAACACGGCACCGGCCGAAATCAGGTTGGGGCGCTGTTCGGTGATATTTGGACCCAGCCGATAGATTAGCGAAAACCCAGCAAGCAAGACGCCAACACCAACAACCCAGCGCACGATCTCGACCCCAAATCCAGTCCATGGCCCAAGCGGGACAAAGGACAGAACCAATGGCAAGACGACGATACAGCCCATCGCCAGCAGCAAAACACCAATCAAACTGACGGTCAGCAGAAACGCGCGGACCAATTGCGACAGCCCTGTCCGGTTGGGCGCTTCGTAAATCGCGTTCAACCCCCGCATGAGCGCCGCAACCCCCGCCCGCGCTGACCACAACGCAAAACCAAAGGAAATCACCGACGCCCAGCCCAACGTCAAACCGTCCGTCGCCGCAAGGGCACCCAACTGGGCTGCGAGCAGGCGATAGACATCGCCTGGGATGACTGCTTGAAATTCCTGCAACTGCATCAGCGCAAGTCCGGGATCACCAATAATCCCCCACAGCGCAATGGTCGCGGCAAGACCGGGAAAGATCGCAAGGATCGCATAAAACGCCACACCTGCTGAAATCAGACCAAGATTCTTTTCGTCTATAAGACGCAACACATGCCGCCCCACCCGCCAAAGCAAAGCGAAATAATTGGGCGATTGGGTAAATCGGGATGGTGCAGGCATATGGGGGCAGTCATGTTGTTTCGCGTCGCACAACCATAACGCCATTGTGACATGCAGCAATCGCAATGGTGCGAACCATGCGCAAAGCGGGCCAAACCAGAGATTTGGCCGATCAAATAAGGGCCTCAGCAGGTTAGCGAAAACCCCAACTGCTCTTACCTCCTACGTCATATGAAGTACAGGTCTTGTTCGACAGGGTTAGAACGTTACTCGCTTTCGAGCGACATGATATATGCGACCATATCAGGAATGTTGCCACCGATCATATAATCAACATAGCGCGGCATTTTCTCGTGGATTGGGCGCACGATCCTTTGCCGCACTTGCTCTGCGGTGCGGTATTTTGCAATTGCAGCAAAACTTGGCGGTTCCAGTTTGAAGGGACCACCTCGTTCTATGTTATGGCAGCGAGAACAGTACTCATCCGCAATCACCATCCCCATTTCAACACCACTTTCCTGCGCTTTGGCGAGCGATGGAAAAATTGCCGCCAAAGACACAGCCAGTGCAAACAAATGTTGGGTCTTGCCCGTTGTTAACAACATATCAGCCTATCCTTCTAACGGATAACATGGACTGAACACTCTGCATGGCGCACCACACGAGCGGCGGTAGAACCGAGAAAATAGTCACCAAATCCCGGTCTGTGCGACGCAATGATAATGCAATCAATGTCGTTGTCCCTTGCGTAGTCCACGATCGCCTTCCCGGCATGGCCAGTGATAACCTTGGCGACTGCCCCCGGCAAATCCCGCTTCAATTTTGCCACCGATGCCTCAATATTGGCTCGCGTACTCTTCAGCACTTCCTCGGGAATTTCGGACAGTACAAAGCTGGGAATTGGTTCAACGACATGCACGATGGTAAATTTCGCGTCGCTACCAGCGAATGTCTTGGCCAAATCAAACGTATGTTTGTTGTCATGGCCTTCGTCCAAAAGAACCGGAATGAGGATATTATTGTACATCGGGATGCCTCCTGTTGAAATTTCTAAGTGAAACTTCTTACAGTCTTGCACAATCTCTGCCCGCTCACGTTGAGCCAAATCAAAATCGGCGTCACCCAGCGCATTGGGCTATCCAACAAAATGCTCAATGCAAATGTTATGCGCAGGGTGTCGATCAACAAATTATGGTGCGGGCGGTGAGCAACAAACCAAATCGAACCATCCAGAAAACTACATATTATCAGATAGATACAGTCTACCTTCGGGATGAGACAGGAGTACGGGTGTGTCGTGAATGCCACTCCGAGTGTGCTGTGATGCTGGCAGAATCCGCATTAATCGATGCAGTGAAGGGTGCGGACGGCATGTTTGCGCAGATAGCGTCCTTTGCAGTGTAGCAGCCCATTGCCACGACCAAAGGCTCACGGTCCAAAGCCGTTCTTGCCCAGCCTTGCGGATGCTGCGGCGCGGCCCGCAAACGGAGACACTCGCTGCTACTGCCCAAAGGCGGCTAACTGAAAGAACGTGACGCACCACGACAGCCAGCCCAGCCAATGCAAGAGCGGACATGGCTTCGGACTTGGAGAGTTCCTTGTCGGTGGCTGCAAGGTGCTGCTGCTGCAGTAGTGCCAAGGTGGCCATGAGTTCGGGTCGAACCCTCACCCGCCGCTCGAGGTTCCACCTTGGGGTTGAGTTTGAGTTTCCCGAGGGTGAGGACTTCGCAGATTGTGGTGCAGCGACTTAAATCCACGGCACGCTGCGCTTTTGTCTTGCCGATGCGAATGCAGTTGATGAGCTTCAGATGACTTTGTCCTCCGGGCCACTGACTGACCCAAAGCGGAATACCAGACCTTCGCGCACGTCGCGGCGAATGACCTAATTGAGCCCACACCGGACCTATTGATTTTGTGCTGCGTGCGCTCGCAGCGCGGAAGTTGTTGCACCAGAGTGAATTTCTGCGCCGCTGCGCGGCAGAAAAACCGGTCATTCATACGCACTGCAGCGGATGTGAAGCCGAAGAGCGCGGGCAAAAGTGGCTTTCAATATGGGCCGGTTACGAGGCCTCCGGACGATCCAGTGTCTTTTCGCACAGCTTGTTCACGGCTGCGTGCAACAGGATCGTCAGAACCGCAAGCACGATCAGGGCGGCAAACATCAGGTCGGTTTTGGCGCGTCCATTGGCCAACAGCATCAGATACCCCAAGCCCTTCGAGGCACCGACCCATTCGCCGATGATTGCACCGATTGGCGCATAAACCGCAGCCAATCGCAGGCCGGATGCAAAGCCAGGCAGGGCCGCAGGTACCCGGATATGCCACATGATCCGTGCCGGGCTTGCACCCATCACCTTGGCCAAACCGATCCAGTCGCGGTTCGTGCGCATCAGGGAGTCAAAAAATGATGACGTAACGGGAAAGTAGATGATGATGATGGTCATCGTGATCTTGGACCAAAGGCCGAAGCCCAGCCAAAGGGTCAAGATAGGTGCCAATGCAAACACCGGCACTGCTTGACTGAAAACCAAGATGGGTCGCACCAACGCGCGTACCGTTGGTGATGCGACCAGCCCGATGGCCGACACGAACCCAAGTGCAGCACCCAGCACGAGGCCGATGAGCACCTCGGCCATCGTGACAACCGCGTGCTCCGCCAAAAGTGCTTGGCTTTCCCAGATTGTTTGCGCGACCAATGCAGGGGGAGGCAGGATGAAACGGGCGACACCTGTGGTCCAGATCACCGTTTGCCAAAGCAACAACATCAGACACGTCGCCGCTATGCCTGCCCGCCAACCGGTCATTTTGCGACCGCAAAACCAGCCCAAGACGCGTCAAAGAACGCGCGCTCCAACCGTACGGCTTCTGAGAAGGTCGCGGTGACCTGCGTCCGCGCGGCGTCGTCCAGCGTGTCCCAAGCGGTATCCAGTTGATCGCGCAAATAGGCGACGACCTGCGCAAATCCGTCACCGGAATGCAGCGTTATCCACTCCCCCAGCCAAAACGGCAGATCCTCTGCGCGGTCTTCAAACGGAGAGGCCCAATCAAGATAAATCCATTCGGCAACCACGAGAACCGACAGCATTATCTCATAGCGCCCCGAGCGGAGGGCTTGATTCATCAGATGTTGGAACGCGATCGTCTCAGGTGCAGAGGGCGCGGTCGACGGAACCTCAAGCGCTTGCAAAGATCGCAGGAAGTAGGTGTTTTCCGGGCCACATATCAAACCCAGAAATTGTGCGCCGGGCACAGCATCGGCCAATGTGGGTGCATGGGCCACGGCGGATGCCAACAGCCGCACAAACCCTTCGATGAACTGGTAATCCTGTTGCAAGTATCCCGCCAACTTGTCCCGGCTTAGGGTCCCATCGGCCAAGGCATTGGTGAACGGATGATGCGTCGCGGCGTGCCAGTCCTGTGCGACAAGCGATTGCAGATGTTGGGTGGCGCTCATGTCGGTCTCCTGAGTTGTTCAAACAGATCTGTCTGTGCGGCCAGCACATCTGGTGCGTGGATGTCGCGCGGGATGGGGGTGAGAGGGGCGGCAACCTCGACAAGTCCTGATGGCGTCAAGATCAGGATTTTCTGGCCCAAGCGCGCAGCCTCGTTCGGGTCATGGGTGACCAGCAACACTGTGCGGCCCGTCAACAGATCTGCCGTCAGTTCCTGCATCTGAGCACGGGTCAGTGCGTCAAGCGCCGAGAATGGTTCATCCAGCAACACAATAGCGCGGTCCTCCATCAAGGTGCGCGCCAATGCCACCCGTTGACGTTGGCCACCGGACAGAGCGGCGGGCAATTTGTCAGCATGATCCGTCAAACCCACTTGCGCCAGCCTATCGCGGGCGCGGTCTTTGTCCGGACGCTCCCCCCGCACGCGCGCGCCCAGCATGACATTGTCCAACACGCTGAGCCACGGCATCAGAAAATCTTGCTGCGCCATCATCGCGACGCGACCGGCCTCGCTGAGGACCCCGTCAAAAGTAACGCCCTCGGCCAGACCCGCAAAGAGGCGCAGCACCGTGGATTTGCCCACACCACTCGCCCCCAAAAGGCAGGTCCAGCTGTGCGGTGTCAGGGTCAGATCAAGCTGGGAAAATATCGGCGTACCGTCGATTGCCGCCGACCCGAGCATACGCAAGGGCTGGTTCACGGATCAAGCCCCATATCCCAAAACCCCACCTCTAGCTGTGTCGCCATCGCGAACCGCGCCTGAAGACTGGCCCAACGCGGGCTGGTCGTTGCACCGTCGCCAATGCGCCGCGCAACAGCCCCGTCAATCAGCATGCCCACATCATGGCAGACCTGCTGGTACTCGGCGCTGGCATAGGTGTTGATCCATTCGGCGTAGGTGTCCGACGTTTTGGTGGTGGCCAAATGGGTGCCGATTTCACCGTATCCCATGACACAAGGGGCTAAGGCCGCCAGCAAATCCAACAGGTCGCCGGAATGGCCTGCATCCAGTACATAGCGCGTGTAGGCCAGATTTTCGTGCCGCTCCAGCGTTGCAAACAGCGTTGCCTCATCAATCCCAGCCTCATCACAGGTTTTGATATGCAGGGCGAGTTCCTCGTTGATCAACCCGTTCACCGTACCAGCGGCCAAACGCATTTCTGCGACCGTATCCGCCTTGGTGATCGCCAAAGCCCAAGCGCGAGAAAAGTGGATCAGAAAGACGTAATCCTGTTTGAGGTAATGCAGGAAGGCAGCGTGCGGCAACGTCCCGTCGCCCAAACCCTGCACGAACTTATGGCTGGTATACGCCGGCCAGGCGGGAGTGTTACCCCGCCAGACCGGAAAGGTTTTGCCGTAGGTCATTCTGCACCCAGATCGACCGCAAGGGCCGAGACAGGGCGCGTGCCCTCGACCAGGCCACTCTCGGCCAAAAACGCCTCAAACCTTGTATATCGCCCTTCATCCAGCGCTTCAGGGCGCAAGGCAAAGCGGGGCAGCGTATCGACCCAAGCCTTGGCGTTCAGTTCGTCGTCCAGTTCAGGCGCGTAGCCTTTGAAAAGCTCCCATGATGCTTGCGGGTTATTGACGATGTACTGCGTCGCTAGTTCTGTCGCACGTAGGAAACGGCGGACTTGATCCGTATTCATGCGGTCAGGGTTCGCCACATAGATCAATTCGTCGTAGGTTGGCA
>Ga0209405_1002085_pt1 | contig 13457 bp, 9 predicted proteins | sample COGITO_mtgs_1105_6_FD_184803 | JGI IMG/M metagenome (GOLD analysis project Ga0209405, IMG submission 184803) | Pelagic marine microbial communities from North Sea - COGITO_mtgs_110516 (SPAdes) (version 2) | ecosystem: Environmental > Aquatic > Marine > Epipelagic ...
CGCGGTCTCAAAAGAGATTTAGGTGGTTATTTCCGGCCTTGGCTCTTTCGTGCGCCCTTCTCGTTGCCACACAAGTGGCAGTCTTAACTCACAGTCACAGTGCTAATTATGGCGTGCACGCTGACTGCGATTTTTGCCCTAAAAATAATAAAAGCGATACCGTTTTAGCCGTTTCTTTTGATAGTACGGCACGCATTTTGCCTTTAAGAAAGTTAAGCGCCAGTCATTCTGCTCCGAGAAAGAGGACTTCATTAAGAATATACATACGAGCTCCACCTAACGATTCACTTGGCTCAGAATTATTAGCCACGTAAGGACAATCCGTACTGGGCTGATTACTTAATAAGTAATATTTTTAGTATTAATTTGGAATTCATCGGAGTTTTTTAGCATGAGAATTGTATACCCCACGCGTATTGCCATTGCAGTAGCCCTCGCCTCGACATCGTTTCTCGCTGGCGCTCAAGAACCAAGGCCGCTGCATGAAGAAGAACGTATAGAAGAAATTATCATTACCGGAGCATTCGCAGGCACTCGGGCAGAAACAATGCTGCCCATAACGGTGCTTTCGGGTGAAGAATTGAGGGAAAAAGTCACCAACTCACTCGGAGATACACTCAAGAATGAACTTGGTGTCCATAACGCGTCTTTTGGCGTCGGTGTCGGGCAGCCAATACTGCGGGGACAAACCGGCAATAGGGTAGCAGTCTTGCAGAACAGTGTTTCAATTACTGACGCCTCGAGCCTAAGCCCTGATCACGCCAATGCGACTGAGCCTTTGTTAGCAGATCGTCTGGAGATCGTACGAGGCCCGTCTACCTTATTGTATGGTTCCGGTGCAATCGGCGGGGTAATCAATGTTATTGATAACCGTATCCCCGAAAAATTGACTGATGAGACTAATTTTCAAATAGAACAAAATTATAACTCAGTCAGTCGAGAAGATAAGACGGTTCTCCGGTTCGATGGCTCTATTGGTAATTTTGGAGTTCACTTAGATTATTTTACCAGAGAGAATGAAAACGTAAAAATCGAAGGCTTTGCGATCGATGAGGATGCGGTTGAGCGGCTTGAGGAGCTTACGCATTCCTTTATGGGCGATGATCATGAAGAAGATCATGACGACCATGACGATCATGAGGTGGACCATGACGACCATGAAGAAGAGGTTCCCAACACAAATGGATTTATTGGGAATTCTAACGGTGAGGCTGAGGGTGGTACCGCTGGCTTTTCTTTCGTGGGTGATCAGGGATTTTTTGGATTTTCATATAACACTTTTGAGTCAGGATACGGCCTTCCACCTGGCACGCATTCCCATGCTGGTCATGAAGAGGATGACGAAGATCACGACGAAGATCACGACGAAGATCACGACGAAGATCATGACGAAGATCACGACGATCATGGTGGTGAGGAAGTCGAGTCTGTGCGGCTTGCTCTAGACCAAACACGCTATGATTTTAAGGGCGAGTATAGATTTCAAAACTCTTGGATACAGAGCATTCGGGGTTCTGTTGGCATCTCTGAATACGAGCATAGTGAAATTGAATTTTTCGAAGATGGAGGGGTAGAGGTTGGCACGCTCTTCAAAAATGACGGGATAAATTCACGATTTACGCTGACTCGAACGCCGACCGGTAATTGGTCTGGAGTTTATGGTGTTCAAATGGCTGAGTCCGAGTTTAGTGCCACTGGAGAGGAAGCTTTTATTGCTGCTTCAGATATCAGTAACGTCGGATTGTTCGGAGTTGAGCGGTATCAGATTGATGATTTTACCGGCGAGCTCGGATTTAGGGTTGAGTCTGCTAAAGTAAGTCCGGCGCGCTGCGGTTATGACGATGATGTCACGAGCGTGAGTGCGAGTGGTTTATATGACATAAACGATCGCAGTAACATCATGCTTTCCCTATCAAGTTCAGAGCGTGCGCCATCGGTTGAGGAATTATTCTCTAATGTATCTCTCGATACTTGCAATGCTTATGCGGATGACGAGAAATTTGTACTTCATGCAGCAACAGGGCTATTTGAAATTGGCAATCCAAATCTCGAAACTGAACAATCTACAAACATCGAAATGAGTTATCGTCTTAATTCTGGAGGCGTCACTGGCGAATTCAATGCCTACAGAAACGAAGTCGATAATTATATCTATTTGGATATCACCGGCGAAGAGCATGAAGAGTCGCCTATTGCCTCTTATACGCAGAGGGATGTTATCTTTACGGGGCTGGAAGCCGAGGTGAACTTTACTCTAGCGAGTAATGACAGATACAACGCTGAAATGGGCTTCTTTGGTGATATGGTGTCCGCTGAATTGAACACGGGCGGCAATCTCCCTCGTATTCCAACATCAAAAATTGGTACTGAACTGAGATTTTTCGGTAATAATTGGAGCACTCATCTACATGTTACGCGGTTCAACAGACAAAGCGATGTGAGTCGACTTGAGCTAGAGACAGATGGTTACACCCTAGTGTCTTTATATGCGGATTATCATCTTTCTGTCGGAACCGATTCAGAAGTCAAAATGTTTTTGCGTGGTGATAATTTGTTGAACGAGAAAATTAGGAATCACGCTTCATTCTTAAAGAATTATTCACCTGAGTTCGGTCGGGGAGTGACGTTAGGTTTGAGGTTTGAGTATTAGATTTGACTGATAATTAAAAGTATTAGCTGGTGGAAATCTGTTAAGGTAACCACCAGCTAATCTTAAATTAGAAAGTTGAAATTTCAGGCTATCTAGACTTCGATATAAAGTCGTTTTCGAGCACTTTAATGCTTTTTTTAAATAGCTCGGTGTAGAAAAAATTTTTTCCCCTCATTAGTAACAAATTTTTGGATATAATTCTAAAGTGGGAGACTGTGTATTCGAATTTTCTAGAGAACTAAAGGCTAAAAATTTTCATCATAATATGTGCTGCAATGGAGAAATAGTAACTTGACTTTAGTGCCTTTAAAAAAATTATTTTGAAAATTTGCAATATAATTTAGACAAATCACCAGTCTTTTTCCTTCAGCTTATGTGCTGCATTACCTGCTGACGCCTCTTTTAGTCACTCTCGCACCTGCGTTGAACACAAGGTTCTTGCAAGGTGAAGCACTGCACTTCGTTCTTCTTTTTTTAGTTATTCCTTTAAGCGTTAGCGCGTGAGGTATTGGCTTTTTAAAACATCGCCGTATTGCGTTGGTCCTGTGAGGCTTTTTTGGTCTAATGTTGCTTTCATTGATAGCGGTAGTTGGTGAAGGTATGTTTGATTCAACGAGTGAAACGGCCATAACGCTGTTAGGCTCTTCAATTCTAACGATAGCCCACGTTAAAAACTTTACTTTTTGCGTGGCTCATAAGTGTCATGAAGAGGAAATATGAGGATTGGAATAGATGTGCTGCGAAAAGTGCTAGGTTTTTCGCTTTTAGTACTAGCAAGCATGGCTCAGGCTCAGGAAAAAGAAGCAAATTTGGCATTTGAAATCAGTGATGTGATTGTCCAAGCTGGAGAGACGTATCGCGGCTCAATTCATGTGCCAGCTGGGGATGACGAAATTGAATCGAAGATTCCGATTACAGTTCACAACGGGACATATAGTGGCCCAACTCTAACGTTGATTGCAGGGATACATGGATCAGAGTATGCACCAATTCTTGCTATGCAGTATTTGGCGAGACAGATCGACCCAACTCATCTAACCGGTACGATTGTCATTGTACATATCGCGAACCTTCCTGCATTTGTGGGCAGGACTATTTACTTCGGGCCGAATGATCTTAAAAATCTAAATAGATCTTTTCCAGGAAGTTTAAATGGGTCCGTTACCGAACGCATAGCCTTCGTCCTTACTCAGCAGATAATAAAACGCTCTGATTTTGTCATTGATATCCATGCAGGCGACGGAAACGAAAGTTTGCGGCCGTCTTATAGCGCTTACTATGCCGAGGCTGGAGGGGAGGAAGTAATCCGCTTATCGCGAAGAATTGCGATTGCCTTTGGGCTAAAAACGATTGTTTTGTTTTCCGGATCCTATGATTCAGTTGAAGATGCCATTTACACGAGCTCTCAGGCTGTAACACTCGGAATCCCTGCCATAGATGTTGAGTCAGGTGAGCGCGGCTTAATTGACGGTCAGTACGTGGACCCGATTACCGTGGGTGTAATTAATGTCATGCGTGAGTTAGAAATGATCGATGGTTCTCCAGAATCAAACGAAAACTCTCTGTTTATTAGTGATCGCGTTCGTCTAAAAAGCGATCATAATGGTATCTGGAGTCCAGACTCTCTGGTAAAAACTGGAGATTATATAAACGCAGGCACTCGCCTTGGAGTGATTTCCGATTATCATGGCAGCGAATTGGAGACAATTACGGCACCGGAGTCAGGTGTGCTGCTAGTATTTATTGTTACCCCACCCATCAACAAGGGTGAGGATATAGCCGTGATTGGGAAATTATCTGCTGAGAGAGATCTCTAGAAATCGTTTTGGGGCTGAGTTGACGACATGCCTTTGAGGATAGCTTTTCTTTCCAGATCACCTTATCTGTCGAGCTTATGGCACTAACCGTCGGTCTCAGGCTCAGTCGGCTTGAAATCTCCAGAAATCTGTAAAAGCTGATCATCTTGGAAAAGGACTGAAAGACGCTCTTGGCCGCGCTCGCCTCCGCCTGGCTGAAAGTTATAAACATAATCCCAGCGGTCCTGATGGTAGGGGTCGCGAACTAACGGAGTCCCCATGACGAAAATGACCTGACGCTTGGTCATTCCGGGTCGGAGCTGGTCGACCATCTCCTGAGTGATGATATTTCCCTGCGGAATCGAAATTTTGTAAACACCAGGGAAATCCATCGATCCGATGTTGTTACAGCTGCTAAGTACTAAGAAAGAGGCGATAGCGAGCCAAGATTTTAATATGCGCATGAGTGAAGAGTTGTTCCTTGTTTTGCCGTTGGTCCGGCTTAGGGGCATAATGGTAACCCAGTTGCGCGGTCAGCACGAACCGCGTTGCAGAGTTAACCTAGGCATAATGCCGCCATTAGTCCTAAAGGGTAAACATGAGCTCAGAGAATCAAGAACTTCGCGATGCCGGACTCAAGGTAACTCACCCGAGGGTTAAGATCCTCCAAATGCTCGAGAGTTCCGAAACTAAACACGTTTCTGCAGAAGACGTGTATAAGATGCTGCTCGAAGCCAATGAAGACACGGGTCTGGCCACGGTCTACAGAGTACTAACTCAATTTGAGGCCGCGGGACTTGTCACCCGGCACCACTTCGAGGGCGGCACATCGGTATTCGAGCTGAGTACCGGACATCACCATGACCATATCGTCTGCAATAAATGCGGTCAGGTGCAGGAATTTTACGACGCAGTGATCGAAGAGCAGCAAGAGAAGATCGCGCTTAAATACGAATTCAAAATAACCGACCATAGCCTCTATTTATACGGGCTTTGCGCGGCCTGTCAGAGCTAGCTGCGGGTCAAGCCATATATCATCGCGTTTTCTTTGGTTTGATTTTTGGATCGACTATAAGTGAACTGGCTTGTTTTTTAGGGCTTTTGCTTGGCTTTGCCAAATTAGAAGACGCCATCATTTGCTTAGCATGCGCCACTGATTCGGCGCTGCAGTCGTCGCCGCCCAGCATGCGAGCGACCTCTTTCAGGCGGCTATCCTCGTCCAATTTATCGATTTGGGTTAGCGTTGAGTCGCCACTTGCCTGCACCGACTTGCTCACAAAATAATGACTATGACCCTGACCGGCAACCTGCGCCTGATGCGTCACACAGAGTACCTGACTCGATTCTCCAAGCTTGCGCAGCAATTCCCCAACGATTTTTGCTACACCGCCGCCAATGCCAACGTCTACCTCGTCGAATACCAAGCTTGGCGTGCGTGAGGTCTGCGCTGTGATTACCTGAATAGCGAGGCTTATGCGCGAGAGTTCGCCGCCAGACGCCACCTTAATAAGCGGCTTGGCGCTCTGGCCTGGGTTCGTACTTACGAGAAATTCGATAGTTTCGACGCCACTCGCGCTAGGCTTATCGGAGGCATTGGGTGTAAGTGCGACCTCAAGCCGTGCGTGTGGCATGCCCAGACTCTGCAGCTGCTCATCCACCTGCTCGGCGAGTTTGACTGCGCCGACTTTACGCTGCGCACTCACCTTTGCTGCCACTTTGTTGAACTCAGCGCGAAGAGTCGAATCTGCTGCTTTCAGCTGTGCTAATTCTTCGTCACTGTTTTCTATGCTCTGCAGTTGAGCGCGCATGTTGTCAGTAAGTGTGAGCAACTCTGGGGGCTTAACGCGGTGTTTGCGCGCGAGCGCATAGATGTCGCTGAGGCGCTGGTTTACCTGTTCGAGGCGCTGCGGGTTGGCTTCGAATCCATCGACAAAGAAGCGCAGGTCATCAATCGCCTCGTCGAGCTGAATCGACGCAGAGTCAATCAACGTCGCTGCATTGCTTAATCTGGCCCCCTTGCCTCGGAGAGCCGCGAGTATGCCTTTGGCCTTGGTGAGAAGGTCGCCCGCGTTACCTTCACCATCGCCCGCGCAGCAGTCTAATGCGGCCTGAGCCGAGGCGATAGTTTCATCGGCATTGCTAAGCTGTTTGAACTCAGTCTCGAGGCTCTCGAGTTCATCCCCCCCCAACGCGAGCTCATCTAGTTCGCTTAGCTGATAGCTGAGCAATTGAATCTGCGCCGAGCCGTCTTCGCTGCGCTCGCTTAGCTGCTCGATTGACTGTTTGTTCTTGAGCCAGAGTTTGTATGCAGCGGCGAGAGACTGCGCAGCAGCCGCGTCGACACAGTATTCATCCAGAAGGCGCTGATGTGTCGTGCGCTGCAAGAGAGACTGGTGCTCGTGTTGGCTATGGATGTCGATAAGCATTTCGCCAAAGGTTTTCATGTCGCCGAGCGTTGCAGGCGAGCCGTTAATAAAGCCCTTAGACCTGCCGTCTTCGCCAACAACGCGGCGCAATATGCAGCGATCAGGTTCGTTATCATCAGTCAGTTCGTGCTTAGTCAGCCAGGCTATTGCAGGTTTAATAGCAGCGATGTCGAACAAAGCGCTGATTTCGGCCTTACTTGCACCGCTGCGCACAATGCTCTTGTCGGCCCGGTCGCCCAGTGTCAGCCCGAGGCCGCCCAGCATGATTGATTTACCCGCGCCGGTCTCACCGCTTATCGCGGACATTCCTGGGCCAAATTCTATCTCGAGGCTGTCGACGGTGGCGTAGTTTTGGATGGCTAGCTGCAAGAGCATAGAACAGTTTCCGCGATCACGAATTGATGGAGTTAACGGGACGAAGTATAGGTGATGGTGAGTGCTGTATGCACTAAATCTTGCTATTGAAGTCGCGTACTTTAAGGTGTCGCGGGAGTTGAAAGCGATGAAGGCGACCCCATATACGAGCAATCGAATGCGTTGTCGGGGCTCCGATGCTAGGAGCGACGGCCTCGAACGCCTCTTTATAGGCCGCAAGATAGGCTGCAAGCAGCTAATAACTAAGGGAATTACGAGAGGAAGCTATGAGCGATCAGAACCCCGATCAAGACCAGGTCGAAAATGAAGCGAGTCCAGAATTAGCGACGCAAGACGCGAGCGTTGCCGACGCACAAGATGCGCTCGAGGGCGAGCAACCGGCCGACGAAATGAACCGTTTACAAGAGCAACTAGAGGCTGCCGAAGCAGCGGCTGGAATGGCCCGCGATGAACTCTTACGAGTGCAAGCCGAAATGCAGAATCTGCGTCGGCGCACCGAGCAAGATATCGAGAAGGCGCACAAGTTTGGTCAGGAGAAGTTTAGTACCGAGCTTCTCGCAGTAATGGACAACCTCGAGCGGTCTGCGGCTGCTGCCGAGGCGAGCGAAGATGAGGCGGTTCAGGCGATTAAAGAAGGCGTCGAACTCACATTGAAAGGGTTTATGGATTGCTTTACGCGCTTCAACATCGAGGCGGTTGACCCGCTTGGCGAGCCTTTCGACCCGCAGCTCCATCAGGCGATGTCGATACAGGAAAGCCCAGATGCGGAGCCCAATTCGGTTATCGCGGTGATGCAGAAGGGTTACACGCTGCATGGCAGGGTGATTAGGCCGGCGATGGTCATGGTGTCGAAATAGGGATTGAACAGAAAGATGTGAGCCGTGCGCCTTGAAATCTCAGCGTTTGCGCCAATATTTAGTACCAAGACAGACTTAAAGACCGCCAGCGAAGCTGCCGGATAAATGGAGAATAAAGATGGGCAAGATAATAGGAATTGACCTCGGCACTACTAACTCCTGCGTGGCAGTGATGGACGGTGGCGAAGCTAAAGTAATCGAGAACGCCGAAGGCGATCGCACCACCCCTTCGATCATCGCATATGCGAGCGATGGCGAGACATTAGTTGGGCAACCAGCGAAGCGCCAAGCCGTTACTAACCCGAACAACACGCTGTTCGCGATCAAGCGCTTGATCGGCCGTCAGTTCAATGACGATGTTGTCCAAAAAGACATCAAAATGGTGCCTTACAAAATCTCAAAAGCCGATAATGGCGACGCGTGGGTTGAGATAAATGGCGAGAAAATGTCGCCTCCTCAAATTTCAGCGCAAACCTTGAAGAAGATGAAGAAGACCGCCGAAGATTTCTTGGGCGAGCCGGTAACCGAGGCGGTTGTCACTGTGCCTGCCTACTTTAACGATGCCCAGCGTCAGGCGACTAAAGATGCGGGCCGCATTGCTGGTCTCGACGTGAAGCGCATTATCAACGAGCCAACTGCGGCGGCGCTTGCCTACGGTATGGACAAGAAGGCGGGCGATTCTACTATCGCGGTTTACGACCTCGGCGGCGGTACGTTCGATATCTCGATCATCGAAATTGCAGAAACCGATGGCGAACACACATTCGAAGTATTGTCGACGAATGGTGATACGTTCCTTGGCGGTGAAGATTTCGATCTGCGTCTAATCGATTATTTAGCAGACGAGTTTAAGAAAACGTCGGGTATGGATTTGCATAACGATCCACTCGCGTTGCAGCGCTTAAAAGAGGCGGCAGAGAAGGCGAAGATCGAACTTTCTTCATCGCAGTCTACTGAGGTGAATCTTCCTTACATTACCGCCGATGCAAGCGGCCCGAAGCACTTGGTGCAAAAGTTAACACGGGCGAAATTTGAAGCGCTCGTTGAAGACCTAGTCGAGCGTACGCTCGAGCCATTGAAGCTAGCCCTCGCGGATGCCGATCTTCAAATCGGTGGTATCGACGATGTCATTCTCGTTGGTGGCCAGACCCGCATGCCTCTCGTGCAGAAGCGCGTGACAGAGTTTTTCGGTAAAGAGCCACGCCGTGATGTAAATCCGGACGAAGCGGTAGCGGTAGGTGCGGCGATTCAGGCGGCAGTATTGTCTGGTGACGTCACCGATGTCTTACTCCTCGACGTGACGCCTTTGTCGCTCGGTATCGAGACTATGGGCGGTGTTGCTAGCACGTTAATCGAGAAGAACACGACTATCCCAACGAAGAAGACGCAGGTCTTCTCAACGGCAGACGACAATCAAACAGCCGTGACTATTCACGTCGTTCAAGGCGAGCGTAAGCAAGCGGCGCAGAATAAGTCGCTTGGTCGTTTCGACTTGTCGGACATTCCTCCTTCGCCGCGTGGCATGCCACAGATCGAAGTCGCATTCGACCTGGATGCAAACGGCATATTGAACGTGTCCGCGAAAGACAAAGCGACGGGTAAAGAGCAGTCTATTGTGATCAAGGCATCGAGCGGACTGTCGGATGAAGAGATCGATCAGATGATCAAAGACGCCGAGGCGAACTCAGCAGACGACAAAAAGTTTGAAGAAATGGTCACGGTTCGCAATACAGCTGACGGCATGATTCATGCGACTAAGAAGACAGTTGAAGAAGCTGGCGACAAAGCAACTGACGAAGAGAAAGAGGCAATCAATACGGCAATCGCCGAACTCGAAGAAGCGCTTAAAGGCGATGATAAAGAGTCGATCGAGGCGAAGACCACAGCATTAACAGAAGCCTCGTCTGCGCTAGCGCAGAAGATGTATGCGGATGCCGCGGCAGCTGAAGGCGCTGAGAATGCAGCCGAACCTGGCGGAGAAGACGACGCCGTAGACGCCGAGTTCGAAGAAGTTAAGGACGAAGAAAAGGATAAGTAATCCTTAACAACTGAGAGTTTTATGTCAAAACGTGACTACTATGAGGTGCTGGATGTAGAGAGGGGAGCCGACGCGGCCGCTTTGAAAAAGGCCTATCGCCGCGTCGCGATGAAGAATCATCCCGACCGAAACCCAGATAACCCCGATGCGGAAAACATTTTCAAGGAGGCCAATGAGGCCTTCGAAGTGTTGTCCGACAAAGACAAACGCGCCCGCTATGACCAGTATGGTCATGCGGGCGTTGACGGTCAGACGAGTGCAGGCGGCGCAGACTTTGGCGATATGTTTGGCGATATTTTCGGCGACATATTTGGCGGTGGGCGCGGAGGCGGTGGTAGAAGCCACGTGCGTAAGGGGGCGGATCTTCGCTATAACCTCGATCTTAGCTTAGAAGACGCGGTGCGTGGAACGACGGTCAAAATACAGATTCCTACTACTGTGACCTGCGGAACCTGTGACGGTTCTGGTGCTAAGAAAGGCTCGCAGCCTATCGACTGCACAACTTGTGGCGGCCATGGGCAGGTTCGCATGCAACAGGGGTTTTTCTCTGTGCAGCAAACGTGTCCGCGCTGTCAGGGCGCAGGCAAACAGATTAAAGATCCTTGCAATACCTGTCATGGGCGCGGGGCGGTTCGTGAAAACAAAACGCTGTCGGTTAAGGTGCCAGCAGGTGTTGATACGAGCGATCGCATACGCCTCACAGGCGAGGGTCAAGCCGGCGAGCACGGTGGACCGCCAGGCGATTTGTACGTTGAGATGAACGTGCAGCCGCATAAAATATTCGAGCGAGAGGGTGCGGATTTATTCTGTGAGATTCCCATAAGCTTTGGTGATGCAGCCCTCGGCGGCGAGCTAGAAGTACCGACGCTAGATGGGCGAGTGAAGCTTAAGATTCCAGTCGAAACTCAAACCGGAAAATTGTTTAGATTGCGCGGCAAAGGCATAAAGCCTGTTCGTGGTGGCAATGTCGGCGATTTACTTTGCCGTGTCGTGGTCGAGACGCCTGTGCATTTAACTAAGCGGCAGAAAGAGATTTTGGAAGAATTTCAGACTATTCAAGAAGGCGAAGGTAAAAAGCAGTCGCCTAAACGTACGTCATTCTTTGACGGCGTGAAGAGTTTTATTGACGAACTGCGTGGCTAGAACGTTTTGTCAGTTGAGAGTCAAAAACGCGGCGTCATCGCCGCGTTTTTGTTGGCGCATGTTTAATAAAAAATCTTATGTGCTGCGAGTCTAGCCGAGTATCGCTGCGTGTTCTTCTGGTGCGAGCCTTGGACCAAAATTAGACACGACCCGCGCCGAGGCGAGAGACGCTAAATTTCCAGCCGCCTCGAAGTCCATTCCATTGGTGATGCCATACAAAAATGCGCCGGCGAACATGTCGCCCGCACCATTTGTATCGATCGCATTGACGGCATTGGGGGCTATGGGGATGCGGCGATCGCCATCGAATAACAACGCACCTTTGGCGCCGAGGGTAACGACGAGCTTCTTTGCGAAATCTTGCGCTTTCGTAAAGGCAGCTTCAAAATCATCTGTCTGCGCCCACAGACCCAGTTCTCGCTCGTTGCAGAATAAGAGATCGACTCCGGTGCCAAGTACTTCATTGATGTTGTCGCGGAAGTATTCGAGCATCGAGGGGTCCGAAAAGGTCATTGCGGTACTGACGCCTTGGCTTTCGGCATAGCGCTTGAGTTCGATAATGGCAGCGCGCGCGTTCGGCGAAGTAACTAAATAGCCTTCTAGGTAGATGTATTTCGAACGGTCTGCGGCACTTAGGTCTAGGTCTGAACTATCAATCGATCCCGACACCCCGAGGTGGGTATGCATCGTCCGTTCCGCATCGGGACTGATCATCACAACACAGCGACCACTGGCGCCTTCGGCACGTTGGCTTTCGGTGTTGGTCTCGATGTTCTGATCGCCAAGCTGCGAAAGAAAGAAGTCGCCAGTCTCATCGTTTCCCAGTTTGCAGGAGTAATAGGCGCGGCCTCCGAACTGGCTGAGCGCATAAAGCGTGTTGGCAGCAGAGCCGCCACCGGCGCGCTTCTTAAGTCCGTGCTCTGCCATCAATAACTCAACGAGTTTGGCCTGCTCATCACCTTCGACCAGCGTCATTAATCCCTTCTCTATACCATGCGAGTCGAAGAAGGCGTCGCTGACCTCGAATTCCTTGTCGACGAGGGCATTGCCCACGGCATAAACATCGTATTTTTTATCGTGAGACATTCAGCAAATTCCTTGGGTAGCTGCGTTAGCTAGCGAGGGCGGCAAACGCGTTTTCGGCGGCAGCGAGCGTTGCGGCGAGCTCAGCATCGCCGTGGACGATTGAGATGAATCCTGCTTCAAACGCGGAGGGCGCGAGATAAACGCCGCTATCGAGCATGAGGTGGAAGTAACGCTGGAAATGGTCTGAATTGCAGGCCATAACCTGAGCGAAATTCGTCACAGTGTCCTCTTCGCTAAAAAAGCAGCCGAACATTCCGCCGACTTGATTGGTAGTAAAAGGAATACCTGCTGCTGCGGCGCATGCCTTGAGCCCCGTCATTAACTGTTCAGCGCGAGCGCCGAGGTCTTCGTAGAAACCAGGCTGTGAGATAGCGTCGAGCATACAAATGCCGGCTGCTACGGCGAGAGGGCTACCCGATAATGTGCCCGCTTGATACACCGCGCCGAGCGGAGCAATCATGTTCATTATATCGGTGCGGCCGCCGAAAGCGCCAACGGGGAGTCCGCCACCAATTACTTTGCCAAGGCAAGTCATGTCGGGAGTCACGCCGTAGACTTCCTGCGCGCCGCCGCGAGCGACACGGAAACCGGTCATCACTTCGTCGAATATCAACACGGTGCCGTGTTTATCGCAGACCGCGCGCAGTGTTTCGAGAAACCCAGGGACTGGCGGGACAAGATTCATGTTTCCGGCAATAGGCTCAACGATCAGACATGCGATGCTGTCGCCATGCTTGGCAAAAAAATCCTCGACCGCCTGCGCGTCGTTGTAAGGCAGCACATGGGTGAGGTCTGTGTAAGCCTTGGGAACGCCAAGCGAGTCGGGCTCGCCAAGCGTGAGAGCACCCGAGCCGGCTTTCACTAGCAGGCCGTCAGCATGGCCGTGATAGCACCCTTCGAATTTTACAATTGCATCGCGTCCGGTATAGCCACGCGCGACGCGAATCGCGCTCATCGTCGCTTCGGTACCCGACGTGGTCAGCCGCACTTTCTCTATTGAGGGGACGATATCGACGATTTTCGTCGCGATAGTAATCTCAGCTTCTGTAGACGCACCATAGCCGATGCCCTGATCTAGCTGCTTGC
>Ga0209405_1002089_pt1 | contig 13437 bp, 4 predicted proteins | sample COGITO_mtgs_1105_6_FD_184803 | JGI IMG/M metagenome (GOLD analysis project Ga0209405, IMG submission 184803) | Pelagic marine microbial communities from North Sea - COGITO_mtgs_110516 (SPAdes) (version 2) | ecosystem: Environmental > Aquatic > Marine > Epipelagic ...
CAGCCGCAGGATTCCATGCGTTGCGTTGCCGCTGCTCACTCGCAGCAGTGACGGTTGGGTCGCGAATTGCGTACGTCGACCTCCGCCAGCCGAGCCAGGTTGCTGGGCTCAGGCGGAGGGGAAAAAAGGTAAAGGTCGGGAGCGGCGCGGGGCGCTGCCTTGGGAACCCGGCCGACAGCGACAGAGGAGCGAGACGGGAGATGGCTGGGCACTCAGAATGCCTGGCGAGGAGCGGAGGCAGGGCTGTGGGAGCCCAGCTCAAGAACGGCGAAGAGACGGTCGTGACGAACGACGTACACGTCGCCGTCAGGGAAAGACACATCCCATTGTGGATTGGCAGTGGAGGAGGACGACGCCGGGCGCAGGACGCGACCGGCGTAGTGTACCTCTGAGCCGTTGAGGCGGAAAGGGACGGCGACTTCGATGCCAGGGGCAATGTTTTCTCGGCCGATGGGATTACCAGCGTCGCAGAGGCCAGACGCTTCAACCTCGCAGTCGAACGCGTCATCGTCGTCTTCGTCATCAAAGTTCAGAGTTTGCTGAGCCGAGTGCCTGGGTGGCGTGAGCGGAGTAGCACGGATCTCGGCAGGAAGGCGAGCAAGGGGCCGGCGTGCGGGAGAGCAGTCGGAGAAGCCGGAGACGGCATCGGAGAGGTGGGCAACGCAGTCGTCGGCGTCGATGGTGGGGAGGTTGCGGGAGAGACGGGACGTGATCGGCGCAGAAATGGCGGAGAGGAGAAACTTCTCGTACTCGGCGGGCTCCATGTGGGCATACGTGCGGATGGACTCGGGGCAGAGCCATCGCACCATGGCCTGAATGGTCGCGTCGCTCGAGTGAAGAGCCAGGAGCGCACTGGCTAGCCAGACGCGACCACTGTGAAGCGAGAGCGTCATGGCTACCGCCGGCCCAAGTGCCAAGGTTGCAAGGGCGTTGAAGGTGTTGTCCGCCTGCGCGTGCGTGAGCGAACGGGACGTGTCGTCAGAGCAGAACAGGGGGCACCGACGGCGAGAGGAGGCCGGGACGGGGCAGAGGAGCTCTAGCTGCTGGAGTCGGAAGGCTGCGTTGGTGGGGTCGTCTGGAAGGAAAGGCAAGTACATGGGTCGGTCGCCGAAGTGTAGAGCAAAGGGATCGCTCTTTGTGCATCCCGGGAGCAGGATGGCGCAGTCGCCTACACGCAAGTCACGAAGCGCCACTGCCGGCGGGCTGTCATAGGTGACGCCGCTGATGCGCCACTTGAGGTTGCGGCGCGTCATGGAGGCGGCGCTGAAGTCGGCGGCAGTGTGATCGAGGAGATCGGCCTTGCGGGAGCCAGAATGCCGCAAGGTGGTGAGAAAAGCGGCGAAGCTTACCCAGAAGGGGGCCTCCCAATCGACGATGCGATTACCTACGCGAACGGGTTCGTCATGTCCAGCTCCAAGGATGGCGGAGGTCTGCTGATTGGTGAGGGGCTCGCGGCGCGAAGGGATGAGGGATTCGGGGCCGTGGACCCGGATATACTCGGCAAGCAGGCCCGTGACCAGTCTGGAGATGGAAGGGGCCGGACACATGACGATGTCGTTGTGCCGGTGCACACGACGAACGGCGTCGAGGCATGCGCGTGCGCTGGCGGGTTTGGGAAGCTGATGGGAGCGGTTGCGGGGGACCATGGTGCGGTATGCCCAGAGGAGGAAGGCGGCTTGAATGAAGCATTCGCGGCGACGACCTGCGCGATCATGTCCCTCGTGCGCGTCTGGGCAGTCGCGCCATTCGGGAGTGCCGAGAATGCGACAGAAAGCAACCCACTTCTTCCATGCTGACCTGTCCTTAGCTGCCGTAGTGCGAGGGACGGCAAGATCAGGTGTGGAGTGCACGTCACGTATGAGAGCAGTCAACATGCTGGGGTCGCGGGGGCAGAGGCGGAACCGAGAGCCGTCCTGCGTGAGGGTCTCGACCAGGGAGGACTCTCTTGCCGGGAGAGAGACGCGAGCGGCGTGATGAGAGGACGGCGGCGGCGGCGGGTTGCGTGCCCATGCGTAGTCGGCGTGATGGAAGCTTGCTGGTGCGCGTGCGTTGCGTTGTCGGTCGGGCAATGGAGGCCCGTAGGAAGGGAGCCGTGGCGCGGATTGCAAGGGTAGGGACGGGGCGAGCTGCACGCTGCGAGGTGGGCGAAAGGGGGCGAGCAGCCGCGTGCGCGACGGGAGAGTCGGAGCCCGGGGCGCCGGCGACGGAGGCGACGGCGGTGGGCGGTACGCCTGGCCATCGCCGGTGATGTCGCTGCTGTATCGTTTGCCGAACTTGCGTGGACGTTGGTGATGTTGCTGCTCGTCACGCCAGAGGTCCAGCGGGGCCGGAGGGTTCGAGCCGAGGGAGATGTCGACTGCGGTGCGCAGGTCCTCGAGCAGCACGATGACGCTGGCGTGCGGGGGAAGCCACAGCAGCGCAACGCGCAGCTGGGCGCAGAGCTCGCTCAGTGTCTCAAAGTATCCACGACTGACGGCATCCGCCATCGCGTTGGCTGGTCCGTAGATGTGAGCGACCTCCGAGATGGGTGCCAAGCGACGAAAGTTGGGAAGGGCGAGGAGGCGCAGATGGACGAGCTGCATGAGGGGCGCACGCGCAGAGTGGTTTGCGACGATGAGCGCCGAAGTTAGCGAGTCCGTGAGAGCGAGAAGACGGCAATTGAGCGCCGAGGGGATGCTATCACCAAAGGTGGCGTAGTTGCCGAAGATGGCGACGAACTCAAGCACGTTGATCGGGAGCTCGGTCGGGCCGGCAAGGTCGCGAGGCAGAAGGGGGAGGTACCAGGCTTGACCGTGCATGTAGCCACCTACTCCGGGGGTGGGAGTGCCCGATTTTGCGGCGTCGCTCGACATCACGAGGAGGGAGCCGGAGTGGGATGGCGGGCGGTTGGGAATGACGTGGGCAAGGACGGAGATGCCGGGACGTTCGATGAGGCGCGTGATCCACAGGCGCGCTTGATCTTGCATGGCGTCGGTGGGGACAAAGGGATGTTGGGGGCCGAGGCCTGCGAAGGCGCGGTGAGGGTAGTAGAAGTGATACATCGCCGCACGGAGTTCGCCGGCCCAAGGGAGAAGATGCTCGAGGAGGCCCGCAAGCGACTGAGCGTCATCGAGGCGCATCTTGTCACCAGCGGCAACTCGCTTGAGCTCGGCGATTGCGCGAGTTCGCTTCGGCGGCGGGATGGAGGCGACGCCGAATGTGCTGTGGAGGCGAAGGCCGGTCCAGAGGACCGACGAACCCGCTTGCCGCTTCTCAGCGATGGCCATCCTAAGGCCTACCATCGTGGTGACTTCATGCCAGCACGTGAGCAGCCTGAGGAAGCGGGCGAAGCCGACGCACTGGAAGACCGGATCGTCCGTGTAGATGAAGCACGAGTACAGACGTTCTTCATTGCGTCCGGTACGAAGAGTAACTTGACGACGGCGAGCGAGCCAGGCCGCGCAAGAGGGGGACGCGGCAGCTTCGGCGGCGAGGAAGGGGGCATCGAGCACGTCCATGCGGCGAGCGACGAGTTCGAGGAGCGAGTTGCCGAAGCGTTGAGCGAAGCCGCTGGCGTTGCCGATGCCGTAGCCAAACACGTGCTCGATGACGTGCGTGTACTGACACTCAGACGCGATGTCGGACAGCTTGAGCCAGAGCACCGAGGTCTTCCATATTTCTGATGGGTGCAGGAAGATCTGGTTGAAGCAGTCCTTAGTGTCATCGTTAAATGACAGCACGGGCTCGCGCCACACGCGGGCGGCGCCTTGCAAGACGGCGTTGTCCCGCATGGCGGTCTGGAGCCGGGGCTTGCTCTCAGTTGGGAACTTTTGCGTACCGTCGCGCAGGCACGATTTGAAGCCGATGGCGTCGTTCAGCGACGGGGCTAGAGCGCCGGAACTGTCGCGGCAGGGTCTCCGCGGAGCGCCACAGTCGCTGATGCGGCGTGGGCGGTCAGGCTCGAGCTTGCGTGCGCGAGTGCCTTGTGGGGTGCACCTGCACGGCAGGATGCCGAAGGCGACGATGACGAGCTGGGTGTCGCAGGTTTCTCTGTCGTACATGACGGTGCTCTCCTCGTTGTTGACGAACTCGACGTAGCCGAGCGACCTCAGGCGGCGGAGTTCCTTGTCGACGTTGGCGAAGCCGTCGGCGAGGGAGAGGAGATGGGGACAGACGACGATCTGAAGGTCAAGATCGGCGAAGAAGAGGGCGCCATGTCGGACTTGGTGACGAAGGGATTGGTCGGGGTAGTCGTCACCGAGGGCGTCGAAGTAGGCGGACGTGTTTAGGTGCGTCGGGAGTGGAGTGGAGAAATCGAGGGGGAGATAGTACCCGTCGGGGTGTTTGGAGCGAAGGTCCCACACGATGCCTTGAGCGGCGGGCAGGAAGCCGTCCTGTCCAATGACGACCGGCGCAAGGCGGCGTCGGGTGCGCACCGGGATCTCTTCACCGCGCTGCATAAACTTGAGCGCGTCGACGATGGCGAGCACCGCCGAAGCGAGCTTACGGATTGAACCGCCCATGAGGATGTCGCGTAGTGACATCGGTCTGTACGCCGTGACCTGCTGCTGAGGGTAGACTGGGGCTGGCAAGGTTGGCGTCGGCATTGGGGCGGCGAATGGAAGGTCGACGAGGGCTGGGTTGTCAAACTCGGTGTAGCATAGGCCACGCACGTTGAACGGGATGTCCGCGTTGTGGGTCGTGTCCACTTGATCCACCCAGGTAGAGAGATACGCCTTGTTGGGGTCGGAGACTGGGACGGCGTTGATGGCTCGGCGAAGGTGAGTGTCGATGCTCTCCAGTAGGGCGAGCTGGCTGGGCCAGGCCGAGGGAACGGCGGAAGGGGCGTAAGGCAAGGTGAGGACGGGGGTTGCCTGGGTGGCGCCATCGGAAATGGAGTGACGATGCGGGACGGGCACGCCATTTTGGCAGTGGGCGGCGATGCGTGCGAACGCTGAGGCCGCAGGGATGTAAAGCGGCGACAGAGCAACGTCGTCGAGAGAGGCCCAGACGGCCACCGAGAGCAGGGCTGGGTCGAGGCCGTCGACGACGGTCTCGTGCGGCATTGGGAAGGCGACCACTGTGAGCTCTTCTGTTGAGTGCACTAAGAAGCCGTGAAGTTTGCGCTCCTCCTCCGGGGATCGTCGTACGTCGACGACGAGGCGCTCGGCGAGGTTGACGGCCGAGTCGCGCGGTAGGGGGCTGCCGGAGTGGGTGGCGACGGGGAGCTGGAGCAGGTCGCTTGCGACGAGAATGCGGAGGGCACCGTCGCGAACCGAGACGAAGGCGATGGCGACATCGCCGTGGTCAAGGTAGGAGATAGGTTTGAAGTGGCGTGCTGCGCGTGTCTCGAGGACGTCGAGGCCGTTGGCAACGGCCGCATCCAGTGCTCGGGCAGTGAGGTACTGCAGCGACCGCGTGACAGAGCGGTCCGCCATGGCGTCCGCCATGCGGAAGCTGAGCATGTCGCCGACAATGGGGTCAATGTCGGCGTGCGGAATGGGCTCGGGAGGGAGCCGTAGTGGGGATAGGTGATCGGGAGAGCCGTCCATCAACCGGATCAGTTCGCGCCAGTCGGGTCGGTAGGCCCGTTTGTTGCGAAGCCAAAGCTGCTTGGGCGGGCCGAGCGGAGGGACACCTACGCGAGTGCACGAGGCGGCAAGGCCCTCCATGGAAAGGACAGAGTGGATTGTGGTAAGGTGTTGGGTAATCCGGGACACTGCCACGCTGCGCAGGAACCATGGGGAATCCCGGCTGTCGTGGAAGAGTTCGACATGGCGCATGTAGACGTCGGTGAACGACATCACCACGAGGTCGACTTCCGGGTCGTTGTCGATGCGGACGCGAGATCCAACGACGATCGGCGCAGAGGGGCCGCCGCAGACAATGTGGCCGGCGACCGTGGGGAACGTGTCGGAGACGACGTGGGGGATGAAGGTCATGGTGCCATCAAGGTATTGCTCGTCGCGAACGTCGGCGTCCGGAAGGGCGATGTCAATGATGCGAAGACGAGGGTGCCGCATTGGGCGGAGGGAGGGCGGATTGCCGATCCTCGCGCAGACTGATGCGGGCTCGCCACGGATCGCGCAGCGGCGGCGAAGGATAGGGCCGCCGTGATCGCGGGGCGAGAAGAAGTCGGGAGTGGAGAGGACTATTGGCGAGGGAAGGGCCAAAAGGTTGGTGCGAAGAATATCCAGCATGTCACGACCAACGGTGACAAAGTCGGCGTGCTCTTCAATCTCGAGGAAAACTAGTTTTCCCGCCTGCTGCAGACGGAGGACGGCGTGTGGGACGCTGTCGGTGACAAAGCGGGCTCGATAGTCAAGATTAGCACGCCGGGCACCACTTGGGGCGACCGGTTGGCACGGGAGGCCAGCTGAAAGGTGGACAATCGCTTCGGCGGGGATGGGGCAGGGAAGGTCGGCGTCGGCGAGGGGAACGGCAGCTGGATAAAGCACTGCGTTCACCCGCTGCTTGACGGGGGATTGCTCACAAAGAACAGCCACCCGCGAGCCGCGGTGCTCAAACGCCGCGGAGAGCGTGCCGATGCCGGCGAAGAACTCAACTGAAGCTGAGTGATCGCCTTGAAGTCCCCAGGTTGAAGATGGCGAGGGCGCGTTGCCGCGTGTCGTCGTCGCCAAGTAGCGGGCTCTGGCTGAGCAGAAGAGAGAGGAGAGCGCGGCTCGCTGGACCGCGGGGGAGGACGGATCCCACGAGGAGGGGCGCAACGCAGGGATGACCGAGAGGGCGGGTCCGTGCGGAGCGACGATCGGTACAGAGGGAGCCGTTGGTTTGGTGACTACGTTGGTGCTTGAATCGGCGCCGGGTAGGTCGGGTGCGCCGTCGAAATGTTGTTGGTGGGGTGGGCTGGGACGTGCGTCAGGCACGAGTGAGCGGCAGGGGGAACGCTTGCGGGGGCCACCTGCCGACGGCGGGCAGCGCGAGCTGCGCGCGTTGTGGATCTCAAACTTGTTCGAGTCGTCAGCAAGGACGCGTTTGAGAGTGCGAGTAGCGAGCTCGGTGAGCTCGCCGGAAGGACCGTGAAGGAACACGTCGACAATGCCGTCGATCGGCCCGTCGCTTCGAGCTGCTCGCGAGGAGGAGGGGGGGGCGGGCAGTCACAGGCGGTGCGAATTGAGTCGCATCGGGTGGTTTGGCACGCGAGGCCGCATGTGACTACCCTCAGAGGACTGACTCCCAAACTTTGTGCAGCTTGGCACACAGAGGATGGGAAGAGAGGTCTCTGGGGCGAGTTTGACGACATCCCGGGTCGTGTGAGGTTCGCGCACGTGTTATGCACAACTCATTCGCACTCTCTCCCATGTTGGTGTTGGGAAGGGGAGAGGGGGCCTCATGCGGCAGTGCGACACCTGACGAGGCGGGCGAGTCGCCCGACGAGTCGAGGCCAGAAGGTTGCGCTGACGAAGGCGGGCAGTTGGTGGCCTCGCCTGTGTCGGGGTGGGGCGCAAGCCGTATGAGAATTTGTGACGAGGAGCGTGCCGCTCGCGCGTCTTTTGGACTTGGGAGTTGGGAGAAGGGGCTTGGTCGGTAGTTGGGGTCGGTCGACGAACCCTGGGTTGAGGGGTTTGACGGAAGCCCAGGCGAGGGAGCACCTTCGCGCCGGCTGACTGAGCAGGGAACGCCGAGCACGCTGGAGAGCAGTCTGACCAGTTCTGCGTCGGCGTCGTCGGGCGAGATCGGCGAAAGGACGATGGGGGCCGTCTGTTCGCGCTCTGCGTTGACATACTGCCGGAGAAGGTCGGCGTCACGCCCGTGATCGCGGGACCCGGAAGGCGATGGTACAGCGCCGGAGGGCTGCGTGGGGTCATCAGGGGGTATCGACGAGTTCCACGAGGGGTCGCTGTTGACAGCGGGAGGGGGCGTGGTGGCGGAATGACCGGCACTGACGGCAGGAGCGTCGGTCGTGGGGCCGTTGCGCTGCGTTGTCCAGCTAGCTGGCCACGGTTGTGGTTCGCTATAGCCGGGCCAGTTGGCTTTGTGAGGCATCCAGTCGGCAGGACGCACCCACGTGCGATGAGGCTTGGGCGGTCGAGAGACGGCGAGCAGCAGCGGTGCGAGGTCGCTGTCGCTTGCCGGCGGCCGGGCCTCTTCGTCGTTCACGGGGGTGCTTGCTGTACTGACGAGGTCCGACGTGTCCCGAACAGTCGACTCGAGGTCGTGACCACGAGCAGTCGACTGAAGGTCGACAAGGCGTAGCATGGCGTTCGCCAAGCTGGCCTCTGCTGCACGAACGTGCATTTCTCCAGGGATCATGCGCGTCGTGCGATGAAGGGGGAAGCCGGCTGGCGAGGGACGTGACGCTGAGGAGGGGTCGGCGACGGTGGGTGCATCGGAGGCGACGGCAGGGCCGGTCGTGGGTTCGCGTGGCGACGACTCGGCAAGGTCACTGGTCAGGGCCGCGGTCCGAGGCGGAGCATGTGAGGCGGGGAGCCAGCGACGCCGTTCTTGAGCGAGGTTGTCGCGCGCTCGCGCAACCTCGAGTCTGGCGGCGACGAGGTGAGTGCGCTTCACCGGCTCGATGGGTTGATGGCTGCGCGTGGATGCTGACGTCGAGCCGTCTTCGGTTGGGGGAGTCGGCGATGGAGACGGAGGGGACACCGGAGCGGGCGTCTCTGGAACGCCAAGGCGGGCGCGCAGGACGGCGCAGTTGCAAGGATTGCGATGCGCGCAGGGTTTCACCGGAGGAGAACGCTCGGGGTCGGGCGACTGATCTGGGAGGAGCCCATCAGCGGAGACGACGGATGTGCGGTTGGGTCCGTTGGGAGCGGAGTGGCGAAGGGCTTCCGGGGGCATATCACGACGGCGGTGCGGCCAGGGGTTGGGAGAAGTTTCGGCGTCTCGCCCCGTGACCCAGCGCTCGTCGTTGCCGCGCCAGGTGCCGTCGTATTTGACGTCGAGCGATACATGCGCATTTCGGAAGCGAGACGACGGCGGTGGGAGCCAGTCCGCTGGAGGGCGAATGTTGTTGTTGCGCCAGCGCGATTCTTCAAGGAGGTTGTTGTGGCGAGGGTTTGTCGGGAGAGTCGGCGGGCGACGGATGGGCGGCGACGGAACCGGCAGCGGGATCAGTTCGGGCGCGGACGCGCACGAGCTGAGCTTCTGCGCCGTGCACGGATGGAGCGACGGCATGAGCGGAAGATGGCTGGGGTTGAGTTGGAGAAAACCTGGCGGTGGACGCAGGATCTGGATTGGCATGGAGCGCGGAAGAGCGGCACTGCCCGAGGCGGCAGGGCTGCTTGGGTCGTACGGAAGGGGTGCGGCGTCGGAGGAGCCACAAGCAACGGAGAGTTGCGGGGGCTCAGAGGGGCCGGCGAGGGATTCAAGGGTGCCCGGTGGCAGCTGGAGCAGGGCGTCTCTCAGCCGCGCCGAAAAAAGTTCTTGAGCTGAGCAATTTGCGGGGGCATGGCGTGCTTGCCAGTAGGCGCGTCGGGGTGGTCGCCAGCACCAAAGTTCTTGCACCGAGCGGCGGCGAGGTTCTTGCAGTGCTGCGGGTGATTGTTGTTGGCGAGCGACTGGAGGAGCATCGTCGCGACGTAGGGCCAGCAATAGGCATTGAAGTCGGTGCCCGTTGCTTGGCAGAAGCCGCCAATGTCGACGGTGTCGGGCGGCAGGGCCACGTACGATTTGGTTTGCGCGTCGTAGTAATGCCGCTCAAACTTGAGGTTGCGGCCGCTCCAGGTGCACTTATCGGCAAGCGACTTCGGAGCGATGACGGGTTTGTCGCCGGCGCCAGAGGGCTGGCGCGCGGGGGGCGACGAGGACGCGGATGCAGCGGGCTTGGAGTTGGGGTTGGAGCTGGAGTTGGGGCGGGAGCTGGAAGAGGTAGGTGCGGACTTCTGCTTCTTGGTCGACGGCGGTTTGGTGGCGGGGGAGCCACCACCCGAACCACCGCCACCACCGCCACGGCCGCTGCCACTGCCGCCGCCGTTCCCGTTGCTGGAGGCCGACTCACGAGCAAGTTGGCCGACGAGCGACGGGTACGCATTCGAAAGGGCGAAAAGGTCGTCTTGTGCCTTGTAGGCGTCCGTGAGCATCTCGAAACAGTGATCGCCCTCCTCGAGGAACGACGACGGCGCCTTGGCACCGGGAGGAGATTTGGTCCAGAGGACCCATCGGCGCGAGGCGAAGCGGAGCGCCGAGTCGATGACTTTCAAACCGAGCACGGTGTGGTCGACGCCCATCGGCGCCGCTGCGATGTAGGCGATGACCGTATCAACGAGCTCGGAGAAGCCGTGCTGAGCATCATGACGCGCATACGCAAGGCCGGAGAAGAGACGCGCTGCCATTTTCCCCGTCGCGGAAGCCGTTGCGGTCAGCCACTGCATGTTCTTTGGGACGACCTTCGGCGCGAGCGAGCGACTCCGGTGAGCATGTAGGCGAACGAGAAGCTGCTTGTGGAAGTCGAGCGAGTCCCACTTGCCCGCGAGCAGGTCCTTGATGAAGGACTCGTCGAGCTCAAAGGTGTAGTCGTGCGGCTTGACCGAGCCATCATCTTCAGTGACCACGCACATTGAGAGGTACTTGTTGAGGTGCGGGCGCGCCTCAGCAAGGGTCTTGAAAAGAGGGTCGGGATGGTGAAAGTTGGAGAGGAGGGCCTGGGTAACGAAGACGTTGCGCCGGGCGAAGAGGAGTCGGAGTCGGTTGACGTCGGAGGTTGCCGTGTCGAGGAGAGCAAGTAGGCCCGACGACTGCTCATCGTATTGCGAAGTCCCGTCCGCAGCGGTGCGGTTGGGAACGACGACAAGCTGACCAGTCACCGCCGGCGACAGAAGGAAGAGGCCGAGCTCGCGCGTGTAGCGCAGGGCGACTCCGCTCGCCGAAGAGGCAAGGGAGCCCCCCGACGAGTCGGACGACGCAGTCGGGGTGTCGTTCGCCTCATCCTGCGTGTCTTTGTGCGCAAGCAGCAGAGCACACCGCTCTTGCGCTGACTTTGCACGCGCATCGTGTACATCGAGCAGGCCGACCTTTCCCTTGAGGTTGGAGTCGAGAGCGAACAGGGCGGCAAGCGACGAGTTGTCGGTCACGTCAAGTAGGTTGTCGGCGAGACCGACGGCGAGTTGGAAAGCTTGCGACGCAGGAGTGCCGGCGACGAAGTCGGGGAGCGACTGCATATGCAGCAGGACCGTGTCAAAGCGCTTGCGAATGACTGTCGAGCCCGGCGTCCCATAGGAGAGGCGATCGGCAACGTCGGAGACGGCGGAGAGGAAGCTGGATGGGGCGACGGCGAGGGCCGCAGGCCACGCAGTGGTCACCATGTGAGCAGCGAGGAGCGCCGGCTTCGAGTCGTCGCCGAGAGACTCCATGGGGCCAGTTAGCTGCGGTGCTACTAGCGAGTTCGCAACAACGAAGTACTGCGAGGTGAGATCCTCACGGTCAGAGAAGTGAAGGCGAAAGCCGAGCAGACCAACGAGGTCGGCGGCCGGAGCGAGGCTGCCATCGGCTGGCTGGACCAGGTCGCCGAACATGACTCGGCTGGGCCATTGGGAGGACAGGTTGTCTGGCGTCGGCGATGAGACGGTCGGGATAAGGTCAATGTTGCGTAGGGGAAGAAGGTCGAAGGCGCCCGCCAACACGGCGTTAACACGCATGAGTAGCGTGGTGAGGGCGTTGGCAGGGGTGACGGACGGTGAGAGCTCGAGGTCGATGCCAGCCTCAACGAGGCGAAGGAGAGCTTCTCCAAGACGATGCGGAGCTACGATAAACTCGCCAACATGCTTGCGGAGAACTTCCGGAGCCGGCTTGAAAGCACGAAGGAGCAGCGATTCGACGAGGTGATGGTCCAGGCACGGATGAGCTGGATCAAGCTCTGGGTCGGCGATGGCGCCCAAAACAGAGAGCCATTTGTCCAGAGGCGTGTCATGCGCATGGATGTAGAGGATAGACGTGGAATTATAATCCCAGAGGTCATGGTGTTCGACGCGTCCGGCGTCGGAAAGCGCGTCAAAGTCAGAGGCGTCGGTGATGACGTTGGAGGAGCCGGGTAGCGGCCGCAGAGCGAACGGCATGGCAGAAGATGTCGAAGAAGGAGGAGAAAAGAACAATTTAGCGTGAACGTTGACCGTAAACTAGCGAGAACGGGTAGCCAACGGTGGTAGTAAGGCGCGAGGAAGCCGTAGAGCCGCTGCCGAGCGTGACGAAGAAGTGAAAAGAAGAAAACACCAAAAGCGCAGCACGCAGGGTGGTGCAGCGCAGCGGTGTTTGAAGCGGCTGATGTGGGTAGATCCGCTTGAGAGTCGAAACGAGCGAGCCCAGAAAACTCGGCAAATGCTTGCCGAGTTCCCATGGACTTCTGCGATCGTTTCACTCTTCTGGGTGTTCCTTCTGCCGTTTCTGTGGCGTATGTGTGGCGTATGATGACGCACAATGACGCTACAATGACAGGTGGAAGGCAGATGGACACCCCAAGCCACCACAGTGGTGCTACCCCCCTCAGCAAGAGACAAGAGGTTACAGCAGAGCAGTAACATTAAGTCTCTCGGAAAAGGCGGTGCAGGGGAAAGTGGGTTTTGTTATGAGGCCGGCGCCTCAGTAGAGGTGGCGCCGGAGGAGGCCCTTCTGACAGCTCCACTTGCCACGGCAGCGTCGGTGGAACCAGAGGCCCTTCCTGCCGTGCTCCACGTAAGAACGCGCGCGTGAGGAGAAGGACGAGGCGAAGGAGCGGCATCGCCGTGACAGCCGCGGTGTTGCTCGGGCGAGGACGGGGGCGCGAGCAACAGGAGGGTGAAGAAGTGTGGCCGGAGCTCGAAGAACGGGGAAGAGGACGCCCGTGTCGCTGGTGGCTGAGGGCGCCGAGACGGCGTCGAGCCTTTGAGGGAGGACACACAGAGGACGCAATTGGTCGTCTGCGCGTCGGACGTGCGTCAGGCACGAGTGAGCGGCAGGGGGAATCGCGATATATGCCGAGCGAAGAGCGCGTGTGGCCCGCGAGGGGGCGCACAAGAGTCGAACTCGGCAGCCGCAGGATTCCATGCGTTGCGTTGCCGCTGCTCACTCGCAGCAGTGACGGTTGGGTCGCGAATTGCGTACGTCGACCTCCGCCAGCCGAGCCAGGTTGCTGGGCTCAGGCGGAGGGGAAAAAGGTAAAGGTCGGGAGCGGCGCGGGGGCGCTGCCTTGGGAACCCGGCCGACAGCGACAGAGGAGCGAGACGGGAGATGGCTGGGCACTCAGAATGCCTGGCGAGGAGCGGAGGCAGGGCTGTGGGAGCCCAGCTCAAGAACGGCGAAGAGACGGTCGTGACGAACGACGTACACGTCGCCGTCAGGGAAAGACACATCCCATTGTGGATTGGCAGTGGAGGAGGACGACGCCGGGCGCAGGACGCGACCGGCGTAGTGTACCTCTGAGCCGTTGAGGCGGAAAGGGACGGCGACTTCGATGCCAGGGGCAATGTTTTCTCGGCCGATGGGATTACCAGCGTCGCAGAGGCCAGACGCTTC
>Ga0209405_1002111_pt1 | contig 13335 bp, 7 predicted proteins | sample COGITO_mtgs_1105_6_FD_184803 | JGI IMG/M metagenome (GOLD analysis project Ga0209405, IMG submission 184803) | Pelagic marine microbial communities from North Sea - COGITO_mtgs_110516 (SPAdes) (version 2) | ecosystem: Environmental > Aquatic > Marine > Epipelagic ...
CCACCGAAGCTTTAGAGCTGTTTAGTGATTTACTGATGATGCCTTGTTATCGCTGGAATCGCTGCATTGTTGTTCCTAAAGATCATCCCTTAGCAAGAGTTAATGAGCTTACGCTTGAAGACGTTGCTAGCTACCCGATTGTCACTTATGTTTTCGGCTTTACCGGCCGTTCTAAGTTGGACGACGCCTTTTATGACCACGGTCTTTCACCTAAGGTCGTTTTTACGGCTGCTGATGCCGATGTGATTAAAACCTATGTTCGCTTAGGTTTGGGAATTGGTATTGTGGCGAAGATGGCTTTTGATGAAAAAACCGATTCTGATCTTGTCGCTCTCGATGCTAGTCATTTATTTGCCTCTAGCGTTACGAAAATTGGTTTTCGACGCGGTACATTTTTGCGCGGCTACATGTTTGACTTTATTAAGATGTTTGCCCCGCATCTATCCAAAGAGCTGGTTGAAAAAGCGTATTTATGCACCAGTAAAAATGAGTTAGAAGCACTGTTTGAAAATATTGAACTGCCAGTTTATTAATAGGCGAGAGTGTTTCTGATAGCTTAAATAAAGAATCCATTACCTGTTTCGATCTAACGATCTAACGTTCTAACGATCTAGATATGTCGGCTAAAGATCGTGGTAAATGGTAAAGGTCAACATATCGACGTTTTAACTATCTAATTGAAGGTAATTAGGTAAAATGTTTCTGGCGAGGATAAAACCTCGCTTTTTTATTGAGCTCTAAAGGTTAAGAGCTCATAAAAACAAATAATAACCATTAAAAACAATAACTAAGAATATAAAAGGATTAGAGTGATCAACTTTACCCGTATTTTAGGACTCGCCATATCTATGGCTTTTGCCTCATTCTCACCCCTAGTAATGGCGGAGATGATCCATAACGGTCCTGTACAAACCGTTGCGACTAATTTACCTAGTAATTTTGGGTTAAATTTCTGGTTTCAAGGCACTGAATTTGACGATGGATTACCCGGTTACGTCACTTCGGCGGTTGGCCCTGATACTTCAGCTCTGTCTTCGCTTGCTACAACTGGGCCGACACAGCTTCGCTGGGTCTTACTCGGTGAATCAGCTGACTGGGAAGATACGGCAGTAGAAGTTACCTTTGGTCAAATATTCAGCAACAAGACTTCAGCCATCGGTGACGTTGTAACTACTGAATGGGCAGGCGGAACACTTGATTTTAAATTCTGTACGGATGGCGGGCTCGGTTATGTCCTTGGCTGTATCAACAACAACGGTGTAGCTACTGGATATTCTGACAACCTGTACATTTCCATTTCTGCGATCATTGATCAGCGTCATGCGGTATTTTTCTTTGATGATGGTTACGGTGATGGTGATTTTGGTGACTTAGTCGTTGGGGTATCGATGGTTCCATTACCATCAGCTTTGCCTTTGATGGTAGTTTCACTCGGCGCCCTCGGTTTAGTTTCTGCTAGACGTCGCCATTCCTAGTCGTACCTTTCTATCGCCAAGAAACAATTTATCGCCAAGAATCAATTTATCGCCGAGAATCAATCGCCGAAATTTAAACACCAAGAGTTAATCAATCATCAAGAGTTAATCGCCTCGCAGTATGATCTCTCCAATCAATGGTAGTTAATTGAATAACTGCCAGTCCTTATCTTTATGCTGCCATAGTTTTTAGGCATAATGGCATATTCTAGCCATAATTTAATAACAGTGATTAAGAGGTCAACGTGGAAATAGCGTGTTTAGATTTAGAAGGGGTATTGGTTCCAGAGATCTGGATCGATTTTGCTAACCGAACCGGTATCGAAGAATTAAAAGCGACAACTCGGGATATTCCGGATTACGATGTGCTGATGACTCAGCGGCTGAGACTGTTAAAAGAAAATAATTTAAAGCTTCAGGATATTCAAGCGGTAATCGCTGATATGTCTCCTTTAGAGGGCGCTGTTGATTTTATTGATTGGCTGCGTGAGCGCTTTCAAGTCGTTATTTTATCCGATACTTTTTATGAGTTTTCTGCGCCGTTAATGAAGCAGCTGGGTTATCCCACGTTGTTTTGTCATAAGTTAGAGGCTGACGCAGAGGGCAATGTCGTTGATTACCATATTCGTCAGAAAGACCCAAAAAAGAAATCGGTAATGGCTTTTCATGATTTACAGTATCGTATTATTGCTGCTGGTGATTCGTATAACGATACAACTATGCTTGCAGAAGCTGAAGTGGGTATTCTTTTTCATGCACCACAAAATGTGAAAGACGAGTTTCCGCAGTTTCAGTCGGTTGATACGTTCTCGGATTTAAAGCAGGCGTTTATTGATGCCAGTGTTCGCGACTTAACCATTGACTAATTAAATCACTTTAAATGCTTTTATTGATTATATAAGAGCTTTAAATAAAGCTTAAAGACAGGCTAGCCATTTCGATGTCTAGCCTGTTTAGTTTTTAAGACTCAATGCTTCTAAGATATTTCGAATTTTTTGTAGGCTTTCTTCGTATTCAAGTTCGGCTTTTGAATCAGCCACAATTCCGCCGCCGCCCCAGCATTCTATAGTTCCTGTTTCTTCATGCTCAGCCCGATTAGGCTCGTTCATTGAGTCAGCATCTTTGCTTAGCAATAGGCTTCTTATTAAAATATTAGAATCCATATTGCCGGCGTTATCGATATAAACCACCGAACCGCAATAAATTGTCCGAGAAAAACATTCTAATTCGTCGATAATTTCCATAGCACGTTTTTTCGGTGCGCCAGTAACTGAGCCGCCCGGCAAGCTACTTTTAAGCAGTGCTAACGATGCGCTAACACTCGCCTGAGGAAGCTCCGCTGTAACCGTGCTTACGAGATGGTGGACATTAGGATGTGATTCAACTTCAAAAAGCTTAGGGACCTTAATGGATCCTTGCTTACAGCACTTGCCTAAATCATTGCGCATAAGATCTACAATCATTAAGTTTTCGGCTCTATCTTTTTCTGAGCTGCTGAGTTCTGCAATTAATGCTTTGTCTTCTGCTGCTGTTGCGCCACGTTTGCGAGTGCCTTTAATTGGCTGCGTTTGAACCTGTAGATCTTCTATTTGAATAAATCGCTCAGGTGATAAACTCATTAAACATGCTTGATCTGCCTCAAAGTAAGCAGCAAAAGGGGTAGGTGATATTTTACGAAGCTTCTTATAAGCTTGCCAGCTATCGCCTTTATATTGAGCACTCATTTGCTGAGCAAAATTAACTTGGTAGCAATCACCTTGCTCAATGTAATTCATGGCGCTATCAAACAGCTTTGCATAGTTTTCTGTATTAGCACTAGATTGCCAATGTGATGTTAATGTGAAGGGTTTTTCTTCTACAGTTTGTTTGTTTTTTATTAAGCCAAGTAGCTCGGCAGTTAGGGATTCGTCTTGTTTTGGATCGGCTAATAACCAAGCTTGCTGCTCTTGATGATCTTGTACGATGGCCCATTGATAAACACCTACAATAAGTAGTGGCCATTGAGCATCGTTATTCGTTTCTAAGCCATTAAGCTGCATGCCGAGGTCGTAACTAAAAACGCCGATAGCTCCAGATACAAACGGAGCCCTTGGATGATTTGCCCCAGGTGTTGTATAGGTTGAAATATCATTGTCAATTTGAGTGAACAAAGCGTCATTTGAAGTGTTTGCCTTGGTGCTAATAAGGCTAGCCGGTGCGGCAGAAATAATATCAAAACGTCCGGCAGAGGCTGGAGCGTTACTATCTAGCAACACAGGGTAGGGAAGATGACGCACACGCTCAAAATAGCCACAACTATCCTGATGGTAAGGAATATCGATTATATTTGCGCAAGGCTTTGTATTCATAAAATTATGTTGCGAGTGGGGCTATTATCTTGTGCAGCAAGTGATCGGCGATAATACCTGAATAATCTGCATGATGCTGGTTTTATACTCTATCAATTTTACATTGTATTTAGATCACTTAATTGACATAAGTTATTAATTAAAATAAGGTTATTGGCTTTTCTTGTTAATCAATTTAGCGATTATATACATTCAAATATTGGCCTAGGCCAAATTTAAAAGTCGTTATAGCAAGGTGGATAGTCTTACTCTATGTGGCTATACAATAAAGCTAAATGTAGCTTTATTTAGCGCCATCTTTAAAAGAATGTTTTTAATTGTCATACTTGGAAGTCGCCCTAATATGTTTGAGCGTTATCATCAAAGCTAAGTAGCTTATGTCGAGCTTATGTCGAGCTTAAGCAGCTTGTAAAGTTATAGCTACAGCAGATGAATATCTCGCAACAGTCATCTTGGCTTATAACTTCTGTAATGGGATACATAGTGCCATATAATGATTACGCTTCGAGTGATAAAGTGGATTAGAGCGTCGCTTAATTTTAACTTTAGCATCGAAAAAAGTAGTTGGTTAATTATTAGTTAATAAATTCATCAGTTAAAAAACTAGCAATTAATGTGTTCGTTTAAACAAGCATTAAAACGGAAACGATTATGACCGCGAGCCCGATAAAACCCTCCTTAAAAAACCCTTTCGATTCCTCTAAGGAGCTTGAGTTTACCGTACCCGGTCAAGCAAGTTATGAGCCCGGCTTATATGAAGAAAAATTAAAAGAAGGTTTTGCATTAATGCAGCGGCCATTTACGGCAGCGGGTGATGTAAATAGACAAAAGCAACATTTAAAAAATCGTATGACGGTTTGGGAACGCATTAGTGTTTTAACCGATGTGCCGCCTACCATTTTATTTCAGAACTGGGGTGAAAACCTTGATGGTGCATCGCTGGTTACAGCTATTGTTTCTATCGATGGTCGTGATGTCGCGCTCTATGGCCATGACTTTACTATTCGTGCGGGCTCAATGGATGCAACTAACGGTAAAAAGCTGGCGCGATTGTTTGAGCTTGCGGGTAAGCGAAAAATTCCATTAGTGGGCTTAAATGATAGTGCCGGTGCTTATGTTCCTGCGGGCGTAGGAGGGCTTGATGGCTATGCCGAAGCCTTTACCGCACTGCGTAAAATTAATGGTGTAGTGCCTTCTATTATGTGTATGTTTGGCTTTAATGCCGGTGGTGGTTCTTATTTGCCACGTCAGGGCTCTTTTATGATTCAACCCAAAGATAGTTTTTTTGGGTTAACAGGGCCGGGTGTTGTTAAATCGGTTCTTGGCGAAGATGTGACGCCCGATGAGCTCGGTGGTCCTTGCGTTCATAGTCAGTCTGGTGTTGCTGATTTTGTGGTTGATGATGAAGTAGCTGCGCTGTTAAAAGTACGCGAGTTGCTAAAATATATTCCTGATAATAATAGTCAAATGGCGCCGTTTCAGCCCACCTCTGATTCTATATCACGTAAAACATGGGACGTTGATATTTTATTGAAAAAAACCTTTAACTCGCCTACAGGAATGAATACACCCTTTGACATTAGTATTGTTATTCAACAGCTTTGTGATCATGGTGATTATCTTGAGGTGCAAGAGTTACGTGCCAGAAACACTATAACGGCCTTAGGCCGATTAAGCGGTAATGTCGTCGGTTTTGTGGCTAATAATAGCGCGGTGGCATCGGGGCAAATCGATATTGCAGCGGCTTATAAGAATGCGCGATTTATTCGTTTCTGTAATTTATATAATATCCCCATTATTTTTATGGAAGATACAACAGGCTTTTTGCCAGGAAAAGAGCAGGAGCAGGGCGGCATTGTGCAAGCAGGCCGCGCCATGCTAGATGCGATTATTGATTTGCGTACGCCGCGCTTCTTACTGATTATTCGTAATGCATTCGGCGGCGCTTATGCCTCGTTTAATAATTATCCTACCGGTGCTGATTTCGTAATCGCTTTACCAACAACACGTGCCGCTGTTATGGGCCCTGCCGGTATTAATTTTGTGTATAAAGATGAAATAAAAGCCATTCAACAATCAAAGCAAGGTCGAGTTGCACAACAAGCCGAACAGTTAGAAGCCTCTGGCATGTCTAAGGCCGATGCATTGATTGAATCCGAACGCTTGATTGAGCTCTGGGTTAAAGAGCAGGAAGCTTTTCTCTCTCAGCGCTATGAGAATGAATTATTAAATCCTAAAGAGGCTTTGAGCTTAGGTTCAATTTCACAAATTGTTATGCCGGCAGATTTGCGTCAAGTGCTGGGTGAGAATATGGCTTTCCATTTACGCCATTATAAGCCTGAGCCTATGTATGGCCCGCAGCGTGAATTTCATTAACCGATTCCATAAGACGTTCAATGGCATTAGCAATGACATTAATCATGCCATTACTAATGCCATTAACAACGAGATTAATAGTTTTAGAGGAAGCCTGTGAGCACTGTTAATAATTATTTGAACAACCCTTTGATTCATAGTGACCGAAGACTCGCGAATATGCCCTCAGAGTGGGTGCGTAGTTTTAGCTGTATGGATATGCGGCCTTTGATTATTTGTCGCGGTCCTATTCGTAAAGAGGTGATGGACGTTTTTACTGAAATGGGAATCAGTGGCTACGGCATACTATTATCAGAAAAAGATTCGATTGTTTATCCTAATGCCTTGTCGCCAGAATTACGTTTGTTGACGGATCCAAATCGGATTCATCGTGTACCTGATTATTCGGGCGCAACTAAAGAAGAGCGATTAGAGCGTATTGAGCAAATTATTAAAATTGCTAAGCAGAATAACTATAACGCTATTTTTGCTGGCTACGGTTTTATGGCAGAAGATGAAGATATGGTTGCCGCAGTTGAGCGCGCAGGTCTTAATTTTATTGGCCCTTGTGCGCGAACCGTCCACTCTGCGGGTTTAAAAGATGAGGCTAAGCGAACGGCATTAAAAGTCGGCGTGAGTGTGACGCCCGGTATTGATAATGCAACGACACTTGTTTTGCTCGCTAAGTACCCTGATGTTGCGAGTTTAGAATTACTGGTTAAGACTGAAAATTTAAAGCTTGATAAAAGTGTTTTTGAGGATCCAGAGGCATCATTAGCCGATAAAGCAGCTTGTGTTTTAGCCGCTAGTTATGATGCTGGCATTGATCTTTATTCGATTGAAGAGTTACAAGCGCAAATAGAACAATCTGTTATTGACATGGTTGCGAACTATCCCGATAACCGTATTCGTTTAAAAGCCATTGGTGGCGGTGGCGGTAAGGGCCAGCGTATTTTAGCAGCATCGTCATCTTATTCAGGATCAAAAGAGCAGCAAGCAATAACTGCTGCTAGTAAAGCGCCAGCTTTAGTGCTTGAAATATTGAATGAAGTAAAAACCACAGGTGTGGGTGATAACAAAAATATTTTGCTTGAGTTAAATATAGAATCGACTCGTCATCAAGAAATTCAAGTGCTAGGTAATGGTGATTGGTGTATATCTTTAGGTGCGCGTGATTGCTCATTACAAATGCATGAGCAAAAGCTGCTAGAAGTTTCTTCTACACATGAATCTTTAGTGCGGTCTATTACTTGTGCCAAGAATGCCTTAGGTGACGGTAATGGCAGTGAAGCTGCCTTGCGTACTTTAGAGGCAGATTTGAAAATCTTGGATGCTATGGAGTTAGAGGCTGCAACATTTGGCCAGGCCGTGGGTTTAGATTCTGTTTCTACCTTTGAGTGTATTGTCGATGCTGGCAACCATTTCTTTATGGAGATGAATACGCGCATTCAGGTTGAGCATAGGGTCACTGAGTTATGTTATAGCCTTAAGTTTTCAAATCCTGATAATAAAAACGAAGTATTTATTGTCGACTCATTAGTCGAGGCGATGGTACTTTTAGCGAGGCATGGCAGTCGTTTGCCCAAACCCGAACGCATTGTTAGAAAAAATGCTTCTATTGAGGCGAGGCTGAATGCAACCAATGAGGCGCTTCAGCCGCATGCTGGCGGTTTAATTGGTTCATGGTCTGAACCCATGGATCATGAGATTCGCGATGATCAAGGTATTTCATTACACAACCCAGATACGAATGTGTTTATGAAATATAACTTAGCGGGGGCTTACGACAGTAATATTGCCTTGCTATTAACTCATGGTGAAGACCGCCTTGACAGTTTTGAGCGCCTAGCAGAAATTTTACGCTGTACAGACCTACAGGGTGAAGACCTTTGTACAAATCTTGAGTTTCATTATGGATTGACGAATTGGTTTATTGGCAACCATGTTCAGGCGCGACCAACCACTCAGTTTATTGTGCCGTATCTAACAGCCGTCGGTTTGCTAAAGCAAGAAGCGAGTAATATCGATTTACCGTATGCCTATCAATTGATTCGTCAGTCTTATCTGAATGCTTCGGCTGCTGATGCTGATCTGCTGGCTAGCAAAGCGGATGTGATCGATAGAAAACAGTCACTCTTATTAAGGCCGTTAGATAAGCTGCTAAACAATGCCCATGCGTTATCGGGCTGGCTGAGTATTCATAGTGCTGATTGTTCTATTGTAAGCAATGGAAGCAAAGCCAACGTTGTCTGGCACTGTAATCCTATTTTGTTACTTGATGATCTTTACCATTATTTGAATATGGATTATCGAGACGATAGGCCTGCGCAAGATATTATCTGGGATCATGATTATAAAATTCTGGTCGATGCATTACAGTTTTATCAGTCGCTAGAAAGTACTATTCAAGCTGAAAGTTTTGCTGATCTGTCTTTAATATTGAGTTATTCCAGCGCGCCTAATGCCAGCGCTTTTAATAGTGAGCAGTGGCTGGCGATTCAGTCGGCACATCAAGGCTATCAAGCCGGCTTGTCTATTTTAGCCATTCTGCCTTATATTGCGGCTAAAACGGATTTTTATGATTTATTTGTTAATGACGATTTGAGTATTCATATTCCAGAGCGACTCTTTGATGAGGCATTACAAATAGCCATGCAAACAGCCTTAGTGCCCCCGTTAGCTGCTAAGTCTGATGAGATTTTAGCTGCCTCTGGAGGCATGTTTTATTCTCGAGAAACGCCAACGGCCCATTGCTTTGTTAGTGAGGGTGATCACTTTGAGATAGGTGATGATTTATATATTGTCGAAGTAATGAAAATGTTTAATAAAGTCACTGCAACCTTTGCGGGAACAGTTGATAAAATCTTGGTTGCCGATGATGGCGTTATTATTAGTAAAGGCCAGCCATTATTTAAGGTGACGCCCGATGAGCATGTAGTTATTGAATCACCAGAAACTCTCGCGAACCGAAAGCGAGCAAGCACTAATGCATTCGTTAATATAATTAACCAAACATAATCAGTTTTGATTTAAATATAAATACATTAAACAGAGATGCGCCTAATATATATGCATCTTTTTTTACATAGCGTAATAAGGGTAGATTAATAGCATGGCAGAGTTTAGTCCCACTAAGAAAACGATTGAGCAGTGGCGTGAGCTAGCTAACAAGCAGCTTAATCGCTCCAATAGAACGCTCGATGATTTAGTTACCAAAACGCCCGAAGGTATTGATCTTAATCCGCTCTATACGGCTGAGGATACCGAGGACCTTGAGTTTAAAGATTCCTTACCCGGTTTCGAACCGTTTATTCGGGGCCCACAAGCCACCATGTATGCCGGTAGACCATGGACAATCCGTCAATATGCAGGGTTCTCTACAGCAGAAGAGTCCAATGCCTTCTACCGTAAAGCCTTAGCTGCAGGCGCTCAAGGCGTTTCGGTTGCCTTTGACCTTGCCACCCATCGAGGTTATGACTCTGACCATCCACGGGTCAGCGGTGATGTCGGCAAGGCTGGTGTGGCTATTGATTCTGTCGAAGATATGAAAGTGCTATTTGATGGTATTCCATTAGATAAAGTTTCGGTATCAATGACCATGAATGGAGCGGTGTTACCCGTACTCGCCGGTTATATTGTTGCGGCAGAAGAGCAGGGTGTTTCACAAAGTGAGCTTAGCGGCACCATACAAAATGATGTGCTAAAAGAATTTATGGTGCGTAATACTTATATTTATCCGCCCACGCCCTCTATGCGAATTATCGGTGATATTGTTGCCTATGCCTCTGAGCATATGCCTAAGTACAACACCATTTCTATTTCTGGTTACCATATTCAAGAAGCGGGTGCAGATGCAGCCTTGGAGTTAGCCTATACATTGGCCGATGGCAAAGAATATATTCGTACGGCAATAGCGGCGGGTTTAGATATCGATGCCTTTGCTGGGCGTTTATCTTTTTTCTGGGGTATTGGCATGAATTTCTATATGGAAATTGCCAAGCTTCGTGCTGCTCGTTTACTGTGGTCGAAAATTGTTAGTGAGTTTAATCCTAAAAATGAACGCTCAAAGATGCTGAGAACCCACAGCCAAACTTCAGGTTGGTCTCTTACCGAGCAAGATCCTTACAATAACGTTGTCCGTACCACCATAGAAGCTATGGCCGCTGTATTTGGTGGTACGCAATCATTGCACACTAACGCTTTAGATGAGGCGATATCTTTGCCTACGGAGTTTTCTGCCCGCATTGCTAGAAATACACAGCTGATTATTCAAGAAGAAACCGGCATTAGTAATGTGGTCGACCCCTGGGGAGGCTCTTATATGATGGAGTCTTTGACGCAGCAAATGGCCGATAAAGCCTGGGCGTTAATTGAAGAGGTTGAAGCGCAAGGCGGTATGGCTAAGGCGATTGAAACCGGCATGCCTAAATTGCGTATTGAAGAAGCTGCTGCTCGCAAGCAGGCGCGCATTGATCGCGGTGAAGACGTGATTGTAGGCGTTAATAAATATACCTTATCAGAAGACCAAGAAAGCCAAGAAGACGATGTTGATGTTTTAGATATCGATAATGATGCTGTAAAGGCTTCACAAATTAAACGACTTGCAGATGTACGATCTAAGCGCGATGATGATGCTGTAGAGCAAGCGTTAGAAGACATTTACCAAAGCAGTACTTCTGGCAAAGGCAATCTGTTAGAACTCTGTATTCAAGCTACCCGCTTAAGAGCCACTGTTGGGGAGATATCCTACGCTATGGAACGAGATTACGGTCGATTTAATGCGCAATCACAAACGGTTTCTGGCGTTTATGGCAGTGCTTATCAAGATGACGAAGGCTGGCAAGCTATTACTGCCGATATCGAAACATTTGTGGGGCAGCATGGTCGCCGTCCTCGTATGTTGGTCTGTAAGATGGGCCAAGACGGTCATGATCGTGGTGCTAAGGTCATCGCTACGGCTTTTGCCGATGTTGGTTTTGATATTGATTTGTCTCCTATGTTTTCAACGCCCGCAGAAGTTGCAAAACAAGCGGTAGAAAACGATGTGCATGTGGTGGGTGTTTCATCACAAGCGGCAGGACATAAAACATTAGTCCCCCAGTTAATTGCAGCTTTAAAAGAAGAAGGTGCGGACGATATTATTGTTGTGGCTGGCGGTGTTATCCCTAAGCAGGATTATGCATTTTTAGAAGATTTAGGCGTTAAAGGTATTTTTGGCCCCGGTACTAAAATTCCTCTTGCCGCTAGAGATGTACTTACCGCTATAAATTCAGCGGTTAATGACTAAGTAGTTTAGGCTGTGTATTTGAACCTGAACTTGATGATAAACATAGGCGAATGATTGTATTGTGACAGCAACCAGTATTTTATCTAAGGATATACTCGCCGGTAATCGACGAGCGTTGGCTAAGGCAATAACCTTAATTGAAAGCCACCATCCTGATCATATTGATCGTGGGCAGCAATTGCTTGACGAGCTGCTTCCTCATACGGGCAATAGTATCCGTATTGGTATAAGCGGTATTCCCGGTGTCGGTAAATCAACTTTTATAGAAGCCTTTGGCTTGTATCTTATTAAGCAGGGTAAACGTGTTGCTGTGTTAGCGGTTGATCCCAGTTCGCCACTAGCAGGCGGCAGTATTCTTGGCGATAAAACGCGTATGGAATATTTATCACGCGAAAAAAATGCTTTTATTCGGCCTTCTCCTACTTCTGGTTCATTTGGCGGCGTTGCACATAAAACCCGAGAGACGATGCTGCTAGTTGAGGCAGCGGGCTACGACGTCGTTTTAGTTGAAACGGTAGGTGTTGGACAGTCCGAGTATGAAGTAGCGGGCATGGTTGATTTTTTTAGCGTGCTAATGCTGCCTAACGCTGGAGATGAGTTGCAGGGCATTAAGAAAGGTATATTGGAACTTGCCGATGCCTTATTGGTCAATAAGTCCGATGGAGAGAGTGTTCAGCTTGCTAAAATGACTAAGCAGTATTATGAAAATGCCTTTCATCTACTGCGGCAAACTAGCTTTTGGACGCCTCAGGTTCTACCTATATCGGCTTTAGAAAATGACAATATCGATACCGTTTGGGGCATGATTATTGATTATGTCTTGCAGTCTAAGGAGCGAGGCAGCTTTACTAAAAAGCGCGCCCGACAGAATCGTAATTGGCTAGATAAACTCGTGCATCAGATGCTTGAACAAGTTTTAATGAAAAATCCTGAGGCGCAAGCGCTTTGGCCAAAATTAGAACGTGAAGTTGTCGACGGAAAAGTTACGCCATTCTTCGCGGCTAAAGCAATTATTGATACACTTTAATTCGCGTACGTTAATATTCATTTATCCAGACACACAGTGATTCTATTTATGAGTTCAGCTAGGTGTTTCTTCCTATTATTAAAGCCTGTATTTAAGCCAGTATTTATTTCTAGCATCGTCTCTAAATCTATTCTTTTTTTAAATTCACTTCGGTCAAAATTAATGACTTGGTTTATTCTACGTATGGTCGCAGGGCGGCTTTTAAAAGCATTTTCATTTTCAGTATTGCTTGTGAGTAGCTATAGCTCGGCCATTGGCATTTCTGAGTTAACGGTTAGCAGTGCCGTTGGTGAACGTTTTTATGGATTGATTACGGTTACCGGCGCGGATAATGTTTCAAGCAACGACATGCTTGTAAGTTTGGCCCCTCGCTCTGTTTATCGCGCTATGGGCGTTGAGTGGGAATACTTTCATACTCGGCTCATTTTTGATGTCATTACCGATGATCAGAATCAACACACAATACGTGTTGTCAGTACCGATGCGGTATTTGAACCTTATCTTGATTTTGTAGTGTCTCTTCGTTCACCAGCAGGATCCATTTCAAAACAATTAACGGTTCTTCTAGAAATGCCTGCCGTTCTTGTTCAGCCTTTTGTCAATTCAAAAGTCATCTCAAAAGCCAGTTCAAAAGCCAGTTCAAAAGCCAGTTCAAAAGCGATTAAGCCGACTAAGACAGCCAAACCTAAAAAGAAATTAAACAAAATTCAACGAACGCCAATAATTAATCAGGAAGTAAAAGCGAAGAGCTCTCCTGACTTAGAAGCTAAAGAGCCATTACGGTCGGATTCTTCACAAATAGCTAAAGATAAAGTTGAAGCAGAAGCAGTTGAGTTTAAAGAA
>Ga0209405_1002137_pt1 | contig 13238 bp, 29 predicted proteins | sample COGITO_mtgs_1105_6_FD_184803 | JGI IMG/M metagenome (GOLD analysis project Ga0209405, IMG submission 184803) | Pelagic marine microbial communities from North Sea - COGITO_mtgs_110516 (SPAdes) (version 2) | ecosystem: Environmental > Aquatic > Marine > Epipelagic ...
CAAAATTACATACACTATGATAAAGGACAGTTTGCAAGAAAAGCAGAAGGTTTAAAGGATTTAGAACAACTTAAACAAATATACAATAAGGAAATACTAAACCTCTAATGTTTTACAACGTTAAGTATATGAGCCTGTACTTGTATGGCTTATATACATTGTTATACCCTGTTTTTTAGCTTTTGGAAAATAATTTACAGAAAAGTGTATTTTTATTTGGTAGTTAATATAGAAAGCTGTATATTTGTAGTGTAATAATAATTAAAACAAAATAAACTATGAAACTTTGTAAGAAAACAAATAAGATAAAAGGCTTTTGGGTAGAGGATTACACAGAACAAGAAAAAGAGTTTTTTATTGGATTAGGGTTTACTGAAAGACGTGTTAAATTTATGGATGAGTGGATGAGTGGTTCACTTTCTTTTTACGGTAGTAGAAGTTTTGGTTTTTGGAATGATGAAGAAACTAAAACGATTTATGATGCAGTAAAAAAAGAATTTGGTAAATGTAAACCAAGATTATTAACCACAGCAGAATTAATGTAATGAGCAAAGACCTAATAAAATGGAGTGAGCTTAGTCGTAAACTAAGTGGTTCAGATAATTCTATCAGACCAAACAAAGTACCTAAGAAGTACGAACAGAAAGTAAATCGTTTGCTATGGATTCTCGATTTGTGGGAGCGTTGGGCAAATAGGGTATAACGTATGTGGTTAAGGTTAGTTGCGTTATTGATAACACAAAAATAAATAGATATGACAATAGATAACTTAATTAATTGGTTGGAAGAAGCCGAAGATAATAACACTTGGTTAGTAAGTACACAAAGTGTAAAACGACACCTTGAAAAAATAAAAGAAACTGAGCAATTAAATTTAACCGATGTTAGCCAACAACGTGAACTGTTTTATAATTTTATTACTTGGTATAACGCAAAACCTAAATTAGAAAAAAATAAAGATGGGTTAGTTACTATTGGTGTAATAGATGAGTTTTTAAAATTATAATATAGTGGCTAACGTGCTTGTGGTATGGATAGTTGCGTAAAAATAAAACAAAACTTATATAAATGGAAAAAACAGAATTGATTAAAGGTATTTTGAAATTAGGCGAAGAACTTGATAAAGACCACGGAATGGGAAGCGTTATGATAATTGATGATATGCAAAGACTTGTAGATAAGTACGTAGAGCAATTATCTATACCACGTGTTGTAAAATCGTTGCCGACTGATGAAGAAATATATTCTGAGGGATGCAACTATGTTAGAAAAATAGAACAACCTAATAGACAACCTTTAATTACATTAAGACGAACTTTTAAGGCTGGTGCAGAGTTTGTAAAAAAGCAATTAGACAACTGATTTAGGTTATGTTTTACAACGGTTTGTATAACCTTACTAGCGAAAATTAATAACTTAAAATAATAAATAATGACTGATAAAGAATTTAATAAACTTGACAAACACTATAATAAATTAGTGAAGAAAGGAACCATAAAAACAATGAATGATGCCTACATTTATAAATTAGCAATAGAAAAAGCTATTAAGGTTATACGTTGTTGTGAAACGTTTGAGGTTAAAGAAGTACCTACTTTTGAGGAATGGAAGAAACAAAATTACATACACTATGATAAAGGACAGTTTGCAAGAAAAGCAGAAGGTTTAAAGGATTTAGAACAACTTAAACAAATATACAATAAGGAAATACTAAACCTCTAATGTTTTACAACGAGTGAGGCTAAGGTTAGTAGCCTTAATTACTGACCATTAAAATTACAACAAGACCTTGCAAGGCTATTAACTTTAGCCATTGTTAGGCACTTTTAATTATGGAATTAATACTTTGGACATCATTAATATTCCTTAACGGAATAAATACCTATTGGAATTATAAAAAACATAACTACAAGATTGCTATAGGATGCTCATTTGCTTGTGGGTGGTCTGTTGTTTTTTTAGCATTTGCCTTTATTGGGTAATTGTGCCTAACGTACACGTATAAAAAATCGTTTTAATGTTTTTTATGTGGTGTTGGTTACTGTTGATAAAAAAGCCACATTAATTTGAAAAATTAAAATAAAGAATATGAGTAAATATAAAATATTAAATTTGTATGCGTGTTTGGGAGGAAACAGATACAAATGGAATGAAGTAAAAGAAGATATTGAAGTTACTGCTGTTGAGTATGATGAGGAACTTGCAAGACTATACCAAGAAAGATTTCCAAACGACAAAGTAATAGTAGCAGATGCACACCAATATTTATTAGACCATTACAAAGAGTTTGATTTTATTTGGAGTAGTCCTCCTTGCCCAAGCCATAGTAGAATTAATAGGTCATTTAAGAATAGAGGAAAATTGAAATACCCAGACTTTAAACTATATGAGGAGGTTGTTTTTTTAGATAATTGGTTTGATGGTAAATATGTTATTGAAAACGTAATACCTTACTATGAACCTATGTTTAAACCTAAAAAGAGAGGTAGACATTTATATTGGACTAACTTTAATTTACCTAATAATTTAAATGAGAGAGATGCTCCTGTTATTTCAATTAAACCACAAGCTAAAAAACCTAAAAATTTGATAAAAAAAAGGTGTGAGTTTCATAATATAGATTTGAGTAATTATAAAGGAAAGCAATCAAAAGAAAAAATAGCTAACAACCTTGTAGATTATGAAGCTGGAAAAACTATCTTTGAAACTGTTTTAGGAATAGAAAGAAAACAGAATATTAATCAAGTATCAATTTTTGATTTTGAGTAAGCCACAAGAGTGAGGTGGCTTTTTTAGTAATTGTTACCAACGAGTGAGGCTAAGGTTAGTTGCCTTAAACACTAACCATTAAATTATAACAAGACCTTGCTAGGCTATTAACTTTAGCCATTGTTAGGCACTTTTAAAATTATGGAAAAAACAGAAATAGGACTTATCGGAAATTACTATGGTTGCTTAAATGTAATGACCTTAGATGGAAAATTTTATTGGTGTATTGAAAACTACGATACAGATTTTGAAGACTTAGAAGACTGGGAAGAAATAAACGAAGAACTTTATAACTCAATAATAAAATTTTACAATAGCAAAAAGCAATAATTTTAATTGTGCCTAACGTATAGTATAAAAAATCGTTTTAATGTTTTTTATACAGTGTTATGTACTGTATAGCGACTTTACAGCACGAACCTAAATTAAAAGAACTGAACTAAGTAATAATATTTTTGAGCGTTGGCAAATTGCTGAGGCACGAAGCAAAACAAACACAATGATTAAATTATACAAAGGCGATTGCCTAATTGAAAGTGATAAAATAGAAAGTGGTAGTGTTGATTTAATATTGACTGATTTACCTTACGGAACAATGAAAGGTAGGGATTATAGTAAGCAACCAAATCAAAAGGAAGGCAGTAAGACAGCACAAGACCATAACTGGGACGAAACACTTGATACTGATAAAATAATGCAGATTGCAAACCGCATATTGAGAAAAAACGGTAAAATGATACTTACAGCACAAGACCCATTTAGCACAGAATTAAAGAATAAAGCAATACCAAACTTACCTTATAATTATTCTTGTGTATGGGAAAAATCAAACTTTGCAAACTGTTTATTAATAAATAAGGCTTGTGCTAATTTTTATGAGGATATTTTAATATTTAGTAAAACACACGATACAGAAGATTTACACCCTTTAAGAAATTATCTAAAGGAATGTAAAGAAAAAAGCGGAATGACTAACAAACAATTTAATCATTTATTTAGCGATTACACAAATAAAAAAGTTAATAGAGATAGAAGTGTTTTAGAGCATTATTGGGCTGCTGCACAATTTCATTTACCAACAGAGGAAATTTATGAAAAAATCTTGCAACCTACTGGATTTTTTCCAATACCTTATCAGGAATTAAAAGAAATAGATAACGAATTTAAAAAGAAGTTCGCAAGTACTTTTAATTTATGGGAAGGTAAAAAATACAAAAGCAATGTTTTTAAATACGATAGAAGCGAAGTAGGTTATCATCCAACGCAAAAACCTATTTTATTACTCGAAGATTTGATAAAGACTTTTAGTAACGAAAATGATTTAGTAGTTGATTTAACTATGGGTTCTGGAAGCACTTTAGTAGCGTGCCAAAACACGAATAGAAACGGAATAGGAATTGAAATGAATGATGAGTATTTTAGTATTGCTGAGAAAAGGGTGGAAAAAAATATTATTACGACTGGCAAGCAAATAAGTATATTAGATGAACTGAACTAAGCTATATTGTGCATAACGGTTTTGTGTAACACTTGAATTTTTAACGATTAAAAAACAAATAACAATGAACGAGTTTAAAAAAAAGATTAAAAACAAATTATTAATGCGAGGTTTTCCAAATGAAAAACTGATTAACAACAGAGGTTTAATAGGTGCAACTATTGACGAGGTTATACTTGAAGTAGTTAAAAATATTGGTGTTACACGTTGTTGTGGTGCGTTAAAGAAAGAAGAAACAGCCTTTGATTTATGGCTTAAAAACTTTAAAAAAACAACTTACGGATATTGGTATGATGAAAACACTATCTATTGCAGAGAAGCGATGCAGGACATTTATAAGAACGAAGTAAAACCTACGCTTTAATGCACTACAACGGTTAGTATATGAGCCTGTACTTGTATGGCTTATATACATTGTTAGCATTAGTACGGATTAATAATACAAAACTTAATAAATATGAAAGTAACATTTAGAACTTATTGCGGATTAGCAGGAGACTTGCAAGAATTATTAATAGCAAAGAGCGAAAGAGGGATAGAAGAAAGTGAATTAATATACAGAGTAGGTTGGTTTAGACACTACCGAATGAAAAGAGCAAAGAAGCGATTGATTAAAATATTAGAACTACTGACAGGAAGTAAGCACGTAGAGTAGTATTAATGCTAACAAGGAATAAACAAACATTTACCACGGCAAAAACACAATAAACATGATAGAAATAGCCACTAAATACAGATTTAAAAAGGCTCATAACTACGAGTTAACAGAGTGTAAGAACATGATAGTAAACACAAAGACAGGTAGATTAGTTAATATAACTGAAAAGAAAAGAAGTTTTGGAGCTTATATTAACGGTAAGTTTATACCACTATCTAAATTTAATGAGAACATAGAGTTAATAAAACAAGAGACTCTTAACACAGAATGTAACAGAATACTAAAAGAAATAGCAAGCCATGAGAATACTAATAATTTTACTGATTTCAGTTTCTTCTTATAGTCAAGTAAGTTTTTACTTTCCTTTGGGAACTCATCACTTTGCAAGGGATTATGCTTGGCTATATGCAGATAATGAAGGAGGTGACAAGGGATTGATAATATCATATGAGAGGAAGCATTTGATTGCTTCTGTAGGGTTTATCAGGAACTCTTTTGGAGACTCTTCTAGGTTATTTACAATAGGCTTAAAGAAAGAGTATAATAAATTTGATGTATCTATATCAACAGGATTATCAGATGGATATGAATTATTCTATTACTTTTACCCTGATGTAGAATATCCTAAGTTTTTTAAAGATAATAATATATTACCTATAGTATTGATTACCACAAGGGTTAAAGTGTATAAAAACATGGGAATACAAGTAAATATATCACCTGCTTATATAAATTATGGAATTTTTATTAAAATATAGTTGGTGGTTTATTAAAAAGTTGTATATTGCAGTATAATTAAAAACAAATATTATGGCATATAAAAATCAATTAAAGATTTGGAATGGTAAAGAATTCCCAAGAGATTTTTGGAATTACCACATTAATCCAATTACAGGATTCTCAACTACTGAAAAAGGTATTGAAGAACCAAAAGAAATTCACAAATACTATAAAGAATCACAAAAAGCAGGATTATGATAAGAGATACGCCTAAACAAAGAGCAGTAGGGTTGATAGAAATCTTTGGAAGCAAAGAGATGGCACTAGCCTGTGCACAGGAGATAATTAAGTCTTTGAGTGCTAACGGTGTTAGAGAAGCCTCTATGTATTGGAATGTAGTTCAACGAGAAATAAGACAATATGAGTAACTTAGAGCGAGTACAAGACCTTTTAAAGTTTTTTGAAGTATGTGATGACCACAACAGATATGTTATAAATAAGTTAAAAGAATTAGAACAAGGAATTATAAACGAATTAAAAGTAGAGTTATGAGTAATCCAGCAGATGAATATGAATTATGTACAGTATGCAATGTAAACCATGTATATCATGGTGGAGTATGTGATGAATGTAAAGAAGATAACAAAGTAGATTGGCAAGAATAGTTACTATGCAATTCAATGGGTATACTATGCAATTCAATGGGTAGATGTTTTGGCTGGATTGTTGATAGATTCGGGTTATTGGATTTGCCATACCTAAGAAAAAAAATGTTAAATTTCTTTCGTATGTGATATATTTTTATATTCGTGTGCGTTCATATTACTAAAAGTTTAGAATATTGTGTTTGTTAACAAATGTTAATAGATATGATATTTTATGCTTTTTTCTTTTTTATAGTTGGTATATTGTAAAAAGGTTGTATATTTGTCATGTAATCAAAAACAAAAACATTATGACAAGACAAGAAGACAAAAAACTTAGACAAGCCGTATTATTAACATTTGTATTTATCATGCTAATTGCGGTGGTATTATCTAAACAATTATAAACTTTAAAATATTATATTATGAAAACTACAAAACAAGAAAAGGTATTAGATTTTATTGAAACTATCTATAGTGGTGATGTTGATTTTAGATACTACTTGGAGGGTAATGAATGGGATAATACGGACGATATTAACGAACTTATTTCAGATAATAGTGGGTTTTATTTTGAAGTTATTAATTATGGTTCTGCTATCGATTATTTAAGGGAAAACGATGTTAGTTTGTCAGAGTCAATTGGACTAGCCAATGAAATGGGATTCGATTTTTCTAATGTAAATAGTGAGGTTCTTGCTTCATTGTTGAAGTCAGAAAACGAACGTTATGAATGGGATGAAGTAGCGAATGAAATACAAGAATTTATTGATAACCTATAAAAACATATAACCATGCAAACAGTAAAAAAACTAAAAACAGGATTAATCACAGTAAACATCAACGGACGTATTGAAGTATTTACACCTCCTCAATATGAAGAATATAAGAAAGGACAGAAAATAATTAATAACACGTTAAAAGCGTTTAATATAGGGTTTTGTATTGTGTTTAGTATCCTAGTATTAACGGGTGCAATTTCTAACCAATTAAATTAAAAGACTTATAAACCACCTCAAACAAGAGTATAATTATTATAAATGGAAATTTAACTATCAAAGAAAATAAAATTATGAAAAAAGTAAAACAATTATTATTTAAGCTAGATGTAAAGGACGAGTTATTAGAGAAATATACTGATATTATTCCGTACGCATTTATATCATTTAATCCTGAAAGCCTTGAATCTTATAGCAAAGAGGTTTTAATATTTTACACCAAAGAGGATTTTAATAACAATTCAGGGGTTGTATCTTATATAAGTGAAGAGATGCATGAAGAAATATACATGTACGAATGTAGTGTACTAAATTAATGTTTCATTGCATTATATTAAATAATAACTAATAAAATAGTACAAATAAATTAATCCATCGTTAGATGGTAACATAGTCAAGTAACTGAATATTAACAATTTAAAATTAATTAAAATGAAAGTAGAAGTAAAAGAAGTTGAGAATAAAGGATTTAAACCGTTTAAAATTGAGATAACGATTGAAACAGTTGAAGAATTAAAAGATTTGCAGAATCGCATGTATATCGCACCGCATGAAACAAATCAATTAACAGGGAAGGATTATTGCACTACTGATATAGATAGTTTGATTCATTCTGAATTATGCAAGATAGCAAGAGAAAGGAAAATAGACTTATAACATAACCAAATCCAATACAAGCCATGTTAACAGCATGGTTTTTTTATGCTCAATACCCTACGAAGTAGGTAGCTTAAGCCTATTACACATGCTCTATGTGTGTTATGGTGGGTAGGGGGGTACTCTAGGTGTTTTTTGAAAAAATTGGCTATATTACTCCACTCTACAATTACATACAATTCTCCAACTGTCATATCTAGTATCTCGATACGCAATATTTTAAATTTCAATTCAATACCCACGTAGTGGTAAGGTTTACCTACCTCTTCAATTTAATAGGTATATGTAAAGAAATATAGATAATAGGTACATATAATAATAATATGAGATAAATAGGTACATGATACTACGTATTACCCTACGGGATATAAAACTTTAACAAAACTTTAACATTTAAATGTATTGTTTTAAATATGCTTTCACTAACTTGGTCTTATAAGGAACTTAAATAAGTTGTTTTTCATTAATAAAATAATCCACGACGTGGTAATGCTTGCATCAACATGAAAATAAACATTACAGAAGTACATGATGAAATAGTATTTCCTTTATATGATATAGAAATATATTTTATAGATAATGAAAGAAGTATGTTAGAATATTTTAATACAGAATCATTTATAGAAAGATTAGGATATACTACAGGAGAGTTGTTAAGAATGGAAGTAAGAGTAGATATATTTAACATAGATGCTTTGTATGAATATTTTAATAATGATACTGCAACTGACATAAAGAATAAAGTAATAATAAAATATAATAAAGTTTATGGGTATTAGAAATAAGATTTTAAAGGTATTTATGAATGATTTAAAATTTTTAGGCTCAACGTTAATTTGTTTATTGTCATATGGTTTGATAGCATCCGGATTACTGTCGTTAACAGTTTATGCTACGGAGTTTATAGGCAATAAAGATATAAAGCTTGTTGTTGGTATTGTTGGATTTTCATTATCTTTAACTATCCCTTTTGCAATAATAACTGTATTAGGAGATGCACTAACAAGAAAGATAAAATTATGACAAATCACTTACAACACAAACCACACTTAGCACAATCTTATTGTTTTAAAGAGAATATATACATTTATCCAATACCATTAAACAAGAAATCTTATAAGATGGAGGTTAGTTACAAAGGCAAGGTTATTCCATCAGACAATATATACAGTAAAGATGGTGTTAGAAATAAGACATGGGAGTTATACGAATATTTTTATGATAAAAGAGAATAATATGAAAGAACTAATGAAAGAATTAGGAGTAGAGAATCATTATCATTTAGCAATGTATTTAGATTCTATAGGGTATAAAGTTGATATAAATGATATACCTAAATTAAACCACGAGATAGAAACATTTTTATATAGCGTACAGTAAAAATAAATCAAGTTAATTATATAATGGCAGATACATTAGAGATATCAGTTCCAACAGAACTATCAGATATAAAGCTAGAGCAATACCAAGAATGGGTCAAGATAGTTGAGGCTACAAAGGATGAAGAAGATAAAGAGGATTTTCTTAATAGAGCCTTGATAGAGGTGTTTTGTGGCGTTTCTTTAACAGATATAGCAAAAATTAAAGCTACAGAATTTCATAAGATACTAGGAGTATTAGAAGAGACATTTAGTAAAGAAACAAATGGGCTTGTAAAGAGGTTTGTTATTGACGGTGTAGAGTATGGATTTGAACCTAACATACAAGAAATAAAGACAGGTGCTTACGTGGACATAGAAGCAAGTTTAGTTAGTTGGGATAATTTTAATATTTCTATGGCAGCTTTATATAGACCTATAACAAGGACAAGAACAGCAGCAGGAGTAAAGCAATATGAGATAGAAGATTACAACCCAACTGACGAGAAGTCATTAGTTATGCTTAATGCACCTCTTGATGCGGTATTATCTGCTAAGGTTTTTTTTTGCGATTTAGGGATGGAATTATCTCAGATTACCCTGATTTATTTGGAGGGGGAGATGAAGAAGGAACAGGATACACAGCAGAAGAAAATTTTGGAGCAAAGTGGGGATGGTATCAATCAATATATACTCTCGCTGGAGGAGATGCACTCAAGTTTGATGAAGCAACATCCTTACCATTACTGCAAGCGTTAACGTTCCTAACGTTTGAAAAAGAAAAATTAAAGCTAGAAGCTAAACAAATAAAAAGTAAATTCTAATGAAACAGTATTATCAACTACTTGATGCCTTAAAGAACTTCTTACAGAACACACCAAGTACAAATACAGTACATGAAGGAGATATTTACAAGGTAGATTTATCAAAGGAAACTATATTTCCTCTTGCTAATATAGATGTAACTAACATAGAGTTTGAAGAGCGTTTTAATAGATACACAGTTGCTGTAGTAGTTGCAGACATACTTGACAATACAAAAGAGAATGAAAAGGACGAGAATAATGTATTTCATGGTGCGGATAACTTGCAAGATATATACAATACTCAGTTATCTGTTCTCAATCTATTGCAGAGTTCTTTAAAAAGAGGTGAGTTAAACAATGATAACTTTCAATTATCAGAAAATTTCACAGTATCAGCAACACCGTTTGAGCAAAGATTTGAGAACTTACTTGTTGGATGGGTTATGACACTAACAGTTGATGTACCTAACGATGATATATCTGTTTTTTAATGGCTACTATAAAAGACATACAAACAAAGAATACTATGCTTTTCTTGTCTAATTACACAGACGAACTAATAGGTTACACAAAAGAAGAGATTCTAAGGAAAAGAAAAAGAGATTACGCAACAGGAACTAGAACAACTCAAATAAATGCTTCTGGAAAAGGTATTTCTAGTCTAAAGAAAGTAAGTACCGATAATGGTTTTGATGTAGAAGGTAATTCATACTTAGAAGATGTAGACGAAGGAACTCAATCAACAAAAGCTACTCTTACAGATATATTAAGATGGGTTAAAACAAAGCCTGTAAAATTCAAGAATCCTAGAGGGGGGTTTGAAAAAGTAACAGCGTCAAGGCAAAAATCATTAGCAAGGTTGATACAGAAATCATTAGTGTTTAATGGTATTCATAGAACAGCTTTCTTAACAGACCTTGTAGAAAATAGTTATGATAAACTAACAGGAATAGAGGAATCTGTAGCGGATGATGTTGTTGATTCAATGGAGGATATACTTGAAGATGCAGGGCTAACAAAGAAAGGAGAAAAATACGTATTAGATATTAAAATATGAAAATAAACACTAAAGCACCATACTATGTTTACCACTCAGAATCTCTTTTGGAAGGAGTTTCTATGGATTTGTACATATACACAGGAACATCCACTCCTGTACCTTCAACACCAACACAAAAGTTGTTTTCAACAGCAATAAACGAGAGTGTAACGTTTGAAATATCAGAGATTATAGATGGTTTTATAGAAGATAACTTCAATGGAGACTATGAATCTAATAACGTATGGGTAAGATACGAGACTACAAACACAGTAAATGGTAGTGATGTAGCAGGAGATACAGTAGATTTAATAGCTTATGAGGGTTTTCCTTATGCTACTGATGGTGCAAACGCACAACTAGACAAGGTTGTAATGCAATCAAATGATACTATCATAGCAAACGACCTTGACACTATAAATATACCAATAGACGCAAACACCTACGATGTAACATTGGATTATTACAGTAAAGGAATCATTGAGTTTACAGAAACACTAACAGCTATAGATAATTCTGATAGCATTATACAGTATTCTTCTAATTCTGTTGGTGATTATGATATGTTTAGGTCAAGAGTAGAACTTGATGGAGGTATTGTAGAGGCTAATAGCTGCATAAAGGCTGTTTACAGCGATTATTACAGTTCATTGGACGTAGACTATGTAAAAGTGTCTTATAATGGCTTAGAAGAGCTAATACGGGTAAAAGAGATTGAAGAATGTAAATATACTACATATAAAGTTACTTTTAAGAATAAATTCGGTGCATGGCAAGACTTATGGTTCTTTAAAAGGTCTGATTTATCGTTAAACACAAAATCCGAGACTTATAAATCTAATGTAATTACACAAGGTAGTTACAATATAAGCGACCATCAGAAGAAGATATACAGGAAAAACGGTACGGAATCATTGAAATTAAACACAGGATTCTATCCAGAGAGCTATAACGAGGTGTTTACACAGTTATCCTTGTCAGAACAGGTTTACATAGAGTACAACGACCAAACATTGCCTATAAACGTTAAAACATTAAATCTAACGTTTAAAAACAATGTAAACGACAAATTAATAAATTACTCAATAGATGTTGAGTTTGCATTTGATAAGATAAACAGCAGAAGATAATGGCAGTATTACAGATATTTGCGGGTAAAAAGAGTGGTTTTAAAAAGAATACTATCACGTCTTTTGGTAACTTCCAAGGAAACCCATCTTTCCCTTATGTTGAAACAAATGGATTTACGCCTTCCGATTATAATGTTTCAGAAGGTTCTATTATTGTAAATAATAACACAGGTGTTTCTACGGTCGTTACAGGGATAGAAAGTTCTTTTTTTGTTATCATGGAGACTCAAATATTCAATTCGTCTAGCGAAACATATGATATACAGGTTTCAGATAGATTTTCGTATATTAAATACACTGAATTAGATTTGTTTGACGATGAGCCTATAGAAATAACTCATAACATAAAAGACTTTAAAGACGTATCTAAGATTCTTGCTGATTACACTCAATCCTTTAAGATACCTGCTTCAAAGAATAATAACAGATATTTTGAGCATTATTACAACCAAGATATAGTAGATGGCTTTGATGCTAGATTTAGATACGACTGTGTATTAAAGTTAAATGGTGCTGACTGGAAAGAAGGTCAGATAAGACTTACTGATGTAGGCATGAAGGATGGTTATGCAGATAATTATGAGATTACATTCTTTGGGAATATAGTGTCTTTAAAATCTATATTAGGAGATGATGAATTAGATTCCTTGCCTTACCTTGATGCTTTTAATCACTCTCTTAGTTTGATTAATGTAGCTAGATACGCTGATTATGGTGCTTTGCTAGTATTTGATGCAGATGGAAACCCAACAGGTATGCAGACAGCAGATTACAATGAAGTACCAGATTTAATATATCCTTTTATAAGCCACACAAAAAACAGATACTATTTCGATAGTTCTGATTCGTCTCCCGATATAGCTAATGTAAGAAACGTAGCTATGTTGAACCCTGCTGTTATAGATGATTACCATAACATACTTTATACTGATTTAAAGCCAGCTATAAGGGCTATAAGAAT
>Ga0209405_1002148_pt1 | contig 13180 bp, 8 predicted proteins | sample COGITO_mtgs_1105_6_FD_184803 | JGI IMG/M metagenome (GOLD analysis project Ga0209405, IMG submission 184803) | Pelagic marine microbial communities from North Sea - COGITO_mtgs_110516 (SPAdes) (version 2) | ecosystem: Environmental > Aquatic > Marine > Epipelagic ...
TCTAGATAATGATCTAATAATAGTTTATTATTTGGTATTTTTTGCAATAGATCTACCACATGAGCAACTAACTCTTCTTTGTTAATCACAATTTTCATTCCTTGTCCACCTAAAACATAAGAAGGTCGAACTAAAATTGGAAAATCTAATTGATCTGCCAAAACCAACGCTTCATCTGCAGTTTCAGCTATACCAAATTCTGGATAAGGAATGTTATTATTTTTCAGCAATGTAGAGAAACTTCCACGATCTTCTGCTAAGTCCAATGCTTCAAATGAAGTTCCTATAATTTTTATTCCATATTTGGTTAGCTTTTCAGACAACTTTAATGCTGTTTGTCCACCCAATTGTACAATAACACCCTCTGGTTTTTCATGACGAATGATATCGTAAATATGCTCCCAAAAAACAGGCTCAAAGTATAATTTATCTGCAGTATCAAAATCAGTAGATACCGTTTCAGGATTACAATTAATCATAATTGTTTCATATCCACACTCTGCTGCTGCTAGAACTCCATGAACGCAACAATAATCAAATTCAATTCCTTGTCCTATTCTATTGGGTCCAGAACCTAAGACTACTATTTTCTTTTTATTAGTTACAATACTTTCGTTTGCAATAATAACCTCTCCATCTGCCGTTTCTATTTCATTTTCAAAAGTTGAATAATAATAAGGAGTTTTTGCTTTGAATTCTGCAGCACACGTATCGACCAACTTAAACACACGTTGTACTTTTAATTCATCTCTTTTTTTATACACTTCACTTTCTAAACAACGCAACATGTGTGCTATTTGCCTATCTCCATATCCTTTTTGTTTTGCTTCCAATAGTAAATCTCTACTAATAGTGTCTATTGAATAAGTAGAAATTTCTTTCTGCAATTGAAATAACTCTTCGTATTGTTTTAAATACCACATATCAATTTTAGTGATATCATAAATCTTACTCAATGGAATTCCCATTGCAATTGCATCGTAAATTGCAAAAACTCGATCCCAACTTGCATTGGTTAATTTGTCTATAATTTGGTTGTAATCAGTGTACCCTTTTCCATCGGCACCTAATCCGTTTCTTTTAATTTCTAGTGATTGCGTCGCTTTATGAAGTGCTTCTTGAAATGAACGTCCAATACCCATTACCTCACCAACAGATTTCATTTGTAAACCAAGTGTTCTGTCTGAACCTTCGAATTTATCAAAATTCCAACGTGGTATTTTAACAATAACATAATCTAAGGTTGGCTCAAATAAAGCGGAGGTAGATTTTGTAATTCCGTTTTCTAATTCATCCAACGTATACCCGATAGCAAGTTTCGTCGCTACTTTTGCAATTGGATATCCTGTAGCTTTTGAAGCTAGTGCAGATGAACGAGAAACACGTGGATTGATTTCAATGGCAATAATATCTTCTTTTTCGTCAGGTGAGATAGCAAATTGCACATTACAACCTCCTTCAAAATCACCAATAGATCGCATCATATGAATTGCCATATCTCGCATTTTCTGAAACGTAGTGTCCGAAAGTGTCATTGCAGGGGCAACTGTTATAGAATCTCCAGTATGAATCCCCATAGGATCCATATTTTCAATAGAACAAATAATAACAACATTGTCATTTTTATCTCTTAACAATTCTAGCTCGTATTCTTTCCAGCCCATCATTGCCTTATCAATCATCACCTCATGTATTGGGGATGCCTCGAGACCTCTACTTAATAATTCATCAAAATCATTTGGGTCATAAACAATTGAAGCACCAGCTCCACCCAAAGTATAAGAAGATCGAATTACTAGAGGAAAACCAAATTCTTGTGCAATTTCTTTTCCTTTTAAAAATGAGGTTGCTGTTGCTTGTGGTGCCATTGGCACACCAATCTTTAGCATTAATTCTCTAAACTGTTCTCTATCTTCAGTAATATTGATCGCATCAATATCTACTCCAATTAATTTTACATTAAAATCCTCCCAAATTCCTTTGTCATCTGCTTCAATACATAAATTTAAAGCAGTCTGACCACCCATTGTTGGTAGAACAGCATCAATTTGTGGATGTTCTTTTAAAATTTGAATGATTGATTTTGTAGTTAACGGTAATAGATAAATATGATCAGCCATTGAAGGATCTGTCATAATTGTTGCTGGATTCGAATTAATTAAAATTGTTTCGATTCCATCTTCTCTTAAAGAACGTAATGATTGTGAGCCTGAATAGTCAAATTCACAAGCTTGTCCGATAACAATGGGTCCAGATCCGATAATTAATACTGATTTGAGGTCTTTTCTTTTTGGCATTGTAAGTTGTTGTATTGTTTAGTTTTACAAAAATAGTTAGTGCTTGGGTATAAAAAAAGGTGTTACTTAAAAAAGTAACACCTTATATATTAACAATTGTTAATCATTTATTTTTTATGTCTAGTTTCAGATGAAACAGAAATTTTCTTTCTTCCTTTTGCTCTTCTACGAGCCAATACCTTTCTACCGTTAGCAGAAGCCATTCTCTCCATGAAACCATGTTTGTTTCTTCTCTTTCTTTTTGACGGTTGGTAAGTTCTTTTTGGCATTATCTATGTTTTTAAATATCTTCTATTGTTTTCTTTTCTACTCTAAAGGATTTACATCGTTTAAAACGTTGGCAAATATACAACTGTTTTTATTTGTAGCAAACACTATTTTAAAAAAAAATGAAATTTTTATTTAACTAGGGAAACTATAAATTTTACAAATGTTTTTCTCTTTTTTATTTGAGATAAATTTTAGAGTTAGTACTTTTGCGCAAACCTAAGAATACCATGAGTCATACAAAATATGTTTTTGTAACCGGAGGCGTAACTTCATCGCTTGGAAAAGGAATCATAGCTGCATCCTTGGCAAAATTATTACAGCAAAGAGGCTTTACAGTTACTATTCAAAAATTAGATCCTTACATTAATATAGATCCCGGTACACTAAACCCTTATGAACATGGTGAATGTTATGTTACTGATGACGGTGCTGAAACAGATTTAGACTTAGGACATTATGAACGTTTTTTAAATATCCCAACCAGTCAAGCAAATAACGTGACTACGGGTAAAATTTATCAATCTGTCATTAACAAAGAACGCAAAGGGGTCTTTTTAGGCAAAACAGTTCAAGTGATTCCTCACATAACAGATGAAATCAAACGTAGAATTCAAATTTTAGGAGATACTGGAGATTATGATATTGTAATTACTGAGATTGGTGGAACCGTTGGGGATATTGAATCATTACCATATGTAGAATCTGTAAGGCAAATGTTGTGGGAAAAAGGGGAAGAAAATGCCATTGTTATTCATTTGACTCTCATACCCTACCTAGCAGCAGCTGGAGAATTAAAAACCAAACCTACCCAACATTCTGTAAAAATGTTAATGCAAAGTGGGGTAAGTCCAAACATTTTAGTGTGTAGAACAGAGCATGAAATTTCTGACGACATTAAAACAAAATTGGCCTTATTCTGTAATGTAAAAAAAGAAGATGTGATACAATCTATCGATGCAGAAACTATTTATGACGTTCCTAATTTAATGTTAGCAGAAGGCTTAGATGAAGTTGTACTTAAGAAATTTAACCTATCTTCAGAACAACAGCCTGAATTAAAAGTATGGAATGAATTTTTAACGAAACATAAAAATCCAACTTCTAAGGTAGAAATTGCTTTGATTGGTAAATATATTGAGTTACAAGACTCCTATAAATCGATAACTGAGGCTTTCATTCATGCTGGTTCATCAAATGAAACCAAAGTAAAAGTTCGATGGATTCACTCTGAAAGCTTAACTGTTGAGAATATAGAAAATAAGTTGAAAGGAGTTAACGGTATTTTAGTAGCTCCTGGATTTGGCGATCGAGGAATCGACGGAAAAATAAAAGCGGTACAGTTCGCTAGAGAAAATAAGATTCCTTTTTTTGGGATTTGTTTGGGAATGCAAATGGCTGTTATTGAATTTTCTAAAAATGTTTTAGGACTGACTGATGCTTTTTCAACAGAAATGAAAAAGGAGTGTAAAAATCCTGTAATTAATTTAATGGAAAGTCAGAAAGAGGTAACAGAAAAAGGAGGAACTATGCGCTTAGGAGCTTGGGATTGTAATGTTTCTAAAAATTCTAAAGCATACAATGCTTATCAATCGGAATTCATTAGTGAGCGTCACAGACACCGTTATGAGTTTAACAACGAATACCTAGAAGCTATTGAAAGTGCTGGATTGAAAGCAACAGGAATCAATCCAAAAACAGGTTTGGTTGAAGTGGTAGAAATCCCAACCCACCCTTGGTTTGTTGGTGTGCAGTATCACCCTGAGTATAAGAGTACGGTGTTGAATCCGCACCCTTTATTTGTGGATTTTATCAAAGCCGCTCTAAAACAATCTAAATAGTACGTTTAGGTATACTATTTGAATACTATAGTGTAGTAACAATAATTTCAGTAAAACCAATCAAAAACATTTGAGTTTTGCTACATTTGTCGGCTTCTGTTTCTTTAAATAGCGGCAAAAGTGACAAATTGACATTTTAAAAAAACACATGGAACAAAAAAAATTTGATTATAATTCCTTCATAGGAATGATTTTATTAGGCGGGATTCTATTATGGTGGATGAATTCTAACAAAGAAGAAGTTCTTTTAAAAGAAACAACAACAGATATTGTTGCACCAGTCGCTAAAGAAACAAACGATTCATTTACTACAACAAAACCTATTTTTGAAAGTGAATCTTCTAAAACAGCTTTACTAAAAAACAAACTAGGAGCTTTTGCATACAGCGCCATACAGGGTGAAAAAGGGGTTAGCGTAATCGAAAATGAACTACTTAAATTAACCATTGACAACAAAGGTGGACAGATTGTAGAAGCTTTGATTAAAAACTACAAAACCTACGACTCTCTTCCTCTGTATATGATAAAAGACAACAATGCATCTTTTAACATCAATTTCGGCACTACTGATAACAGAATTTTAAATACCAAAGACCTATTTTTTATTCCAACACTTAGTAAGAGTAATGGAAATGATGTATTATCTATGAAACTAAAAGTTTCAGATACACAGTTTTTAGAATACCGATATGAAATGAAACCAACCGAGTATATGATTGGTTTTGCTATTCGTTCTCAAGGTTTAAATTCTATAATTAACAGTTCTAACCCTATTAATTTAGACTGGTCTTTAAATGGTTTCAGGCACGAAAAAAGTCTGAAAACAGAAAACACCATGTATTCTTGGTACTACTATAAAACGAATAATGAAGTAGAATATATAAGACCAGGAAATTCAGAACTAGTAAATGATGTAGATTGGGTGTTTTATCAACAACATTTCTTTACATCTAGTTTATTAACAGACACTCCGTTTAACAATGCCACAGTTACCTCTACAGATTTAGTTTTAAATGAAGAGATGGATACTGTTTTTACCAAAAAATTTGAATTAAAAACTCCATTAGAACTATCTAATGGAGAATTAAATTATAACATGAAATGGTTCTATGGCCCGAGTGATTATAATTTATTAAAAAAATATAAAGGAACCGATTTAGAGGAAACAGCCGATTTAGGTTGGGGAATTTTCGGATTCTTAAACAGAACAATCTTTTATCCGGTTTTTAATTTCTTAAAAGGATATTCAGGAAATTTTGGGCTGATTATTATTTTAATGACTATTGTGGTACGAATTTTAATGTCTCCATTAGTATATAAATCCTATTTATCTAGTGCAAAAATGAAGGTTATCAGACCTGAATTAACCGAATTAAATAAAAAATATCCCGGAAAAGAAAACGCTATGAAGCGTCAGCAAGAAACCATGGCAGTTCAACGAAAAGCAGGAGTAAGTATGCTAGCAGGTTGTATTCCTGCAGTATTACAAATGCCTGTATTTTTTGCGTTATTTAAATTCTTTCCTACAAACTTGTCACTCAGACAAGAGGGATTTTTATGGGCTCCAGATTTATCATCATACGATACTATTTTCACGTTGCCTTTCTCCATTCCTTGGTATGGAGATCACGTAAGTTTATTTCCAATATTGGCTTCTATTGCTATTTTCTTTTATATGAAAATGAATCAGAGTCAACAAGCAAACATGCAAGCTCCCACGCAAGAAGGGATGCCTGATATGCAGAAAATGATGAAGTACATGATATACTTCTCTCCTATCATGATGTTATTTTTCTTTAACAATTATGCAAGTAGTTTAAGTTTGTATTACTTTATCTCAAATTTATTGACAATTGCGATTATGTTAGTTATCAAAAACTACGTAATTGATGAGGACAAAATCCACGCTCAGATTGAGGAAAATAAAAAACGTCCTGAAAAAGCGAAGAGTAAATTTCGACAAAGAATTGATACTGCAATGAAACAGGCACAAGAGCAACAGGCACAACAGAAGAGAAGAAATAAATAATTTTCTTTTTTAAAAATCAAAAAAACCGAAACATAATTGTTTCGGTTTTTTTGATTTCGAATATTGGTTTAAGACTCAGTCTTCAGACTTTAAATCTTTATTAGAGATCTCATTTCTCTCTTTAAATTTACGAGACCCCTCATATAGTTCGTATTTCACAAACTTACAGTTTAAATCTCCATTTTTAAGTGCTATTCTTTTAGAGGTTCTTAAACCTACAGATTTCAAAGCATCGGTATCAGAAGTGATTAACCAAGCTGATGATCCAGGATAATTATGTTTTAGGGTATCCCCTATTTTTTTATAAAATTCTTGTGTATCTATATTTAATCGCTCTCCATAAGGAGGATTAAATAAAATTGTAGTATTCCCAAAAACCTCTTTTTTGGAATTAAAAAAATTTACATGATGTACACCAATAAATTCATCTAAGTTGGCGTTCTCAATATTAGCTATCGCTTTTTGAACAGCTGATGGAGCTTTATCAAATCCCATAATTTTAAAATGAGAAGAACGTATTTTTTTTAACAAAGCATCTTGAATTGTAAAATATAAATCTTCATCGTAATCTTTCCAGTTTTCAAAGGCAAACAATTTTCTATTAATGTTTGCTGGAATATTGTTAGCAATCATTGCAGCTTCAATTAAAATAGTACCAGAACCACACATAGGATCTATAAAATTTTCGTCTCCAGTATAGCCTGACAATAAAACCATTCCTGCAGCCAACACTTCATTTATTGGGGCAATATTTGTTGCTGTTCTGTACCCTCTTTTGTGTAAGGAATCACCTGAGGAATCTAAAGAAACTGTCAACCAATCCTTTTGAATATGAATGTGAATTTTCACATCAGGATATTTTAGATCAACGTTAGGTCTTTTATGATATTTATGGCGAAAATAATCTGCAATTGCATCTTTTGATTTTAAAGAAATATAATGTGAGTTTGACGTAAAATTCTTGGAATTCACTACCGCTCCTATTGAAAATGTTCCTTCAGCATCTAAAAAATTTTCCCATTTAATTTTCTGAATGGATTCATAAAGATCTTCTTCGTCATAAACTTTACAAACTTTTATTGGCTTTAGGATTCTAACAGCAGTTCTTAGTGCAATATTGGCTTTGTACATAAAACCTATATCACCTCTAAAAGAAACACTTCTAACCGCTTCTTTTACTTCTTGGGCTCCTAATTTTTTCAATTCATCTGCTAAAACACCTTCTAAACCAAAAAGTGTAGTAGCCGTCATTTTAAAATCTTTGTTCATACTCATAAAATTGAGCACAAAAATACATTTTATTAATAGGAATTATAGTAATTAAATTTTTCATTTTTTGAAACATAAGATTTCGTTACTTTTGCAATCATAAAATTAAATATGAAAATACAAGATTGGTATACAGATTGGTTTAACACCCCTTACTATCATATTCTATACAAAGAGAGAAATGACAAAGATGCCCAATTGTTTATGAAGAACATTACCTCTTTTTTAAAGCTACCAAAAAAAACTCATATTTTAGACTTACCTTGTGGTAAAGGACGTCATTCTTTATTTTTAAATACGCTAGGGTATAAAGTTACTGGAGGTGATTTAGCTGAGAACAGTATTAAATCCGCAAAAGAATTTGAAAATGATACGTTAAAGTTTAATATTCATGACATGCGTTATCCTTTCAACAATACTTATGATGCCATATTTAATTTGTTTACAAGTTTTGGTTATTTTGAAGACGATAACGAGGATCTTTTAATTCTAAAAAATTTTAAACAAGGATTAAAAAAGAATGGTGTTTTTGTTTTCGACTTTTTAAATGCTGAAAAAGTAAATTTAAACTTGGTCTCTGAAGAAACAAAAACAGTTGATCAGATCACTTTCCATATTAAAAGAGAAATAAAAGACGGATTTATTTTTAAGTATATTTCTTTTTTTGCTGACGGTAAAGATCAATTTTATCAGGAAAAAGTTAAATATTTAGATTTAGACAAAATGAAAAACTATTTTCACAAAGCTTGTTTCAATATTACACATGTTTTTGGAGATTATCAGTTAACCCCCTACGAGTCAAAAACCTCAGATAGATTAATTATTATTGCACGATGAATTATATTTTTTTAATAGCTGCTGTTTTTATTGGCTCAATGTTGGTATTTATTTTTAAACCTAAAAATAAATTTATACCTTTATTACTAGCTTTCAGTGGTGCTTACTTGCTATCTGTTACTATTTTGCATTTATTACCAGAGGTGTATAGCCAAACTAGTGATTACAAGAATATAGGCATCTTTATTCTAATAGGAATTATAATTCAATCTGTATTAGAATCGTTTTCTAAAGGTGCAGAACATGGCCATATACACATTCATACAAATGGAAAAGAATTTCCAACATTACTTTTTCTTAGTTTAAGTTTTCATGCGTTTTCTGAAGGCCTCCCAATTCATAGCATTGGTGATAATTTATTATGGGCAATTGTCGTTCACAAAATACCTATTGCTATTGTTTTAACTACTTTTTTAATCCAAACAAAGTATTCAAAAAAAACGGTCTTTATTTTTCTAATTACCTTTGCATTAATGAGTCCATTGGGGGTGTTACTGGGAGATAAAAATTCCTTTTTTAGAACTTTTTCAACTGAAATTACAGCCTTAATTATTGGTTTTTTCTTACATATATCAACAATCATCTTATTTGAAAGCACTGAAAATCATAAATTTAACTTACAGAAATTTATGGCGATTGTTTTGGGAATCCTATTAACAGTTACTTCTTTATAAGAATAATGCAGCGTCTTTTAATTGGCTACTTCATTGATAAATTTTATGCGCATTAATCGAAGTTCTTCCTCATCATAATCACCATCGAACTCATCTAGAGCATCTTGAATTTTATCAGATTCAGCTTCCATAAAATAATCGTAAATCTCCTCTTGTTGATCTTCATCTAATACATCATCAAGAGAATAATTAATGTTTAATTTTGTGCCTGAAAAAATAATAACCTCCATCTCTTTTATCAAATCTTCCATTTCTAGTCCTTTTGATTTAGCAATGTCAATTAATGGTAATTTTTTATCCGTATTTTGTATTATAAATAGTTTTAAACCTGAATTAGTTCCTGTACTTTTAACGATTAAATCATCTGGTCTTAGAATGTCGTTTTCATCTACGTATTTTGAAATAAGCTGAATAAACTCTTTTCCAAATTTTCTTGCTTTACCCTCACCAACACCATGAACAGTTGATAGTTCAGGCAATGTTATCGGGTACTTCATTGCCATATCCTCTATTGAAGGATCTTGAAAAACTGCAAATGGAGGCACCCCTTGCTTCACTGAAACATTTTTTCGAAGATCTTTTAATATTTTGACCAACTTGTCATCTGCAGTGTTTGAAGATTTTGAATTTGTGATGATAGAATTATCATCTTGTTCATTGTAAGAATGATCTTCTGTCATCATAAAAGATGTTGGATTGTTTATAAAGTCTTCCCCTTTTTGAGATAACTTGATAACACCATACTGTTCAATTTCTTTTTTAATCAAATTAACCACCAAAATCTGCCTAATTAAAGCCATCCAATAAAGTGGAGACTTCTCTTTTCCACTTCCGAAAAAAGGTTGCAAATGAGTTTTATGCGAGGTTAAAAGGGCATTTTCTTTTCCCACTATGGTATTGACAATCTCTTTAGATTTGTATTTTTGTAAAGTATTCTTAATAACTTTCAACAAGCACACTACGTCCTTTTTAGCTTCATGCTTTTTCTTTGGATTTCTAGAATTATCGTCCATATTGGCTCCTGCTCCGTTTTCAGCATCAAATTCTTCACCGAAATAATGTAACAAGTATTTACGTCTGTTCATAGACGTTTCTGCATAGCCGACAACTTCTTGTAATAAGGCGTGTCCTATTTCTTGCTCTGCAACAGGCTTACTTGCCATAAATTTCTCTAATTTTTCGATGTCTTTGTATGCATAAAAAGCCAAACAATAGCCCTCACCATCATCTCTACCAGCTCTACCAGTTTCTTGATAATAACTTTCTAAACTTTTAGGAATGTCATGGTGAATTACAAAACGCACATCTGGCTTGTCTATTCCCATACCAAAAGCAATGGTCGCGACTACAACATCACAATCCTCCATTAAAAACATGTCTTGATGTTTTACACGAGTTTTAGCATCTAAACCTGCGTGATAAGGAACCGCTTTAATTCCATTTACTTGAAGTATTTGAGAGACTTCCTCTACCTTTTTACGACTCAAACAATAAATAATTCCAGATTTACCCATTCTTTGTTTTACAAAACGAATAATATCTTTTTCTACTTCACTTGTTTTTGGTCTCACTTCATAAAATAAATTGGGCCTATTAAAAGAGGCTTTAAATCTATTTGCATCCGGAATTCCTAATGTTTTTAAAATATCTTCCTGTACTTTTTCAGTTGCTGTTGCGGTTAAACATATAACAGGAACATTATCAATTGCTTTGATTATATTTTTTAAATTTCGATACTCTGGTCTAAAATCGTGTCCCCATTCTGAAATACAATGGGCTTCATCAATAGCCACGAAAGAAATTTTCTGAGATCTTAAAAATGTCACATATTCTTCTTTGATCAAAGATTCTGGAGCTACATATAAAAGTTTTGTAATTCCACGAGAGATATCCTCTTTAACCTGATTTACTTCAGTTTTGTTTAATGAAGAATTTAAAACATGTGCAACTCCATTATGCTCGGAGATACCTCGGATAGCATCTACTTGATTTTTCATCAAAGCGATTAGAGGAGAAACTACAATAGCAGTTCCTTCAGACATTAAAGCTGGTAGCTGATAGCAGAGAGACTTCCCCCCACCTGTAGGCATTATTACAAAAGTGTTTTTATTATCAAGTATACTTTTAATTACTTGCTTTTGTAAGCCTTTAAATTTATTAAATCCAAAAAACCTTTTAAGAGGAATGTATAAATCCATTTATTAAAATATTCGTTTAACTTCGAAAAACAATCACAAACCTTCTATTATATTTGTTCTAACTATTATTTATAGTAAATTTGCTTGTTCCTTATTTTAAAGATATCACATATTATCATTATAATATCATACCATTGAAAAAAACAAACACAATTCTAAAAACAGCAAAAGAAACTATTTTAACAGAGAGTAATGCTATTGCTAATTTAACTAAATTAATTGACGATAACTTTGAAGATGCAATTAAATTTATTTTTAATTCTAAAGGAAGAGTAATTGTGACTGGTATTGGTAAAAGTGCGAACATAGCGACAAAGATTGTTGCCACTTTAAATTCTACTGGTACTCCGGCAATCTTTATGCATGCAGCAGATGCGATTCATGGAGATTTAGGAAATGTTCAGAAAAACGATGTAGTCATTTGTATCTCTAAAAGTGGAAATACTCCTGAAATTAAAGTTTTAGTCCCATTTATAAGAAATTATGGAAATAAAATAGTCGCGATTACAGGAAATATCGATTCATATTTAGGTAAAAATGCAGATTTTACATTGAATGCTTTTGTAGAAAAAGAAGCTTGTCCAAATAATTTAGCACCTACAACAAGTACAACTGCACAACTAGTTTTAGGAGATGCAATAGCGATTTGTTTATTAAACTTAAGAGGTTTCACTGGTCAAGATTTTGCAAAATATCACCCTGGAGGTGCTTTAGGGAAACGGTTGTATTTAAGAGTCTCTGATTTAGTTAAAAATAATTTAGTTCCAAAAGTTAAGACTACAGATAGTATTGCAAAAGTAATCGTTGAGATTTCTGAAAAAAGAGTCGGAGTTACAGCCGTAATGGAGTCGGATGAACTCGTCGGAATTATTACTGATGGTGATATTAGAAGAATGCTCTCAAAAACACCAGAAATTGCAGCAATTAAAGCCTCTGATATTATGGGCACAAAACCCAAAAAGATCGCTTTTGATGCGATGGCTATAGATGCCTTAAATACTATGGAAGCAAATAATATTTCTCAAATTTTGGTTGTTAATGATAAAAAGAAATATGTTGGTGTTATCCATATTCATGATTTAATTAAAGAAGGAATTTTCTAATGGTAAAAAAAGAGAAAGAAATGTCCTTTTTAGGACATTTAGAAGAACTGAGATGGCATTTAGTGAGAAGTGCATCTGTTGTATTAATTTTTGGAATTTTTTTATTCATCTTTCAAAAAGAGGTGTATGAAAATTTTTTATTAGCTCATAGAAAATCTGATTTTATAACCTATCAACTATTTTGTGATTTCTTTAATATATTTGGCTTAGACAGTAGTTTTTGTCGTGTAATTTTTAAAGACAATTTAATTAGCTTAAAACCAACCCAACAACTAATGAACTCTATTTGGTCTTCATTTATTTTGGGAATTATATTATCATTTCCTTATTTATTATGGGAATTATGGAAATTTATTTCTCCAGGGTTAACGCTAAAAGAGGTGCGTAACTCAAAAGGTTTTATTTTTGTAGCTTCGTTGCTATTTTTTTTAGGAATTGCTTTTAGTTTTTATATCATAGCTCCGATCTCCATTCATTTCTTATACAATTATCAAATTACTGATTTAATTCAAAATAATTTCACAATGGACTCTCATATTGGACTTGTCACCAATATGTTACTTGGAGTTTCTATATTATTTGAATTACCTGTTTTAGTTTTCTTTTTAACTAAAATAGGTTTGATTACACCAGCTTTTTTAAAAAAATACAGAAAACATGCCCTA
>Ga0209405_1002164_pt1 | contig 13079 bp, 9 predicted proteins | sample COGITO_mtgs_1105_6_FD_184803 | JGI IMG/M metagenome (GOLD analysis project Ga0209405, IMG submission 184803) | Pelagic marine microbial communities from North Sea - COGITO_mtgs_110516 (SPAdes) (version 2) | ecosystem: Environmental > Aquatic > Marine > Epipelagic ...
AGACTCGGAATAAGGTACAAGATCTTCTATCACGTTCTCTTGACCGCTGGCGCGAAAAGCCAGTTGTCCCAACTCATTGTTATAAGTTTGATATTGTAACTGAGACTCAACCCAAGTCGGGTTGACATTGAAGTTAATAAAAAACGCAGTCGCCAGGCTGAGCACAAATAAAATAAAACTAATACGTTTTGTAAATTGAAACATGCAGAGTATCTTAACGGCTTTGTATAACCATAGTTTGTAGTCTGTTGCAGCAAACGTCTAGGATTTACTTAATTTTAATCAAGGAAAAACATGTATGCGCCCAAAAATTCTTTTAGTGACTGTGATGACGACTCTGTTTTCAGCCAGTTCAAGCTTTGCACAAGACAAGTGGGATAAAGTCGAAGTCACTAGCCAACCTGTGAGTGGATCGGTACATATGTTAATGGGGAGTGGCGGCAATATCGGTGTATCAATTGGCGATGATGGGATATTGATCATCGATGATCAATATGCCCCACTAGCTAAAAAAATAGCAGGAGCAATTGGTGATATTTCAAATCAACAAATTAAATATATTGTGAACACTCACTACCATGGTGATCACACGGGCTCTAATGCTTACTTCAAAGAAGTGAAAGGCACTACCATTTTTGCACATGACAAGGTGCGTCAACGTTTAGCCGATAAAGACGACCATCAACATGCTTCACTTCCTGTTGTGACTTATCAACAAGGTGTGACCTTTCATCTTAACGGCGACACCATCAAAGTGATGCATTTGCCAGCAGGTCATACGGACAGCGATAACGTTGTATGGTTTGAAGAAGCCAATGTTTTACACCCAGGAGACTTATTTTTTCAAGGCCGTTTTCCGTACATTGATCTGAATGGTGGGGGCACGGTTGCGGGTTATATTAAGAATGTAACTCAACTAATAGGTATGCTGAAAGACGATACAAAAATTATCCCAGGGCATGGTGATTTAGCCACTAAAGCCGATTATCAAAAGGCCTTGGATATGCTTGTTGATACTGCTGCCATAGTAAGAAGTATGAAAATCAAAGGCATGAGCGTTGAAGATGCAGTGAAACAAGGTTTAGGTGAGATGTACACAGCCTGGTCATGAAGTTTTATCACTGAAAAAAGGTGGATTACGACTCTTTACAAGGGCCTGAATTGATCAAAGCCAGTCATCAGGCAAACTACTCATGGGGAGGGCCAAATATGACCTACCCCATGACTGACAATAAGTTTTTTAAACACAGAACACGTCAAAACATGTTGCCTGCTCAATGATGAGCAGCAACATCAAGCCTTTCAGCGCAAACCGCTAAAAATGCTTCTTTATATGTATTCACAGAGCATGCAGCAGCTTACGGCTGTTATTGAACGCTTGGTTTTATTGAAACAGAGCACCCAGGTAAGGCCAAGGTCCAATTTAACATTACCAACCTGACCTCTTAATTTAAATAACCCGAATGCTGGTTAGATAGCCAAATTAAGGCGTTTTTGTAAAACGTCTTTCACCCGCAATCCATGTCTCAAGCACTTGTACTTTCCAAATATCCTGTGGTGAAATGGTAAAAATGTCTTGGTCTATCAAAATAAAGTCGGCCCATTTACCTTCGGTTAAACCACCTAAAATATTTTCTTGATGGGCTGCATAAGCAGCGTCTAGGGTAAAACCACGGAAAGCTTGTTTGACTGTCACCGCTTCGCTAGGTATCCAACCTTTGTTAGGTGAGTCATTGCGATCTTGTCTGGTGACTGCAGCGTGTAAACCAAAAAATGGGTTGGAGAGCTCTACTGGGAAATCAGAACCGAACGCCACTGGGGAGTCTTGTTTCAAGAAGGTTTGCCATGCGTAAGCGCCTTTGAGCCTGTCGGCGCCTACCCTATCTTCAGCCATATTCATATCGCTAGTAGCATGGGTGGGTTGCATGGCAGGAATAATATTCAGCGTTTTAAATCGTGGAATATCGTCAACATTAATAACTTGGGCATGTTCTACACGGTTACGTAGTGATTTGCCTCCAATGCGTTTAAAGCTATCAGCAAACTGATCTAGTGCTAAGCGATTGGCTTTATCGCCAATCGCATGAAAGTTAAGTTGGAAACCATTACCTAATACCAAATCAAATAACGGTTTCAAATCTCGTTCCCGGGTAACCAATAAACCACTGTTATCCATATCGTCAGAATAGGGTTGCAACAAAGCTGCACCTCGACTGCCTAATGCGCCATCACCATATAATTTCACACTCCTAACTGATAACCAATCGTGCTGATCTTGCACATGACCCTTTTCTAACAATTGATTTAACTGGGGGGAGGTTGCCGCAATCATGGGATAAATTCGCACAGGTAATGAGTGCTCTTCCACACGTTTTTGGTAGTAATCGTATACAGCGAGGTCAATACCCGCGTCATGGACACTAGTGATACCTTCAGAGAGAAGATGTTTGCCTGCAGCATTCAACTGGGCAGTTAAAATCGCTTCAGATGTTTTAGGCAGATATTTGAGCAGGAGATTCTCGGCGTTATCAATTAAGACCCCTGTAGGATTACCTTTTTTATCTCGAACAATTTTGCCACCTGGCGGGTCGAGTGTATCTCTAGTAATACCAGCAATTTCAAGTGCCTTGCTATTCACCCAACTTGCATGACCATCCACTCTGGACAACACCACAGGTTTATCATTGACATATTCATCTAACAAATTAGCAGTGGGGTAAGCTTTGCCGAGCCAAAGTACTTGATTCCAGCCGCGTCCAATTATCCACGCTAAACCCTGTTGATTTTTAGCATAAGCTTGTACCATTTTTGCAGCATCTAAAGCAGATTGACTCTCTCGCAAGTCAACTTGTAATAAGGTTTCACCTAGTCCCATTACATGCCCATGGGCGTCAATGAGTCCTGGTAACAGCACCTTATTTTGACCGTCGATGAAGGTTGCATTAGGATAAGTCTGGCTAAGCTCTTCTGCGCCAATTGCCACAACTTTTCCACCATCGAACACCATGTTTGAAAAGTGAATTAGCTCTCCAGCATTATTGAGAGTGTAACCTTTTACATTACCAATATGGCTAGGTGCAGCCAGCACCAAGGAACTGAAAAAAAACAAGCAGGCAAACAATATTATCTTCACAAGAGTTCTCGTATAAACGTTTCACTCAATTTGCCCTAGATTTTTAGTGGATGCAATACTTGTATAGTGATGAGCGTTTATAAATGAGATGGGTTACTGTTTTAGAATGAAAGAAAAATTTGTGGCAATCGAGCTAATCTTGACCACTCATCATGCTGAGACACGCAGCTTTATTTAAAAAGGCTGATAATTTTTTAATAAACGTTATCTAGCGACAATCGATTAGAGCGTTAAACAAGGTGGCACAACCACTATATCGGTTTAACATTTTCTCTTGCTCATTCACTTATACCCTCTTGCTCTACATCTTTTTTTAAATCATATTACTGGCACAGGTGATTTCGAAGCCTTTTACTGATCTTTAATGAAGTGGCGTTTTTAACCTATTTTATTCAGTCTATAAGCAAGGAATTTGTTGCAAATGATCGTCTTGCCATATTTGGCGCATTTTTTGTTGATCGATATTGCCACCAGATAACATCACCAATACCTTTTGCTCGCTGGTCTGTGATGTAAGCCACTCAACCACCCCTCCCATGCTCATTGCACAGGTAGGCTCAACATGTATTTTAAGCAAGTGTTGAAGCCATTGAGTCCAATATGCAATGGCAGTTTCATCTACCTCATAAAAACCATCTAAGGCCTGCAAATGTGGAAAGGTCTTTTCGCCAACTTGAAGTGTTGCCGCTCCATCTGCCAAAGTATTAGGCTGCTCTGTTAAAGATTGAATAATACCAGTACGCAGGGATTCTGCAGCATCATTTGCCGCCAATGGTTCTACACCTATGACACTTGCCTTAGGAAGCAATGCTCTGGTACTGATCAACGAACCCGACACTAATCCCCCACCGCCCACGGGTGCGAACACACTATTTACTTCACCCGTTTGCCCAATAGCCTCAAGTGCAGTCGTACCTTGGCCGGCTATAATATCGTTATGATTGAAAGGGGGCATCCATAATACATCTTGTTTACTGGCGGCCTCGGCGACCTTTTCGTCAGCCTCTTTGCGAGTCGCACTTAAGTCGAGTGTCGCGCCATAATATTGGGTTGCCGCGGCTTTTACTTTAGACAGGTTCTGTGCACTATAAATAGTAGCTTTCACACCTAATATTTTAGCGGCATAAGCCACAGCCTGAGCGTGATTACCCGAACTACTGGCCACCACTTGACAACCCAGTCGCCCTTCTTCTTTGGCTTTTAACATCATATTCAGTGCGCCACGGAGTTTAAAGGCCCCTGTTTTCTGAAAACACTCTGCTTTAAAAAACAACTTGTGCCCTAGCCAGCTATTTAATAACTGAGATTCAAGCACGGGTGTTTTATGGATAAAAGGACTGATACGTTTTTCAGCAGATTGCACATCGGCAAAAGTCACACTGGACATAGACTCATCATCACCATCATTAAAATATTGCAAGATCTTAGCCTTTAGTTGCTATTTTCGCACCAACAATTATGCTGATTATTCACTAAATGTTTTGAGGAAGTAAGAATGGGACTACTTGATGCTTTACTCGGCAACGCATCTGAAATTGATATCAGTGAAGTGGCAGACGAATTATCACCCATTATTGGCGACACTGAAAGTATTCAGCAAGTCTTTAAAGTTGTACGAGATATGTATGTATTCACTAACAAACGCCTTATTCTGATTGATAAACAAGGAATAACTGGCCGCAAAGTCGACTATCATTCCATCCCCTATCGCGCCATTACCCAATTTAAAATCGAAACAGCCGGACACTTTGATTTAGACGCAGAACTCAAAATCTGGATATCTGGGCAAGACAATCCAATAGGAAAAGAGTTAAAGAAGCATGCCGTTGTAGGCATTCAAAAACCTTAGCGCCGCATATGTTTGCTTATAAACAGTGGCTAGTAAATAGACATTAGCTAAAAGCAAAAGATGAAAGTTTCTCACCACGCAGAGCAACGAGTAAACATAGAAGAGAAAATTCCGGCTTCGCTGAAACTATTAATTCTGGTCAATGGCCCAAAATTAAACCTGACGGGCGGGAATGAGCAATCACTGGACAGTCAGCACTTTCACGTTATAGGGCACTGTCAGGTTTTTTTACACAATATTGACTCATGGATATTTCGTCGAAAATTGTCGCTTTATCACTGATTTAGTTAATCAATATCAAATTTTAGACAGTTATCATGCACTATCTGGCTCCTTCGAGCGAGCAGCGAAGATATGCCTAGACAGCTTTATATAAGAAGACCACACCGAGTCAGCGATCTGTCAATCAATACCTTTTTAAGTGTTCTAGCCTCTTTATTTATTGCTGCCGTTATATATCGGCACCTAATTGTTTTGTTTAACCCTTACCACAATGACGATATACATAGTTTCACTATGGGTGGATTGTGTCAGATTATTTTACATTTACAACACCATGATTTTCCATAGTTTTCATTAAATTATTGAATATAATCATATTTTATTTTTCGGCATTCTACTTGCTTAAATACATTTGAGTATAGTCAGTTAATGCACGCCCTTAGTATGGGATTAAAATTATAAATGGATAAATGGATAAATGGATAAATGGATAAATTAATGTTGCATGGGTTTTTAAAGGTAGTCATTTCTAGTGTTATTTTATTGGCAAGCGGTTTTGCAAATATTGCTTCAGCTTCTTTGATCGAGACAGCGCTGTCTGAAACCACGTACGATTGGAGCGCCAGTTGTTATGATTGTAGTCTTGTTAAAGATTATAGGGGACATCAACCTGACGACACTGATTGGACAACAGTAACCGGAAGTATAACTTTATCGAATTACACAATTGGAGATTTTTTCGACATGAAAGCGCTTGTTGGATTTACTTATGACGGGCCATCTAATCACGTTGTTCCGTTAAATCTAACGCATAAAAGCTGTATGGATGGCACTTGCCTAGCCAATGTTTCCGGTAAGTTATTCCATAATAACAATTTTTTTATCGAACTGACGTATGCACAGTTTACCGATAGAGAAGCCACATTATTAACATCACGTCAGAGTAGAATAGAAGCGTTACGGCAACCAACATATATTGAACTTATTTCGATTAGTGATGGCATTGAACTTGTCTTAAAAAAGTGTGAGAAGTATGCAGATAGAGATAAGTATAATATCTGTGAAAAATTTCAAAATAATAAAATAGATAACATAAATGAAAAAAGACAAATAAAAAACCAAGATAAGTTAAAAAAATATGATAGAAAATTAAACAAAATCATTGATAAATATGATAGATATTTTAATAAAAAAGCAAAAGACCCTATGAACGTGTTTTTCAATAATGTCGATGGCGAGTGGAGTATTGGAGGCGAGAACATGCCATGGGATTTTGGAACGTCAGCAAAATTATCGACCGTTAGCGAACCCAGTGCCCTCGTTATTTTTGCATTAGGCTTAATAGGTTTAAGTTTTCGTCGATTCAAGAAACAATCTTAATTTTGTTTCACTATCGAAATTAATTATCGATGACGGTATGCCTGAAAAAACTCATGAAAGTCAATAATCTCGGCACCTGATTAATAAGTGAGTAGCATCAAAAGGAATCTGCCAATTAAGCAGGTGTTTTTTGACTCATAAAGCTGACGTATTTTATTGACCGCGTTAGTTATCGTTTTATCCAGCGCGTACTCTACCTTTAATTGATTCTATTGTTGATTGACTCTCCTCACTGCCATGCGCAATTACCAGCAAGTTTTGGCTAATACAATGACTCGTCCATAAACCGGCTCTAAAAATAACTAAAGCCACCATCCATCTGCTAATCCAATCCATCTAAGTAATACGCGGCGATAACCGGTTATAAGTTACAGCCTCTGTAAATGCGATAGGGTATAGACTTAACCTACCGCCCCTTTCAACCTTCACTTCAAAATTCAATAACAGGCACAAGATAAAGGGGGTCAGTAATATTCAAAACCGGTTTGCATAATAGTGGGAGGCGCTTGTCTTGAATTCTGAGATACGTGCAAACAGTTGATTAATAATCGAAAAATAGCCAACTTTCACTCCCTTAAGAATATAAAATAGATGCCAATATGGAAAATATAAGACATCATGTACTTTGATTTTAGGAAAAATGACGGTTTATTTTATATGTTCTCATACTTGTGCATTTTAATTGAGCCTCGCTTGATGCGATATCTGTATATGCTGCAAGTGGGGTGTTAATGTATATTGTATTGATTCATTTTTTAACTTGAGAGTTAGTATTTCTTATTATTTAGTTGTGTTTTTGATTTAATTAAAATTTATTTTTTTGTGTATTGTTAAGAAACATTTTATTAAATTAAATCCTGAAGGGATGTTGTGTTATTTAATTCTATAGAATTTATTTTTTTATTTTTACCAGTTGCAGCGATCGTCTACTGGCTTTTATTAAAGGCGGAACTTCCAAAGCTAGCCAAGGTTTGGCTTGTTGCAAGTTCGCTTTTTTTTTATGGTTGGTGGAAGGCTGCTTATTTGATTTTATTGATTATCTCCATACTGATAAACTTTGCGTGTGGTTCGGCGATAATTGCAAGTCGGGGTGAAAAGCAAAAAAAGAGCTTAATGATCCTTGGAATAACGTTTAATTTAGTATTGCTTGGCTATTTTAAATATTCACATTTTTTGGTCGAAAATTTCAATAAATTTTCCACCAGCGAGTTTGGTCCTTTGGATGTGATCTTGCCTCTAGCAATAAGTTTTTTTACATTTCAACAAGTCGCATACTTATCTGATTGTCGCTCTGACCACGACAGTAAGTACAATCTTTTGGATTATTTTCTTTTTGTCTCATTTTTCCCCCAATTAATTGCAGGACCAATAGTTCATCACAAAGAAATGATACCGCAGTTTGCCATGTCCAATAGTAACTCAATGATCCCTAATAATATTGAAAAGGGGCTTTTTATTTTTGCTATTGGTTTATTCAAAAAAGTGGTTATAGCAGATACTTTCGCAATTTGGGCTACTGCGGGATTCTCATTCACAACACAATTATCTTTCTTAGACGCTTGGTTGACTAGTTTAAGTTATACATTTCAGCTTTATTATGATTTCTCTGGTTACACGGATATGGCGATTGGAGCTGCTCTTTTATTCAATATAAAACTTCCTATGAATTTTAATTCACCTTACAAGGCTAAAAATATTCAAGACTTTTGGCATCGTTGGCATATGACATTGTCTCGTTGGCTCCGTGATTATGTCTATATTCCACTTGGTGGGAACCGCTCTGGTAGTTGCAACACTTTCGTGAATCTATTTGTAACATTCCTCTTAGGGGGAATCTGGCATGGTGCTGGATGGACATTTATTATCTGGGGAGCCCTGCACGGATTTGCTGTTTTGGTTCACAGAGTGTGGCGAAATATTGGGATGGAAATGAATAATATTTGCGGCTGGATAATTACCTTTATGTTCGTTAACTTCTCTTGGGTATTTTTTAGGGCTGAAACAATAAATGAGGCCATTATGGTTGCTAGTGGAATGTTAGGTCTTAATGGTTTTGAATTATCAGAAAATTTTCATAGTATTTTTGTTTATATTTTAGATATCACCCCAAATAAACTCCCATCTATTCAAGAACAATTTGTATCATCTTCTGTAACGGTTTTATTTGTTCTTATTTTTGGAGCTATTGCTTTGTTTTGCAAAAACTCTATGGAAATTTCGGGCTTCAATTCAGACACTGTTCAAAAGCTCACTTTTGCCAAAGGATTTGCGACTATTATCTTAGCTTTTGCAGCATTATTTGTGAGCATGGGTGACTCAGTACCAAGTGAATTTTTATATTTCAACTTTTAAGAGCAATGTGTGAATGAAAAATCGATATTTTGCAGGTCTGTTATTAACCTTTGTCGGATTATCCATTACTCTAGCATTGTTTATATTTCCAAAGAAAAGCACTATTTATCCACATTGGATACCTGTAAAGTTTGAATGGCTTAAAGCAAAGAGAACCTTATCAAACCAATCGCGAATACTTATCCTTGCAGGCTCCAATGGGCAATTCGGAATAGATAGCAATGAATTAAGTATACTGACAGGCAAGAAAATATTAAATCTATCTTCTCATGCAGGTCTTGATTTGGGCTTTTATCGTTCAATATTAAAAAAATACCTTGTAAAAGATGACTTTGTTGTTATGCCGTTAGAGTTTAATCATTATTACCGACAGAAACTCACATCTGTACATACCGAAAGTATGTCAAACTGGGGTATGGCTTTTTTAGATACTTCAGCAAAAATTGACCTCGCGAAGGCTATAAATTTTAAAGAATTATTTACTGGACGACTTCAATATTGGGTTAAAAACGGGGTTTCTCTGGAAGAAGTCCGCAATAAAATTGCCAACAATAATTTTTCTCCAGGGCTCGGTTACAATTGGCAGGCGTTGACATCAAATGGCGAATTTATACATGATTTGAAGACTAAAGGTAAAGCTTTGAGCGATAGTTTTTATGGGCCCAGGGGAAATAGAATGCCCTTGTCACAGCGATTTATTGAGCAAATGTATCTCATTCAAAATTATGTCGAGGAAATTGGAGCGCAATTAATATTGACATATCCTACTACTATGAGAAACCCAAAATTTGATCTACAAAAAAAAGAAGATCAGAACCGTATCAATGACTTTAGTAAGCTTCTAAGTGCCAATGGGTTTTCATTACATTGCGATCCAGCATTATTCCACTTTAACAGAGAGTTTTTTTTCAATACGGTTTACCACTTAAACAAACAAGGCGTCATAATGAGAACTACAAATTTGAGTAAATGTATTAAAAACGTCATAGATGGTAAAAGCGATAAGATTAAAATTTCTGAAACATATGCTCGCGTCAGTGAGCAGCAACGAAAATTAAACGAATCACGGGACGTGTCATCAACCGATATTTACGTTGAGAAAAAGACTTATATAGAATAATTAAAGCACTTTACAAATATCAAGCCAAATACGGTACTTTGCCGATTAGCGAATAAGGAGGTCGTAGGCCATTAATTTTAAACCATAAATTTTTGCGGCGCAGCTATAACCGCTAATGGCATAAACATTAAAGCCAGTCATTCCTGGCTCTTAAACCCAATAAAAAATGTCTTTTCCACCTGCTTTTCCTCCGTATTTTCTTCGTTCTTTGTGGTTCAACTTCATTCCGTCTGTTACTAGTGACTAGCTACTAACATCTGCACCCTTCTACATCCCGAAGTGTTTATCGAAGAAATTGGTAATGGTTTTATACAAGTGAATACCCGTATTTTTACCTCGTATGCTATGTTTTTTGCCCGGATAATCCATGCTCTCGAATGGGATAGCTAAGTCTTGCAGGTGTTTATATAACTTAGTACTGTTAGTAAACAATACGTTATCGTCAGCCATACCATGATAAATCAGCAGGTCGCCTTTAAGATCTTTTGCATAAGGGAAGACTGAAGCGGCTTTGTAAGCTTCAACATCTACTTTAGGGTGACCCATAAATCGCTCAGTATAATGTGTGTCATACAATCCCCAATCGGTGACAGGTGCACCTGACACACCTGCTTGAAAATAATCACCGGCTTTGAACATCGCCATTAAGGTCATATAACCGCCATAACTGTGGCCATAGACACCAATGCGTGTTTCGTCCACATAGGGTAGCGTGCGTAAAAACTTTACACCTTCAACTTGATCGTCCAGCTCAACACTGCCCATCTTTTTGTATAATGGGTCTTCAAAAGCTTTGCCTCTACCTTTTGAACCTCGGTTATCGAGACTAAATACCACATAACCTTTACTTGCCCAGTACTGCATAAGTAAGCCACGATTGCCCCCCCAACTGTCTTTGACCACTTGTACGCCAGGACCGCCATACTGATAAACAATCACAGGATGTTTACCCTTTAGACTGTGTGGTGTGTACAAGCGATAATAGAGTTCGGTGCCATCAGCTAAGTTAAAACTAGCGATAGTCGGCTTGACCCAGTTAGCCAGATAGGGCTTGAGAGGATGATTATCGTCCACGGCATTTTCACTTAACCAAGTTAACTGCTCACCTGTGGACTTGTGCAAACTGACTTGTTGAGGTGTGTTGGTAGTAGAAAAATTATCAATATACACGCTGGCATCATCACTGAAAGAAATTTTATGAAAACCACTGCGTTGGGTTATTTTAGTGACTGAACCACCAGCTAAACCAACCTTGTACAATTGGCTTTGTGTGGGAGTATCTGCACGACCCGAAAAGTAAACCAAATCATTTTTCTGGTCGATAGCCTCTACCTGATCCACTACCCACTTTCCTTTTGTGAGCTGACGAACTAACTCACCATTGTTTTTGTATAAGTACAGATGTTTGGAGCCATCTTTTTCTGATGCCCAAATGAAGTGCTGATTGTCATCTAAAAAATGTAAATCTTCATGTAAGTTAACCCACGTATTACTGTTTTCTTCAACAAGAGTGTTTTGGCTATTATTCGATAGATTAAATGCCTTGAGCGCTAAATACTGCTGGCTGCGATCTTGTATTTGATAGGTCAATACTGAACTATCCTTCATCCACCTCACTCTGGCCAAATAAATATCTTGCTCGTCACCCAAATCTACCCATTGTTTTTGTTTAGTTGATACGTCAATAACCGCTAGCTTTATGAGCACATTGTTGGTGCCAGCACTGGGATAACGTTGGGTGACCATTTTTATAGAATCGGCGTAAATTTCGCTACGCGTGATTTGTTCAACAGGTGACTCATCAACTTGAGTAAAGGCAATATGTTTTTCGTCTGGCGACCACCAATAGCCTGTCATTCGCCCCATTTCTTCTTGAGCAACAAATTCAGCCATGGCGTTTTTAATTAAACCTTGTCCATCATTGGTTAAGCGTGTTTCTTTACCACTTATTATATGTTTGATGTACAAGTCTTGGTCGCGAACATATGATACAAAATTACCTTTGGGTGACAATTTAACATCGGTTTCAAATTCTGTTGTTTGAATGACTTGTTCAGCTTTTTTATCACCTAAACGGTAATAATAGGCGTCACCTGACAAGGGAAATAACAACGCTTTACCATCATTTGACCACTGGTAACTAACAATACCAGATCCACTTAAGCGCATACGTTCACGTCTAGCTTTTTCTTCATTAGACAAAGTTTCTAGTCCAGTGCTCAAATCGTCTGAATCAAATAACAGCTGAGTTTGGCCACTTACTATGTCGTATTCCCAAAGGTCTAATCGTTCATAATCGGTTTTTTTACCTTGTAAAAACGTTACACGCTTTCCATCAGGAGACACCTGTAATTTTTTTTGTGCTGCCCCCTGGAGGCTTGGAGATTGAAAAATACGTTCAATACCCAGTACTGATTCAGGGTGATTGTTGCCTGCTACATTTGCAGTCCATAAAGCCAAACTACTGACTAAAAGCCCGGTGAGCTTATTCATTCTAATTGTTCCCATTACTGTTTGTTCTGATCTTTATTGGATAAGATACATTATTCTTTTAGGGGTAATTCCCTCTAACCGTATTGTAGGGGTTTCTTACCTGCAGGTAAAATTACAGGTTATACATGTTAAAAACGGCTTTAGTGTTAGGTGCGACAGGTTTAGTGGGAAAGACATTGGTTGAGCAACTTTGCCAAGACCATCGATATCAAACAGTTACGTGTTTGGTTCGTAAACCCCTTTCTTTAGATTTTTTTTGTGCTAGTGCAGATAGTGCAGATAAAGTACAACCCATAGTGGTTGATTTCGACAACTTACAGGATTACCAAGGCTACTTTGGTTGCCCGCATATTTACGTGTGTTTAGGCACAACAATCAAAAAAGCAGGCAGCAAGGGAGCATTTCGAAAAGTAGACTTTGAGTATGTGCATGTCGCAGCCCAACTTGCCAGAGCACAACGTGCCGTTAGCTTTGTTTGGATTTCTTCAGTAGGCGCTAACGCTAAAAGTCATAACTTTTACTTACGGGTA
>Ga0209405_1002169_pt1 | contig 13064 bp, 11 predicted proteins | sample COGITO_mtgs_1105_6_FD_184803 | JGI IMG/M metagenome (GOLD analysis project Ga0209405, IMG submission 184803) | Pelagic marine microbial communities from North Sea - COGITO_mtgs_110516 (SPAdes) (version 2) | ecosystem: Environmental > Aquatic > Marine > Epipelagic ...
ATAAATGCTGACGGCACAACAAGCGTTGTTGGTAATGCTCTTAATGACTTCGCTTTTCAAGATATTAGTAAGATTATTGATACATCGACTGTGGCAGGTAAATTACTTGCACAAAAGTTAGGTGAAGGTAACTACACTGACAGTAAGTCTACAATTCTAGGGCAGATGGAAATTATTTCTGCTGAATTTAAAAACTCCAATGGTGAACCTATCATCCCACCGTGGGCGCAAAGCCTGTCTCGTGATGTATCACGTACTATGGCATTCAGTGGCATTACAGGTACGGCACAAACAGCCGCTATGTCTAATGCTATTATGGAAGCTGTATTAGGAGTTGCAGAAAAAGAAGCTGCATTCTTCCAGACCCTGACAGTAAAGAATTTAGATAATAAACAACAAGCAATTATAAACAAAGCAAGTGTATTAGCCAATTTTGAAACAGCTAACCTAGATGCAAGACAAGAAGCTGCGGTACAGAATGCACGTAACTTCTTAGAGATGGACTTAGCTAACCTAACCAATGAGCAACAAGCTGAAGTATTAAACACCCAGTTAATGATGGATGCTATCTTCAATGATCAGGCAGCTATAAATGCGGCTCGTATCTTTGGTGCAGAGAATGCTAACGAGTTTCAAAAGTTTTACGACACTATGAGCGTACAAGTGCAAACGCATAATAGTGAGCAAATAAACATTATGAAGCGTTTTAATGCAGGTGAAATTAATGATGCATCTGAGTTTAACGCTAGAATGCAAGATAGCCGTGATCAGTTCTATGCAAACATGCAATTTAATGTTGATACTGCTAACGCAAAGTGGCGACAAGAAGTCCTGACTACAAACTCTGAAATGTTATTTGATGCATATTCTGCGGATATCAAGAACTCTATGGATATGAACCAAGAGGGACTGAACCGTCTTTGGGATCGAGTAGATAGCCTGTTGGACTACATGTTTAAAGGCGCACAAACAGAAGCCACATTAGAAGCACAGATCCTTGGGGCAGAGATTGCAGGAGCATCAAGAAGTAGTAGCTCAAGTAGCGGTATTTGGAATGCTATCGGACAAATAGGTGCTGCCTATATCAGCAAATAATTAATAATTACGGGATGATCCAATGACATTTCAAGATGCAGTAAAGAAATCCATCAAACAATTTATGGATGGTAAAATGCCTAAGAACCTCATGGAGGTTAGTGGTGGCGAAGTAAAGTACACTCCTGAATATTTTGATGGCTTTAAAAAGGCTATGGAAGAAGAAGGGGATGCACCAGAAGTAGAGGAAACTACAGATGAAGATTGATGCGCCCGTTCCTGGTGCTAATTTATTAGCTGACACCCGTAATTACCCTTGGCATAGGCCGCCTGATATTACTGATTACGATGAAGCAGTCAGCTATATGATATCTCGTATATCACAAGAAGAACAAGCAGAGCTAGTATACTCGTTACTACAAATTGATACGACAGTTACTACAGTTGTCTCAGGTCTTTTGATGCAATCAATTGCTAAAGGTAAGATGCCTATTGATCTGGCTATACTTATCTCTGGACCAGTAGCTAGATACATTGAAGTTATAGCCCAAACTAACGGCTATAAGTACGACATGGGTACAGACACATCTGACAGGGTTAAGATCACACCTACACTGCTTAAAATGGCGATGGGCATCGTTGAAGACGATGAAGAAGAAGAAATGGAAGCTACACCAGAAGTAGTAACAGCTATGCCTGAAGGTGGTCTAATGGGCGCTCCTACAGATGCAGATAAAATGACCGCTACTGATGAAGAACAAGCTTCGATGCTTGGCATGAACGCAGATAGCGAAGAACCAGTTGAAGAGGAAAATATTGATGGCATGGCGTAATACAAACCCTTCGGATTATGCACCTAAAAGTAATGCTATCGGCGATGCCTTAACAGGTTTTGCCAGTGTATATGTTCCTGCGAAGATTGCTAAAGATAAGCGTGAAGCTGAAATGGCTTACGAAAAAGAAAAGGAAGATGCTAAAGCAGCAAAAGATGCGGCTGATAAAGCGGCAGCACAAGATAAAAAAGATAAAGCAGATTTACGAATTGCTAACTCAATTGTTAAACGCATGGCAGGTGTGGCAGGGGTAGATCCTAAATCCATTACATCTGAAGGTCTTTCTACTATATTAGATGATGTTAAGAATTTTGGTGGTGATAGTGCGTTTGATATATACCTAAAAAACGATGGCGATTTAGTTGTTAATCCATCAGCATTTTTCAATACACCTAATACAACCGTATCTGTCCCAATAAGTACAGATACAGGTTCTGTAACATCCAGTACAATACCAATTACGGGAAATGCAGAAGATGCAGATCCTGCTATAAAAAATACTGATAATACAGATGATTTAGTAAAAGCAACGGGTGACTTTATTGATGGTGTTCCAGACACAAATGTCTCAACAAATGATAACCTTGAATCAATAGATGCTGATGAGAAGGTAAAAAATGGAGAACCTACTACTAATAATAATTCTATGTTTAACACACGGCTTCCTGATCTTATGGATGCAATGCAGAAGAATAGCACACCAGAATTAGCCAGTGCTTATTATGACGGTCTAGTTAAAAAAGCAGCTAAAGATTCAAGGTACGCTCCACTAGCTGCTGAGTTCAAACAGTACGTTGATAAGATATCAATGGAAAATCCATCAATATCTGATCTAAGTGAATTTTCAAAACTAGAACTTGAAGCTGTAGTTGAATCCAAAACAGTATCTGCCCCATCAAAAGCCAATGCTACATTATTATTAGATAAGAAAAAAAGTGATATTCCGTGGGAAACTCTAGACGATAAAAATTATGCGGGATTTGCAAGGAAGTTCCCAGACTTTGCAGAAGAAATAAAAGAAATAGCTATTGCTAATACTAGAGGAATTTTCAAACCAGAGGATATAGGCAATTTCACAGTAGCTCAATTAAAAGCATATGAAACAAGTGCAATACCAGGTATAGAAGGGTATCGTTCTTTAATAGCAGATACACTCAAGCAAAAAGAACAAGAAAAATACCAAGGTATATCTGATAAATCTACAGATGAACTTATAGCCCTAACACGAAATACAATGGGCTACGATATAGATGTTCGTATAATGGCATCAAATATGGTTTCAGCACGTAAAATGCAGGGCTTTGATATAAATACTCTAGACGAATCTAGTGTTGACGTATTGAAGGCAATGGAATCTGATAACAGAATACCACAGATTAATAGGGATCTGATTAAAAAGCTACGTGAAGGTAAAGAAAGTAGTTCACAATCATTTAGGTATTATGCTGAAAAGGTAAGCAATCAATCAGAAGCTATTACTGCTCTAGATTTAGCCATATCAGAAAACGCTCCAAAAGAAGTAATTACTAAGCTTACTGCACTTAAAAATAATCATACTAAGGCAAAAACAATATCTGATTTAAGAGCAGCAGGTAAGGATACTAATGCTATAGAAGACGCTGTTATTACAATGACAGATGGTACTAAGAAGTACATACAGGCTAGATTAACAAACGAAGGTAAATTAGTACCCTTAGACGAAAGCTTAAACGGTAAAGGCACAGTAACACTGATGTCGCCTATAATGACTGAGGCATTTACAAAAGCAAAAGCACAAATGCAGAAAGATACAATGGCAATAGCTAATAACAGTGCCAATATATCAGAAGCATTACGAAACTCCGAACTTGCGATATCTATAGCTGAGAATAGTCCTATGGTTAGAAACGCTGGTGGTAGCTTTGCTCAATTTGCAACAAGATTAGTTAGAGGAACAGAAAGTGCATTTACTGTAGCAGGTTCTCTCCTAAATAAGTCTAATCAGAGTGGTTTAGATCAAGCTACTGGTGAAACAGTAACTTATATAACTGAGGCTGATTTCCTTGAGGGTATGAAAAGCAAAGGTAAAGATAAGAGCTTTTTAGATGCTATTGTTTCTCAAGACGTACAAAAACTTGCCGATGAAACTTCTCGCTTTGAAGCTACTATGATTATACTAGCGTTCCGTTCAGGTAGAATTGAAGGACAATCTGGTAATGCTATGTCCAATAAAGACTTTGAGAGATTAACTCAAATGCTTGAAACTAAAGGTAGCGTTGCTGCATTTACTGAACAACTTCGTGGATATATGAAATCAAAAGTACAGAACTATGATGATAAGGTTGAGGCAACAATGGGTAGTAATTCAATACCTGCAAGCTTCAAAGAAGAGTATGGATTTTATCCTGTAACCTCTCCTTTAACTTTCTCTGAATTTGTTCAAAAGCGAAATGAACCAGATTTAACCACTGCTTACCAAAATACTATGGCTGTTGAAGTCGCCGCCCCTGTAGTTCAAGCAGCAGGTACTAAGGATGATCCTATATTAGTATCAAGCCCCGAAGAGGCAAATAAGTATCCTGCTGGAACAATTATAAAAACTCCAGAAGGGCAATTATATAAAGTACCACAAAAGGCAGATAATTAATGGCAGATCCTACTATAAACACTATTAAAGAAGAAGATCCTTGGGCTGCATTTGAACCTGTTATAGATGATGCAAGTGAGGAAGAAGAAGATCCTTGGGCTGCATTTGAACCTGTTATAGATGAGCCTGAAGTACAAAAGCCTGAAGTTGTAAATACTGCAACTACTTCTCTTGATCCTGCCGTACAGGAAGAAATGAATAATAGGGCATCTATGATAGAGATCGTGGGTATTGATCCGTATAATGGTGAGGTAGTTAACGAAAACCCTACATATATGATACCTGGTATTATGGATACTAATGAAGATGTTAGTGCTGAATATGAAAGATTAAAAACTATCTATCCTGAACAGTTCCCTGAACAGTTTGATGTAGCTGGTGATAAGTCTTTCTTTGGGTTTGGTTCTAGAAAAAATAATAAAGTTATGGGTACTGCGGCAGATAAAGTATTTACCTTTAAAGATGGAAGTCAAAAAGTAGCACCTCGTAGTTATTCCATATTGGAAACGGACGATGGACGTGAAATATTAATGCCTCCTGATGCTACTACAGAAGAGGTAGAACAAGCAAAGCTATCGGGAGTATACAATGAAAATAAGTTACCAGAACCTTCGAGGTCGATGTATGATGGGTTTCCAGCGACTGAAGAAGGCCGTACTGCGGCTATGGAACTGTATCGTGCGTATGAAGAAGTAGGCGAAGAAGCGCTGGGCGGTTTAGGAGTTACCTATAATGGTGTTCTTATTCCTATGCCTGATATGAGTATGTTCTCTGCACCAGACTTAGATACAGGTGATAGTATAAGCAGTGGTATATATGAAGGTACTAAAGGAATTATTTCTACATTAGCTGCTATTAACGATATGGTTGCAGCAGGTGGAAATAAGTTAGCTAATGATGCTATAGATATTACTAATCAATTAATGGGAACTGATTTAAAAGATGTAGATCTCACTACAAATGCTGTAGGAACTGTTGATAAAGTACTACCCTCAGGGCCAACTGATACAGATAGCTTACTAGACGCTCTAGTATTTGAAGGTACGCAACTCTTAGTAGGTGGAACAACAGGTAATAAATTAGGTAATGGTCTTAATAGCGTATTAGGTAGGATTTCTAATAAGCTTGGGGGTGGAAAGAATACTGCGGAAGCTTCACAATACCTTGTTCGGTATGCTCCGAAAGCATCAAACGCTATTAAAGTGTTGTCTACTGAAGCAGGTATGGCAGCGGCACTAAATCCTGATGTTGGTACGCTTTTTATAGGTGAAGATGCCCTACTTCCTTTAGCTACTGGTATTACCGCAGATCCTGGTAGTCCTGAATATAAGCAGCTATTAGCAAAAAAAGCTAATATACTTGCTGATGCTATATTAGGTGCAAGAGTGTTGCAGGGTGGAATAGAAGCAACTGCAAAAAGTGCAAAGCTTGTATATATATTCTCTGGTGCAGGTACTGTTACAGGTGCATTGCGTACAGGTACTCGTGAGCAGAAATTTGTAGAAAGTGTTACACAAAGATTAGCAATAGCTGCTGAACCAGGGGCATCTCCTGAACGTATTGTAGAGCTACAAAAAGAAATAACTAAGTTAATTGATGATAATCAAGAAGTGATAGCTAATATTGATGATAACGAAGTTAGCATAGGGTTAAGTACTCTAGCAGCGGTACAGTTTGCTTTAAGAAATAATGATACAGAAACTGCAAAAAGAATATTATCCACGGCACAGGTTATTGAGCAGGGCGCACTTGGTAATAAGTTAAACACAGGTGAACTTGCATCCGTACAAGGTAGACCTGGTGCAATATTGGATGATACAGCAACAGAAATGTTTGATAGTCGTGGCGGTGATGCAGCAGTATCAGAAACTGGTGACATATTACGTGCAGAAGCTAATGCTCCAATTGCAAATGCTGAAGCAGGGGTTAGAGCCGCTGAAGTCGAAGCTACTGAGTTCGCTACTCGTATTGCAAATGAAATTTCTAGTGACCCGTTAATAGGATCTAAACTAAATCAGTTAAATAATATAGATGGTATATCTGTAGTAATTGATCGCAACAGTAGTGCTGACAGTATCCTAAACAGTTTAAAAAACGCCAATAAAATAATGACTGATAGGAAGAATGAATTATTCGATGCTATTCCACAAGGTGCTGCTTTTGATTATGATAGTTTTGGTAATTTAATAGAGACACTTTCAAAAGAAACAGATCAGTTCGGTACAGAAGGTGCTGAGTTTTTAAACAAACGATTAATTGCCACTATAAAAGCAGCATATAATAAGAAGGTAAAAGAAGTAGCGCCTAGTGGTCTACTAGACGCATCTGGAAATCCTATTGCAAGCGCTCAAACAAATACAAAAGATATAGCTACAGAATTGTTTGAATCAGGGGTAGATTTTAAAAGACTATATAATGATATCAGACCAGCTATATCCGAGCTTGCAGGAGAAGCTTTCGATAGTGGTAGAGGGCCAGTAGGTAAAAGACTTCGACAGGTAGTGAAGTTTATTGATGAACAAGTAGAGTTTGTTGCAAACAATAATCCTAATGCAAAAGATACTGCTGAAGCTGCAATGGAATATTATAAAAATGAGTTTTCACCTTTTTGGGGTGATGGCGGTGTATTACAAGAAGTAGATAGGTTAAATAACACCAGTGCAGGAAGGCTGAATAAGGCAGGGCCAATAGATGCTACCCGTGAAAATGTAGTAAATTCAATCAACGACAAAACACGTTTACAAGCAGATAATATATTAAATTTACTTATGACTAAAGAAGGTGGTGGATCAGTAGATGATGTTGTTGATTATATTATAGCTGATGCAGTTTCACTATTAGATACACAGGCAGGTAAACCACTAAATGAAGTAGACTTTGCAAGCGTAAGGCAGACATTATCAGATAGGGCAAGTTTGTTGGATGGTAATCCTGCAACTAAAGGTGCATCAGATAAGATACGTGCTTTCTTACAGCAAATGCAACGATTGCAAACAATATCTCCAGAGATTGCTGCTCGTATTACTAAAGCAAATGACAGGCTAAAGCAGGTTAAGGACGCAGCATATAAAGGTGCGCTGGGAAGGTTCTTTGCTGGGGCAGACGGTAAGCCACTAACCAATACGGAAGAGGTTCTTAACAAGTATTTTAATGATAAACAGTCATTAGGTATGAGTGAAGGAGCGCCGTCAGGTGACTTAGTAGATCTCATGAGAACTATTAATTCTATCGCTGATCCTGCTGAAAGAGATCTTACGCAAAAAGGTGTAGAAGCTGCGTTCAGTAAATTCTTTAGAGAGAAGTTCCTAATTGCATCTAAGGAGCTACCTAATCAACGTGGTATTAGTGAAGCTAAGATAACAGAAGAACTTGGTGGTATTACAAACTTCTTGAACAAAGCAGATATAATATTTGTTAATAACCCTGAAAATGTTGAAGGATTAAAAACTCTACTAGAACTAAATGGGGTACAGGTAGGCACAAGAAAAGCTACATCGGGAGCAGGTAATTCTATTACGGCAGATAAAGCCGCAGCTATTACTGCTGTTAACAAACTGGTTACTTTAACCTTCGGTGCATTGAGCAGAATTGGTGCAAGGGTTCGTTCAGGTGCATCAGGGTTTATAGCAGATACATTAGATGGCGGTGAGTCCGCAAGAATTGCAGAAAACTTGTTAAGTAACCCAAAGAAGTTTGTAGAAATAGCTAATAAAGTATTACCTGCTGATAATGCTGCAATGTCACAAGAACAGGTTGAGCTTCTCTACGCATATTTAATTAGATCACAAATATACAGAGAAAAAGATGAAAACTCTGAAGAGGACTTTATGATGGCTGTTGCTGATATAATGGCAAAAGGTGAGCAAGCGGTTGATACAGTAAGTGATGAAATGGAAAAGTTAGGACTACAATAAAAAACCCCCGAACCGAAGTCCAGGGGCTTAAACACAAAACTTGAACCGACCAAGGTTCAGCTTCTAGATTTTTATATATAATTTACGCCTTCAGGTCAAGTACTTGGGGGCGTTTTTTATTGCATTGTTTGAATAAATACAGCTTTTTCTTTAGGTATATCAAAAAACTTTTCACCAAAGCGTATCTTCTTGTTAGGCACTTCTACAATGGGGCTATCCCATACAGATTTCCTGCTGATTATAGCTGCATGAGTTAAGCTATTATTGAATACCATAAACTGTGTTGGCTTATCTAAGAACTTAGCTTTGCGTACTGGAATATGTATTGTGTCATAATTAAAATCTACACCATGCCAGACAGTTTTAACCTCAACCTCACAGAAGAATCTCTTACCATCTTTCTCTACAACAAGATCTACATCGTACTCGTTTTCATGATCAGTGCATGTATATCCTTGGCTACTCCAGAATGATTTAGCCTGGTTACGTGCTGCTTCATCGTACTTGTTGAAGTCTTTCGATTGGAATACTTTGTACATATGTTTTCCTGTTATAAAAATAAGCTTTGTTAAAGCCCCGATGCCATTCTAAATTGTAATGAGATCGAGGCCTGTATTTGCATACAAAATCCCCTTCAAAGAAGGCTAAGTAACCTTGATCAAAAGGGGTTTTCATATTTATTCACACTTCCTAAGACCAGTAGCAGGGTCAAAGTAACAAGCCCCACCTTCTTCAATGAAGTTGTCTTTTTCTGTTGGTTTGTCTTCCACAACATCTTCAGATGCAGATGCATTTAAGATACCGTATCGTTTTCCTGATGCACGGAATGTCGTACAGCCTGATGAACCGCCTTCGTAGGCATCCATATAAACCTTCTTAAATTGTTCCCACGTAACATCATCTCCAACATTACACGTTTTAGAACAAGCACTGTCTACATAACGAGAAGCTACATTTAGTACACGCACATGGTCAAACACAGACAGTTCATCCGCAGTTTTACCTTTAATACCAAACTCACGATACCCGTAATCATCTACACGCTCGATAGTTGGCCCATCAAACGTCTGTATTGTTCGGTCATAGAAGTGTGAGAACACTGGCTCGATACCAGATGATACATTATCTGCACTCAGACTGATTGTACCTGTAGGTGCTACTGACAATAGGTGAGAGTTACGAATACCATGCTTTGCAATGCTCTTGCGAATCTTAGCGGGTAGGGTTTGTGCAAATTCACTATCCAAGTATTCTTTCTTAAATAATGGGAATGCACCTTTCTCTTTTGCTAGTTCAACAGACGTTTCATAGCAGATGTCACGAATAGTACCCATGATATCTTCAAACACACGAATAAATTCATCTGACCCATAGTCAAAGCCTAGCGCTTCAATCGCATTAGCAACACCAGTTACCCCAAGACCCATGCGCCGAGTGTCTTTTGCTTGCTTCTCTTGCTGCGGTAATGGATATGTTGCTCTATCAACCACATTGTCCATAGCTCGAACTACATATGGTATATCTGTTTTGAGCATATTCATGTTGAAAACGTACTTACCATCATACTGCACAACGTACTTAGTTAGGTTGAAAGAACCCAATAAACATGCACCATACGGTGGTAAAGGCTGCTCTCCGCAGGGATTTGTGGCTACAATGTTTTCACAGTAATGTAGATTGTTTTTTCGGTTAATGCGATCAATAAACAGAATACCTGGTTCTGCCCAATCCCAAGTAGATCGTAAGATATCATCCCATAATGCACGGGCATTTACTGTAGAATAAACACGATCTTCAAATACCAGATCGAACTGGCTGTTTGTTTTAACCGCTTCCATAAAGGCATCAGTCACACCTACTGAGATGTTAAACCCTGTAAGATCAGTAGAGTTATTCTTAGCCCTAATGTACTTCTCAATATCAGGATGATCGACCCTTAAAACGCCCATTTGTGCGCCTCTCCTGTGACCTGCTGAAGCGATTGTGTGGCATACGCTATCAAATATCGCCATGAAACTTAGAGGGCCACTAGAACGGCTATCTAGGCTTTTAATGAGCGCCCCATGCGGCCTTAGAGTAGAGAAGTCATATCCTATACCACCACCCAATTGCATGGTCTTAGCAGCTTCTTTTGCTGCGTCCATAATGCCTTCCATACTGTCTTCAATCGTACCTGATACGAAACAGTTGTATGGAGTAACAGTACGAGGTGCGCCCATCGCTGATTGTACTCTACCCGCTGGTAGGAATCTTTGATTATCTAGGATACTTCTAAACTGCTCAAAGTGTATTTCATCATCTTTTAGTGCTTCAGCAACTCTTGTCATTGCCTCGTGGAAGGTTTCGCCTTCACTACGATATTTTTCTTTATGTATCTGCTCACTGATAGGTAATTTAGGCCCGTATTCATTTCTTAGCATTAACTGCTCCCTTTTTATATTATCTGTTATCGCCCGAACCGCCTAGAACCCCACGTCCTAATCGGCTGTTTAATTTTGCTAAGTTTCGCTTGGCTACTTCTTCCAAGCCAATATCAAGATCTGTGCAGATACATTGGATATACCAAAGACAGTCACCTAACTCGTCAACAATTTCTGTGCGGTTTCCATCTTCAAAGTTACCATTTTGATCACGTATGATTTTCTTAACTTTGCCGCTTACTTCTCCTGCCTCTGAAAGCAGTCCTAGTACTGGGTATATAACCGCATCTTCTTTTTTATATATTGCAGTTTTACCTGCTTGTTCCTGGTAGTCTTGCATCTTCATAAGTGTTCGCCTCGCTCGTGCATTTCTATTAAATCTTGTATGAAAAATTTCATTTTATTCAGGTCGTACAGAGTGTCTGTTCCGTCCTTTTCTCCAAGCCTGTAACAGGCCTTGAATATGTCTCCACGGCTCTTGCTCATGCCTTTTTGAGATATAAGATGCCGAAGCTCTGTAGCGTGGCTAGGAAGGCTGTAATAGGACGTTGAGAGGCCATCTGAGGCTACTTTCTTACGGTCTACTGTGCCTACAATATCTTCTTCTACAGAAGGTGTTTTTTTGAAGTAATTAGACATCAGTTCATCCTATTTTTATTGATAGGAACGACCTTTGCATCTGCTATTGCATCTTTGAGTTCATCATCAGCTTCAAACTCTACCTGATTACCCTCTAGTAGTTCTGTTAGGTTACCTAGAGTGGCAGGAAAATCAGGGTTGGTATGGATGATAAATTCCAAGCCTTTTAGCAGTAGATTTAAGTATTCTTTTTCAACGATAGGATAGCTCTTACTAAAGTTATCCATTACTTGTGTTAGGGTGCTGCCATCTTCAGAAAGGGATACACAAATAGCCACAGTATCAACTGGTATACTTTTATTTTTCATTATGTTTCTTTACTAGCTCGAAGAAGTGATCTGCATCCACCACCGCTAATGGTTTACGTTTATCAGCCTTGACCATACCGAGTGGTGTGATGCCTTGAGGACAATTGCTGATGGCTTGATCCATCACTTTATAAATTGCGTTGGCTTTGTTGTTTTTGCATTCAACTGAGTAGGGAAATAATCTACGAGCAGCAGGTGAAAACAATAAGTCTTCTCCACCTGCGCCCATGCTCGTAGACCGTACATCGCCATCTTCTAAAACAGGGAATGTTTTGTATAGACGATCACGTACCCATTGTTGAAAACGCCGCCCCTTTGCCTTTGCAGACTGTGGGCTTATAGCCATTTAGGTTTATCAATTATGGATACGTTACCCCACCCAGTGCCAAAGTCTTGCTTATCTTCAGCTTCAGCGATTACAGCGAGTGTTTTGTGCATCTCTGTAGTTGCCCATTCCAAAGCTTCTGGACTTACAAAATGCATATGGCTGACGTATGGAGCAGCTTTTTCACAGGCTATGAAGGCAAACTTATTAACGTCTAATCCAACTAAGTTACAGATATAAACATATACCGCTGCCTGAATCAGGTAAGCATACTTGTTGCATTCAAATGAAAAACCACGAGGACTAGCATCCTGAGTAGTTTTTACATCATACACAGTTCGCTCAGACTCAATCAATAAATCAGGCCTTGTCTTTAAAAGCAAAGAGGACACTGGATCTTTTATGAAAATACTACACTCATTGATCCTATCAGGATGCTTTAATGCCGCTTCGCATACAGGGTTTTCTAATGCTCCCTGGGCAATACGATTAGCAACATTATATTCAACCTCAGTTAACAGAACCTGATCATCAGTTAGTTTTTCCTTCATTTCCTTGAAGGCGTTACTAGACTTTGTTTTAGGGCCTTTGATAACTAAATTACGCTCTGGTTCTAACAAGTGTGCATGAACAGCATTACCCATAGCAAAAGCCGCTGATTGGGTAATCTTTTGACCCTTCCAGTGCTTTAATGATTTTTTATATACCGTCTTCACAGCGGATGATGATATACCACCCGCTGATTGGTACACATCATTGCTCATGTCATTGATGATAGCGTTATTATCTACCATTACGCTACATCTTCAAAGTCAGCGTCTAATGAATCACCGAGGGCATCAATAGCTGCGCTATCAATTGAGCCTTCTTTGATTGATTTAAAGTAGTGTTCATCAACATATTTGTTTTCTGCACGAATAGCATCAGCAAAAACTAACATGGTATCATGCACGTCTTTGGTCAT
>Ga0209405_1002173_pt1 | contig 13049 bp, 14 predicted proteins | sample COGITO_mtgs_1105_6_FD_184803 | JGI IMG/M metagenome (GOLD analysis project Ga0209405, IMG submission 184803) | Pelagic marine microbial communities from North Sea - COGITO_mtgs_110516 (SPAdes) (version 2) | ecosystem: Environmental > Aquatic > Marine > Epipelagic ...
GCTGGCGAATGGCGCGCGACCGCAACGGCCGCCGATCCCGGCACCGTCGGCTATCACCTTTCGGCGCTCTATTCGCCCATTGGCTGGCTGAGCTGGGAGCGGATTGTGCGGGCATGGGACGCGGCGCAAGGGTCGGACGAAGCGATCAAGGCCTTTCGCAACACGATCCTTGGCGAGACATGGGTCGAAACCGGTGAAGCGCCCGACTGGCAGAACTTGGCGGACCGGCGCGAGACCTGGGACGCAGGGACTGTTCCAGAGCGCGGCTTGTTCCTGACAGCCGGGGCAGACGTTCAGAAAGATCGCATCGAGGTCGATGTCTGGGCCTGGGGCCGCGGGCTGGAGAGTTGGCTGATCGATCACTTGGTCATTGAGGGCGGGCCCGGCGATCCGGGTTGCTGGCAGAAGCTGGCCAATTTGCTTGGGCAGACATGGGAGCATGCCTCCGGTCAGCCGATGACATTGGCACGGCTGGCGATCGATACCGGCTACGAGACGAGTGCTGTCTATGCCTGGTCGCGACAGGTCGGATTCGCGCAGGTTGCCCCGGTCAAAGGCGTTGAAGGCTTCAACCGCTCGAGCCCGGTCACTGGCCCGACTTATGTAGACGCGACCATCGCAGGCAAAAGGCTGCGGCGCGGGGCGCGGCTTTGGACGGTCGCCACGTCGACCTTCAAGACCGAGACCTATCGCTATTTGCGCCAGGACCGACCGACGCGGGAGGAAATCGAGGCTGGGCACCTTTGCCCGCCGGGAACGATCCACCTGCCAAACTGGGTGGACGGCGAGTGGTTGAAGCAATTCACGGCCGAACAACTGGTCACGGTGCGCACCAAACGCGGCTTCGCCCGACTCGAATGGCAGAAGCTGCGCGAACGCAACGAGGCGCTGGATACACGGGTCTATGCGAGGGCCGCGGCTTGGATATTGGGCGCTGACCGTTGGTCCGATGCGCGGTGGACTGATCTGGAAGCACAGGTCGGGATCACGGCGGAGGACATGGCTGAGGTCGGGGCGGGAAACACTACGCCCGCTTCTCGGCGCGCGGGACCACAGCGGCGAACCGTACGCTCAAGCTATATGAGGTGAATTGATGTCTACGATTGCCGAGCTCCGTGCCCGCCGCGAGGCGTTGGCCGTTCAACGCTCCTCTGGCGTGGCGCGTGTCAGCTATGACGGAAAGACTGTGGACTATCGCAGCGTCGCGGAAATCGACCGGGCCATCGAGGCGCTTGACCGCGAGATCGCGGCTGCTGAAGGACGGCGGATCGTTCGGCAGGTGCGTGTGACGACGACGAAGGGTCTCTGATTCATGGGCCTGTTCGATCGCTTTCGCCGCCGGGATCCCGGCGGCCCCGCTGCCGTGTCCGCGCGCCTCGAAGGCGCGATGGCCCGTCGGCGGCTTCGCGGCTGGAACCCGCCGCTAGAGAACATCAATTCGCTGGTCGCCTCGGGCGGCCCGCGTTTGCTGGCGCGGTCGCGGGAACTGGTCGTCACCAACGGCTATGCCGCCAATGCCTGCGAGGCATTTGCGTCGAACATGATTGGTGACGGGATCAAGCCGTCGTCGCTGATCACCGATGCGGCGTTGCGTGACAGTGTTCAGCAGCTTTGGCTCGCATGGACGGATGAGGCTGACGCGGACGGTTTGACCGATTTCTACGGCCTGCAGGCCATGGTGGCGCGCGAGATGTTTGTTGCGGGCGAATGCTTCGTGCGTATGCGGCCACGGCGGACCGAGGATGGTCTGCTGGTGCCGCTGCAACTGCAGCTGCTCCAGTCAGAAATGCTGCCCTTCGAGAAGACCGAAACTGCGGCAAACGGCAATCGCATCCGCTGCGGAATTGAATTTGACGGCATCGGAAGGCGCGTTGCCTATCACTTCCGCCGTTGCCATCCGGGAGACAGCACCGACCAAGGGGCTGTGATCCCGGAGACGGTGCGCGTGCCAGTCGAGGATGTGCTTCACATCTACCGTCCCATTGATGCAGGTCAGATCCGGGGCTTGCCGCATGTGGCACCCGCCATGGTTCGGCTTTTTCTGCTGGACCAGTACGACGACGCCGAGCTCGACCGGAAGAAAACCGCGGCGATGTTCGCGGGGTTCATCACCAAGACCGCGCCGGAAGACCCAATGATGGGCGAGTCCGAAGCCGATCCCGATGGGGCGGCCATCGCCAGCCTCGAGCCGGGCACGATGCAGGTTCTGCTGCCGGGTGAGGATGTGAAGTTCTCGAGCCCTGCGGACGTTGGGGGCGGCTATGAGGCGTTTCAATATCGGACGCTCTTGTCGGTATCAGCCTCACTGGGGCTGCCGTACCACCTCGTAACAGGGGATGTGCGCCAGGCGAACTATTCGAGCCTGCGGGCAGAGCTGGTCGAGTTCCGGCGACGCATCGGCCAGCTGCAGCATGGGGTGATGGCGCACCAGCTGTGTCGGCCGATCTGGCGGCGCTGGATTGATATGGCCGTGTTGTCGGGGGCGCTGGATATCGGCAATCCCGCCGTCGCGCGGCCGGTGCAATGGATCCCACCACGCTGGGATTGGGTCGATCCGCTGAAGGACATCCAGGCGCAAGTGCTGGCGATGGAAGCGGGCATCACCTCGCGCCGCAAGGTGGTCGAGGCCACCGGCTATGACGTCGAAGAAGTCGACCGAGAGAATGCGGCGGATGCCAAACGCGTTGCTGATCTGGGGCTGAGCTACCGCGCGAGCCCCGGCGAAACGCAAGGCGCGCGGGCGACACCCGCAGCGCGGCCTGACCCGGGAGATGGCACAGGCGAAGACACAGGCGACGGATCCGCCTCCACCGATCCCGCCACCGAACAGGAGTGACAATATGACAAGCTGGTATGCGATCCGCGCCCGAGGAACGGGCGCGGAAGTGGCGATCTATGACGAGATCGGTGCCTATGGGGTCTCGGCGAAGGGGTTCCTTGCCGAACTCGGCGCACTGCCCGACGGGACGCCGGTCGATCTGCGGCTGAACAGCCCCGGTGGGTCAGTCTTCGATGCGGTGGCGATTTACAATGCGCTGAAACGGCACGCGGGCACGGTCACGGTCTGGATCGACGGTATTGCCGCCTCTGCCGCGTCCTATGTCGCGATGGCGGGTGACGAGATCGTCATGCCGGAAAATGCGTTCCTGATGATCCACGATCCGTCGGGGTTGGCAATGGGCACGGCGGGCGACATGCGCGCAATGGCCGAAGCGCTCGACAAGATCGCGGGCAGCCTCGTCCGGGGATATGCCGCCAAATCCGGCAAGACCGATGACGAGATCGCGGCGCTGATGTCGGCCGAAACATGGTTCGATGCGGCCGATGCGGTGGCGGCGGGCTTCGCGGACCGGCTGGCGGACCCTGTGAGGATGGCCGCGCGGTTCGACATCGGTCGGTTCCGCAATGCGCCGCCGGACCTCGTCGAGGCAGTGGAAGCCACTGGCCAGCAGGGTGTTCCGATCGAGGCGGCGGGCGTTCCGGCCGAGGGTAATCCAGAGACAGGCATCAACATGCACCAAGAGATCGACAGTATCGTGGACGGCGATGTCGAACCTGCCGACGGCACTGGAGAGGCGGACAGCGACGAAGCGCCTGTCGAGCCGGAAGGGCACGGTGTCACCGACGACATGCCCAGCCCTTCGGCTCGGATCCCGGCTCCGGGGGGCGTACCGCCCGATCCTGCCGCAATCCGCGCCGAGGCGATCAGCCATGCCCGCGCTGTCGTCGATCTTTGCCGCCTTGCAGGCCAGCCACAGATGGCCGGGCGCTTCCTCGAACAGGACGTCAGCCTCGACGACATCCGCATGGCCCTTCTGGCGGCAAAAGCCGAGGCCGAACCCGAGATCGCCGCCCATCACCCGCAACCCGGCCGGAGCACGACAGCCCGTCCCTGGGGCGAGATCGTCGCCCGCACCTTCAAGCTGAAAGGATAACCACGTGACCACGCTCACCGAGACCACGCATCCCGGAGGCTTCCTCGTCTGGGAAGCCTTCCGCGACTACACCCGCGAAACCGTCACCGTCGCCACAGGAACAGCGTTTGCCACGCTCGATCCGGGCACCGTGCTGGGAAAGATCACCGCGTCTGGCAAATACGCTGCCCATGATCCCGCCGCCGTCGATGGCACGGAAACCGCCGTGGCCGTGCTCTGGGGCAAGGCCGATGCCACGGGCGGCGACGTGCCAGCCGTTGCGCTGGTTCGCGGCCCCGCCATCGTAAATCGCCACGATCTCGTCTTCGCGGGTACCCCCAGCGAGGGCGAGATCACCGCCGCCCATGCCGCGCTGCTGGCGGTCGGCATCCTCGTCCGCTGATCCACAATTACAGGAGGCATTCCCATGACCACCATGGATATCTTCGAAGGCGATGCCTTCACCATCATCGAACTCACTCGTGCCCTGGAAAACATCCCCTTCAAGCCCGCGATCCTATCGGGCGCCAGCCTGTTCTCGCCGCGCGGCGTGCGCTCGCGCACCGTCGTGATCGAGAGCCGGGACGGCACGCTGTCGCTGATCCCGTTCTCCGAACGCGGCTCGGCGGCCGAGCAACAGGTGCCAGAGCGCCGTGACATGCGCGCCTTCGTCTGCCGCCAGTTCAAGAAGCAGGACGTGCTCTGGGCCTCGGAAATCCAGGGCATTCGTGACTTCGGCTCGGAAAGCGCCACCCAGCAAGTGCAAAGCGAGGTCGCCCGAAAGCTTGGCCGTTTGCGCCAGGATGCGGAGGCGACATTCGAATATCACCTGCTGAACGGCATTCAGGGCATTGTGAAGGATCCCAAGGACAGCGCCACGGTGGTCAACTACTTCACCGAGTTTGGTATCACGCCCGCCACCGAGATCGATTTCGATCTCGACAATGCGACACCCGGCTCCGGGGCGCTGCGCAAACGCTGTCAGGCGCTGATCGAAAGCGTGGAAGACAGCATGGGCGGGCTCGCCGCTGGGGCCGTGCAGGTTCGCGCCGAATGCGGGTCGGCCTTCTTCGCCGATCTCATCGCCCACAAGGAAGTGCGCGAGACCTATCTCAACACCGCCGCCGCTGCCGATCTGCGCGGCCGGGTTGCTGACGAGGTCAGCTTTGGCGGTATCAGCTTCCGCCGCTACCGAGGGGGGGCGGGCTTCGGCGTGCCAACCGACAAGGCATTCTTCTATCCCGAAGGTGTGGAGGGCCTCTTCGAGATCTATCACGCCCCGGCTGACACGTTCGAGACGGTGAACACGCTCGGCTTGCCGCTCTACGCGCGCACGATCCCCGATCGGGACCGTGACGAATGGGTCCGGCTTGAGATCGAAAGCAATCCTCTGCCGATCTGCACCCGGCCGCAGGTTCTGCGCTCAGCACGGCGGACGTAATGTCTGCCTTTGCGGCCGCCGTCGACTTGCTCTTCGCCGACCCGAACATTGGGCGAGAGGCGATCTACACCTCCGACGGCAGCGCGCCCATGCTGGTGCGCGTCGTCTCGCGGCAAGCTGATGCGATCACCGACTTCGGCGACGCCCGGCTCTGGTCGGAAACGACCCGGGTAGATCTGCGCGCCGCGGAGATCACGGCACCGCATCCGGGCGACCGCATCGAGATCGACGGCGAGGCGTTCCTCATTCAGGGCGAGCCCGTCCGTGATCGCGAGCGGCTGGTCTGGACCGTGGAACTGAGGCCCGCGTGACACTGAAACTCGACATCGATCCCGACATCGTCGCCATGATGGCAGCCGAGGTCGCTGCGGGCGAACGCGCGGTGACGGCCGCTATGCGCGAGGCCGGGACCGGGCTGAAGACGGCCTGGCGCACACAGATCACTGGTGCGGGGCTCGGGCGACGGCTCGCGAACTCGATCCGCAACCAGAACTTCCCGAAATCGGGCGAGAGCCTCAATGCCGCTGCACTGGTCTGGTCCAAAGCGCCTGTGATCATCAGCGCGCACGACACCGGTCCATTGATCCGATCAAAGGACGGCTTCTGGCTAGTAATCCCGCTGCCCGCCGCTGGCAAATCCACCCGTGGTGGCCGGATCACGCCCGGCGAATGGGAACGCCGACGCGGGCTGCGCCTGCGGTTTGTCTATCGTCGCACAGGCCCGAGTTTGCTGGTGGCCGAGGGGCGGCTGAACACAAAGGGCCAGGCAGTGGTCTCGCGCTCGAGGACCGGGCGGGGAAAAGTCACCGCGCCGATCTTCCTTCTGGTGCCGCAGGTAAAGCTGCCGAAGCGACTGAACCTCGACCGCGACGCCGAGAGGGCGCTCGACATCGTGCCGGGGCTGATCGTCGCGAAATGGTGAAGCAAAAAACATAGATCTTTGGCGACTATCATGGGCGCTTGTGTTGGGTAGTCGCAAACTGCTCCATTGGAATAACGGGCTCGTGCACGCTAGATCGTATTATTCCATGAACAGGGAACCGATTTTGCAGAAACGTTAGCATCGCACCCGATACCGGACCGCCAATACGAAAATCTCCGAAGCGCTCTCTGAATTCATTCCACTTACGGGATACAACTCCCGTGCGTCTGGCCATTGGGGATAACCATATCCAGTCAAGAAGCATCTGCTCACTGCCGCTTTCTAAAGGGCGGAAACAGCATGATCCAATAATTCGAAAATCATCGTCGCGAAAAACATAGCCAATTGCTTTAGGGTCATGTCGGCCTTCGATTTCCCACTGGGGCGTATCGTAACGGAACTCGCGTTGGAAAACCTTGGCTCGCCAATAGACAGATCTTCGAAGCCATTCGGGGGATTTGTTGTCGACCCATACAATTTCAGGATTGCCGAGATAGGCTGCCTTTAGTTCCACTGAAGGCTCGGGCGCCACAGCCTCCATGAAACCGGCGTGCCTATCTTCATTGTGCCTTTGTTCATCCAGCGGGTCTCCTTCGACATACGTCATGCCGCAGAGTTCGCATTGTCTTAGGCCCATCTCCACTCCAAGCAACTTCCGTATTTGATACAATGCCTGTCAGCACGATCATAGTCTGTCAACACGGACAAGACATGAACAGGTGGCATTCGCGATCAAATTCTTTGAAGTCACGGTCAGGTGACCACAAAGCCGCTTTTCTTGGCGAATGAAGGACTTGCAATGCCCACCCCGCGCGAAATTATCCTAACCGCGCTGCACGCGCGGCTTTCGGCGCTGCCCGCGACCGCCCTGCGCGGTGAGGTCTTGCCCGAGCGCGTCCCGGTTGATGGCCTGCTGATCCTGCGCGACGGCGAGCCAGGAGAGCCCGAGGTGACGCTGTCACCGTTGCGCTACCATTATCAGCACCGCGCCGAGATCGAGGCGGTCGTGCAGGGCACCGACCGTGACGCCGCCTTCGATACCCTGACCACCAGCATTGGAGCGGTCATTACAGCAGATCGAACGCTGGGGGGGCTTTGCGACTGGGTCGAGGCGGAAGCGCCGCGCCCGGTCGATCTGCCCGTCGAGGGCGGGGCCAGCCTGAAGGCGGCCGTCATTCCGGTTGTGCTGCACTATTCCACGGCCGACCAGCTGACCTGATCATCCGGCTAGGTGGCTTTTGAATATGATTGGGATCTGCACTTTCCCTCAATCTGCGCTCCGCTCTCGATGCTCAGGCTCTCATAGGTGATTTCGCCGGTCACCCGCGCGCTTGTATGTAACCTGACCTTGCCACCCGTAACCTGGCCGTTAAAACGCCCCTTTATGTCGATGCTGGCTGCATGGATTTCGCCTTCGACTTCGCCTGCCTCCTCAATGACGATCGAGGAGGCTTCCACACGCCCCTTTACGTAACCGGGCAATTCGACGGTGCCGGGAAAATACAGCTCGCCCGTGATGCGCGAGCCTGAGCCGAGATGCGAGCGGCCACCGGCCTCAGAGTAGTTTTGATCCGCCATTCAATCTCACCCTTTTGAGTTCTGGCCCATCCCGGGCTCATCGGCTTCAATATACAGGAGAATTCTTCATGGCACGAGCCCAAGGGGCGCGGGCGCAGATGGCGCTTGCATTCGAGTTGAGTTATGGAACGCCACCGGGGGGTGGCTTCACGAAAATGCCTTTCGCCAGCACCTCGCTCGGCGCGGAGCAGCCGCTGCTGAACTCGGAATTGCTGGGCTACGGCCGGGATCCGCTGGCGCCAATCAAGGATGCGGTGACGGCCGATGGCGACGTTGTGGTGCCGCTTGATGCCGAGGCCTTTGGGTTCTGGCTGAAGGCGGGCTTTGGCGATCCAACTACGACCGGCACCGGTCCCTGGACCCATGAGTTTCAGTCGGGGTCCTGGACGCTGCCCAGCATGTCCATAGAGACCGGCATGCCCGAGGTGCCCCGCTATGCGATGTATTCCGGCTGCGTGCTGGACCAGATTAACTGGCAGATGCAGCGATCTGGACTGCTGACAGCAACAGCCCGGCTGGTGGCACAAGGCGAGACTGTGGGCACGACGACCAGCGCAGGCACGCCCGCCGCTCTCGAATTGCAGCGCTTTGGCCATTTCAACGGCGCGATTACGCGCAACGGATCGGCGCTCGGCAACGTGGTTTCAGCCGACATCAACTATGCCAACAACCTCGACCGGATCGAGACCATCCGCTCGGACGGACGTATCGATGGGGCAGACCCGTCTATTGCCGCTCTGACCGGCTCCATCGAGGTGCGTTTCGCCGACCAAACGCTGGTGACGCAGGCGATCAATGGCGATCCCTGCGAGCTCGAGTTTGCCTACGTCCTGCCCTCTGGCGAGAGCTTCACCTTGACCGTGCACGCCGTCTACCTACCGCGCCCCCGGATCGAGATCTCCGGGCCGCAGGGCGTACAAGCTACCTTTGACTGGCAGGCCGCGCGTGACAGCACAGTCGGCCGGATGTGCACCGCCACCCTGATCAACAACATCGAGGTATACTGATGCTAACTCTCGATCTTACGAACACGCCGCGCTGGCATGATCTCGTGCCAGGTGTGCGGGCGGAGCTGCGCCCACTGACCACGGCCCTGATGGTTGCGACGCGGAGCGATCCGGCCGTCGAGGCGGTTCCTGAGGATGCTTCCGACGAGGAACGCGCTGTTGCCTTCGCCAAGGCGCTGGCGCGCCGGGCAGTTCTCACTTGGGAGGGCATCGGAGACGCAGATGGCAATTCCATCGACCCCAGTCCCGAGGCCGTCGACGCGCTTCTCGATATCTGGCCGATCTTCGAGGCCTTCCAGCTGACCTACGTCTCCAAAGGCCTGCTGCTGGACCAGGAAAAAAACGACTCCGCGCTCTCGCCGAATGGTCCTTCGGTGGGGGCGAGCGATACTGCGACGCGTGCGAAGCGACGTGCGAAACCTGCCCGGCGCGGCTGAACCGACCCACCACCTTTGAAGGCTGGCAGGTCTGGGACCTGATCGGTCGCCTCGGCGGCCAACTTCGCATGCTGCCGGGCGCGGTGATCGGCTGGGATATGGCAGCGGCACTGGCGCTCGGTGATGCCCTCGGTATCCCGCCGCTGGCGATGGCCGAACTGCTGCCCGTCATCGAAGCGGTGATGGTCGCAAAACTTAACGAACAGATGGATCATTCCAATGGCTGAAAAGCGCGTTTCTGTCCGCCTTGCTGCGGTGGGCGGCCGACAGGTGCGCGCCGAGCTGGAAGGTGTCGGCGAGGCTGGGGCGCGCGGGTTCGGACGGCTCAGTCGGGAAATGGAAGCGGCCAACACCCGGCTCGCGGCGTTTTCCCGCCGTGTCGCGATCGCTGCCGCTGCCGCCGTGGCCGCTGCCGCTGCTGCAGGCGTCGCCATGGTCCGCTCGGGGCTGCAGACCGTCGATGCACAGGCGAAGCTGGCGCAGTCGCTTGGCACGACGGTCGCGTCGATCCAGACGCTGGAGCGTGCGGGCGAGCTGGCCGGTGTCTCCATATCCGGCATTGAACAAGCGACGAAGGACCTTACACGACGGCTGAGCCAGGCGGCTGCCGGGAGTGGTCCCGCTGCCGACGCTCTAGAGCGACTGGGACTGTCTGCCACCGACCTGATTGCCCTGCCGCTGGATCAGCGGGTGGGGGCGATCAACGCAGCGATCGAGGAATTTGTGCCGGTCGCTGAGCGCGCTGCTGTCGCCGGTCAACTTTTCGGCGAGGAAGGCTCCATCGCCATGTCGCGCATAGATACTGCGACGCTGCGTCAGGCGACCGAGGACGTTCTCGCCTTCGGTGTCGTCGTCTCGGAACAGGATGCAGACCAGATCGAGCGCACCAACGACGCGATCTCCCGACTTGGGCTCGTCTGGCGCGGGCTGTCGAACCAATTGGCGGTTGCCGCAGCCCCCGCGCTCGAAGTGGTGGCGAATGCCATGGCGTCCGTGGCCAGTCGCACCGGGCCGCTGGGGGTTGCGATCCGGGGTCTCTTCGACAACATCGGCCGTCTGACCACTTACGCCGCTACGTTCGCGGCCCTCCTGGCGGGGCGCTGGGTGGCCGGAATGGTAGCTGCGGCGATTTCCGTACGCGGCCTTGCAACCGCGCTTATCGTAATGCGTGGCGCATTGATCCGCACCGGGATCGGCGCGCTGATCGTCGGCGCAGGTGAGTTGATTTACCAATTCGGCCAGCTTGTCTCCGGCGCTGGCGGCTTCGGAAATGCCATGGCGCTGCTGGGCAATTTGGTGAGCGAGGTATGGGAACGGATCAAGATGGGCGCTGGTAGCTTTGCAGCCTCTGCGATGGCCGCCTTTGCCGACGTGCAGGCGGCGTCAGCCACCGCGATGCAAGGCGCGCTCGAGGGGGTCGTCGGTTTTGCCAATGCGGCCGTGAACAGTTTTGAGGGCGCGTTCGAGGCGATCAAGGCTGTCTGGGAGCTTTTGCCTGCGGCCATCGGTGATCTCGCGTTTCAGGCGGCGAACAGCCTGATCGAAGGCGTTGAAGCGATGTTGAACGGCGTTGTCTCCCGGATCAATGGCTTCATTGGCGGCGTGAACGCCGGGCTCGAGGCGCTCGGCGTGGAGCGGCGGATCGGCCTTATTGCCGATCTCGATCTGGGACAGCTCGAGAACCGCTTTGCGGGTGCCGCGACCCAGGCGGCCACGGCCGCGCAGGATGCCTTTGCCGGTGCGTTCGCGGACAACCCGCTGGCCGTTCCGGATTTGGGTCTTACAGGAGCAGCCAGTGATGCCGCCGCCTCAGCCGAGGCTTGGAGGCAGACCGCCGCGACGCTCGCTGACGGTGCCTTGCAACCACTCGAAGCGTTGGAGGCTTTGCGCACGGCGATGCGTGCGGCCGGAACCGAAGCCGAGACATCCCTCGACGGAGCCACGGTAGCTGCGGATCGCTTCGACGCGGCCTTGGCGGACGATGAGACAGGCGGACCCGCCGCCACCCTCGATGAAACAGCGGCTGCGGCTGGTCGTGCCGGAGGGGCGCTGCAGAGCGCAGCCGGCGTTGCGCGTCAGTCCTGGGACGCTGCGCGGGCGGCGGTTGAGCGCACACAGGAGATCGCGAGGGGGCTCGCCGACGATATCACAGGGCCGATCAAGGACGCGCTGAAGTCGGGCGAACTCAGCTGGCAAACCTTCGCGAGCGCAATATCCGGGATCGCCCAAAACCTTGCCAACAGGCTGATCGATACCGCCTTCAAGCCGATCGAGGACGCACTTTTCCGGGCTCTGTCCGGGTCGGGCGGCGGCGGTGGCGGTCTCTTTGGCTGGCTCTCTAGCGCCCTCGGCGGACTGTTCGGCACGGGCGGCACCTTCGCGCGGGGCGGTGCCTTTGGGCAGGCAGGCGAAATCACAGCCTTTGCCAACGGTGGCGTAGTTTCGCGCCCGACCGTGTTTCCCTTTGCGCGTGGGATCGGGCTCATGGGCGAGGCAGGCCCGGAAGCCATTCTGCCGCTGCGACGAGGTCGAGGCGGAAGGCTCGGCGTCGAGACGAGCGGTGAAGGTCAAACTGCCCAATCCGCAACCCGCATTGTCAACGTGCTCGATCCCTCCATTGTCGGCGATTATCTGGCAACGCCTGCGGGCGAGCGGCTGATCGTCAACGTGATCCGGCGCAACCGGGGAGGTCTCGATGCCTGATCTCTGGCTTTTCCCGGTACGCCAGCCCGTGACCGAAGTGCTCGAATGGAACACCGACACGCTGATCACCGAGGCGGCCGAGCAGCGGATCGCGCTCCGCACCACGCCGCGGTCGATCCTGACGGTCTCCCATCTCCTCAATGCCAGTGACCTCGCGCGCGCCGCCGAGCTTGCCCAGGCAGGATCGGTCGATAAGTGGACGGTGCCGCTCTGGCATCTTGCGCGCCCGTCCACTGTGCCGGTTGATGCCGCCGACATCACTGTATTCGTCGATACCGGCGAGGGAGTGTTCGAAGCACCGGGACATGCTGTCATCGCAGCTGATGGCGGCGATGCAAATCTCGTCGAGGTCAGCGCGGTCTTGCCGGACCGGCTCGAGCTGGCCGGGCTTGCGGGCGTGAACCTTGTGCATCCGATTGTGGCCACGGTGGGCATCGGGTTCCTGACACGCCCCATCGAGATCGACCGGCGGCGTCAGGGGCTAGGAACGGTCACCGCGACCTTCACGCTGCAAGACGGGACCGAACTGGCTGCAAGCAGCTATCCGACCCACCTGGGGCTCGATGTGCTGACCGATCCGGCCGTGCTGCGCCAGCCGCTGGGGGAGACAATTGGGCAGACCGTTGAATACATCGACAACGGCTTCGGTCCCATCATGATCGAACCCGTGCTGACCCATGTCCAGCGGCGATCGACGATCACACTGGTCGATCGGGGTGTGGCCCGCTGGACGCGTCGCCGCTGGCTGCATGGGTTGCGCGGCCGCCAACGTGCCTTCTGGCTTCCGACCTGGGGGCGGGAACTGGTCCTGCAGGCGGAGGTCACGTCCTCGGCCACCTCCGTGATCGTCGCGGCCACCGCCGACCCCGGCGTCTGGATCGGACGGCATGTGATGTTCGATATCGCTTCCGGCCCAGTGTTCCGCGAGATCACCAACGCCGTCTATGACGCGCTCGGTATTCGGCTGACCATCGCGGCACCGGGGAAGACCATTCCAATAACAACACCCATTCATCTGCTCACCAGGGTGCGGCTCGATACCGACCG
>Ga0209405_1002176_pt1 | contig 13028 bp, 6 predicted proteins | sample COGITO_mtgs_1105_6_FD_184803 | JGI IMG/M metagenome (GOLD analysis project Ga0209405, IMG submission 184803) | Pelagic marine microbial communities from North Sea - COGITO_mtgs_110516 (SPAdes) (version 2) | ecosystem: Environmental > Aquatic > Marine > Epipelagic ...
CTGAAATAATTAAATCAACAGCCCAGTCTCCAATGTTTCCAAAGGCACCGTTAGCGTTGCCGTTTCCGTCACGTGAAGCACCTCTAGCAGAGGATGCATAGATTTTTCCAGATGCAACGTTTCCATTGCCATCTTCTACAAAAACAAGGGCAGATTTTTTATCTGCATCAGCTGCGATGTCTTGTGAAAAAGAATAATTACATGTAAATGCAATAGCAAGTATTAAAATTAGTTGAATTTGATTTTTCATCTTTTTATTATTTTGAAATTATTAATGTTGTTGTTTGAATCTTTAGTCCTTAAAATATAAGTTCCTTGATCTAATTTTGAAATGTTAATTGTTTTGGAACTAGCGCTTAATACTTGTTGTCCTAAAACATTAAATAAGGTTAGTTGTAAATCTTCTGAGTAGTCTACGTTGATGACTGAAGAAAATGGATTTGGATAAATTCTAATACCCATAGCCATTGCATCTTCAATAGATAAACTATTTAGAGCTCCTACCGTGACCTTGCCTATTTGATTCGGAGAGGTAAACGTACTTGTTACTGTGTAATCCGCAGAATCTGTGTCTAAATACTCGGACCATGCCGAACTTGTCGAACTATAAACATACATAGAAGCATCTTGCGTTAGACTGTTCATCTCGCTGTCTACATAATTATAGGTGATAGTTCCAGAAAAGTCTTCCAAGTCAGTGTCTAAAGAATAAACTTTTTCCATGGCTTGAGTTCCGTCTAATAATACGGCGGTCATCTCTTTTGAAACTTGTCTGTCTTGAATAGTAAAGTTTGTATCTGGAGTTAACTCCAAACCGGAGACATTTAAAGTCCCTCCACTATTAATTGTCACAGCGCCACTTGCTCCTACAGTTAGTAGGGTGGTCTGTGAATTCAGATTAGAAACAAATGCTATTATTAAAAGAAGTAAAAACTTTTTAATAATAATCTGTTTTTTTTGAAATGTAATTTTTTTCATACAGTCATTTTTAGTTAAGCATTTGTGACGATCACAAAATATAAGAATAATTTTAAAATTTAAATATAGCATACATCAATTAAGAACTCGATTAAGTTACGATTAATAGCTGATTAATTTTTTTATTTTTTAATTAATTCTCAATTAATTAACGGAATATAGGTGTAATCCACAATAAAAACATATCTTATTTAACTATATTTACAAAAAACGACTTAAAGCTTACTAAAAAAATAAAATCAAAACACTTTATAAATGATTACTAAAAACACAATAACTTTTTTCAAGAATTCTTTGTTGGGTTTTTTGTTGTTGACATTATTTAATCTTTCTGCTCAACAAAAACAACTGATATCGGGAAACATCAGGGATATAAACAATATTCCTATACCCGGAGTAAACATTTTAGAAGAAAGTAATCCTCGTAATGGTGCAGTGTCAGACTTTGACGGAAACTTCACAATCTCGATTACTCCAAATTCTACTTTGACATTTAGCTATGTGGGCTATGAGACACAAGTCGTTAAAATTACAACAAAAACTACTTTAAAAATTATATTATTGGAAGACCTCTCATCCCTTGACGAAATCACTATAGTTGCATACGGAAAACAAAAAAAATCGAGTGTCATTGCAGCAGTAACCTCTATTGATCCAGCTGAGCTAAAAACTTCATCAAGTAATTTGACAACCGCATTAGCAGGTCGAGTAGCTGGAGTAATCGCGTACCAAAGAAGCGGAGAGCCTGGAAGAGATAATGCGGAATTCTTTATTAGAGGAGTTAGTACATTTGGTTATGCAAGATCTCCATTAATACTTATAGATGGTATAGAAACAACGTCGACAGACTTAGCTCGCCTGCAACCAGATGATATCGCTAGTTTTTCTATAATGAAAGATGCTACTGCCACTTCACTTTACGGAGCTAGGGGTGCGAATGGAGTTATTTTGGTAACTACAAAAGTTGGAAAGGAGGGAGTTGTCAAAGTAAATATTCGTTATGAAAAGTCCTACTCAGCCCCAACACGATCACTAGAAATAGCAGACCCAATTACCTATATGACTTTACATAATGAAGCTTTGGTTACCAGAAATGCTTTAGGAGGTAGAATTTATTCTTTAGAAAAAATACTAATTTCTAAAGACCCAAACAGAAACAAGATGGCCTACCCTACAGTAGATTGGTTTGATGAATTACTTGAAGATTACACATTAAACAGTAGATTTAATTTCAATATTAGTGGAGGTGGTAAAATTGCGAGGTACTATTTGGCAACTACCGTAAATACTGATAACGGGAACTTAAAGGTAGACCCTAGAAATAACTTTAACAACAACATAAGTTTTAAACGAATTTCTCTCAGATCAAACATTAATGTGAATCTAACACCTACCACAGAAGTCGCCCTTAAATTTAACGGTAATTTTGATGATTACATAGGACCGATTGATGGTGGAGAGGCAACATACAGAAAGGCAATGCAAGCAAATCCTGTATTGTATCCTAAATTTTATGAGCCAGACGCACAATTTCAAAATTCATCGCATGTGCTTTACGGAAATGCAGGTCAATTTGGAGGGTATTTAAATCCCTATGCTGATCTTATGAGAGGCTACAAAGACGAAAGCTATAATAATTTTGTAGCAACCGTAGAAGTTAAACAGAACTTAGGATTTATTGCCGAAGGGCTAAAAGCTAGAGTACTTGCAAACACTTCCAGGTATTCATTTTATAATTTAGAGAGACGCTACAATCCATTTTACTACTCCCTAGGTAATTACGATTTTCAAAGTGACCAATATACTTTAGTGGCTTTAAATCCAAATCAAGGAACTGAGTATTTGGAATATAATGAAGGTAACAAAATCATAACGAATTCGACTTATTTTGAGGGTTCCATAAACTACAAAAAAACACTTAATGAAAAACACGAGCTTTCAGGTATGTTAATAGGAATTTTAAGGGAACTTAAATATGGCAACGCAGGAAACCTCCAAAGCTCATTACCGTATAGAAACACAGGACTCTCAGGAAGGTTTACGTATGGCTACGACGACAGATATTTCTCAGAGTTTAATTTCGGATATAACGGTTCAGAACGTTTTGCTAAGTCAGAAAGGTTCGGATTTTTCCCTTCATTTGGATTTGGTTGGTATGCTTCAAATGAAAAGTTTATGGAACCCATTTCTAATACCATTACAAAATTAAAATTCAAAGGCACATATGGCGTTGTTGGAAACGATCAAATTGGAAGCGCCAGTGATCGATTTTTCTATATTTCTCAAGTAAATTTAAACAATGGATCTATGGGGTCTAATTTTGGGCAGGAGTTTGGAACTTACATTAACGGAGTTAGTATTGATCGTTACGCAAACGACCAAATAACATGGGAAAAAGCAAAGATGTTAAACCTAGGAGTTGAACTTGGATTATTTGGCGTTGTCGATATTCAAGCAGATTACTTTACAGAATACCGTTCTAATATTTTAATGGATCGAGCTCAAATACCAGCATCGATGGGGCTACAAGCGCCCTTAAGAGCTAATGTTGGAGAAGCTTCGTCAAGCGGATTTGAATTTACAATAGACTATAAAGACAGTCTTAGTGATGACTTATTTGTTTCCGCCAGAGCCAATTTCTCTTATGCAACTAGTAAATACGAGGTTTATGAGGAATTGGATTATAGAAACGCAGGCTTGCCATGGCGCTCAAGAATTGGACTCAACCTATCCCAACCTTTTGGATATATAGCTGAGCGATTATTTATTGACCAAGCTGATATTGCAAATTCTCCTCTTCAAACTTTTGGGGACTATATGGCAGGAGATATAAAATACAAAGACATTAATAATGATGGGGTCATAGACATCAATGATGAAGTTGCAATAGGCTATCCTACAACCCCAGAAGTGATTTACGGTTTTGGTATTTCTAGTTCTTATAAAAAATTTGATTTATCATTCTTTTTTCAAGGATCTCTAAATTCTTCATTTTTTATAGACGCCTACAAAACCTCCCCTTTTATAGATACTAGCGGAGGTGCTATAGGAAACAATGCGCTTCTTAGTGCTTGGGCTAACGATCACTGGTCCGAAAACGACAGAAACCTTTATGCGGCGTGGCCTCGACTTTCAGATCAATTGATAGATAACAACAATAGAAATAGCACATGGTGGCTTCGTGACGGTTCTTTCCTAAGACTGAAATCTATTGAGTTTGGCTATTCAATTCCGGACCGTTTAGCATCCTATATAAATATATCATCTGCAAGAGTTTATATTACAGGATCAAATTTGTTTACTTTTAGCAAATTTAAATTATGGGATGTAGAAATGGGCGGAAACGGACTAGGGTACCCAATACAGCAGGGCGCTAATATCGGAGTGAATTTAAATTTTTAATAACTGAACATGAAAAAAATACTTATTATTTTCATTCTGATTTTCACCTCTTGTGAGAATGATTACCTTGATGTTGTGCCAGACAACATCGCAACTATTGACTTAGCTTTTAATACGCGTTCCACCGCAGAAAATTTTCTTTCAACGTGCTACTCGTATATTCCTGAGCATGCTCATGTGGAGCAGAATTTTTCTATGCTTGCAGGTGATGAAGTTTGGTATTACGCTGAAAATGATTTTTATATGAATAACGAAACTAGTTTTCGGGTCGCAAAAGGCATGCAAAACTCTTCCAGTCCCTATTTAAATTACTGGGAAGGTGGCAGAGGAGCTCCAAGAAGTCTCTTTATAGCACTTAGAGATTGTAATATATTTTTAGAAAACTTAGTAACAGTTCCAGGACTGGAAGAAGAAGAAAGACTTCGTTGGCTTGATGAAGTAAAAATCCTTAAAGCTTTCTATCACTTTTGGCTTATGCAAATGTATGGTCCAATACCAATTGTGAAATCAAATATTAGTGTAAGTGCCTCTGCTGAAGAAACAAATGTTTACAGAGCCTCTATTGATGAAGTTGTGACGTATCTAACGGAACTTATAGATGAAGTTATAGAGGCGGATAATTTACCCGGGTTGATTAATTATGTTTATACAGAACAGGGCAGGATAACCATGCCAATAGCAAAAGCATTAAAGGCTAAAATTTTAATGCTAAGTGCTAGTCCTATCTTCAATGGCAATAAAGACTTTAGCAGTTTAATTGACAATCAACGAAACAGTCTCGTTAACCAATCGTATGACCCTCAAAAATGGGTCTTAGCAAAAGACGCCTTATTAGAGGCTATTAAAAGTGCTGAAGCTAATGGACACTCTTTATATCAATTTAATCAGCAGCTACCTATAATTGGAGGGGTTAATGACCAGATAACGCAAGAACTAAGCCTTAGGGCAGCGATTACCGACCCTTTTAATTCTGAAATAATATGGGCGTTTTCAGCAGATTGGACAGGTGAATTACAACAATGGTGTCAGCCAAGGTGGTCCGCAGATCACTCAGCATTATTTGGCTATACTAAAAAATCCCATGCTCCCACCCTAAATATGGTTGAAACCTTCTACACTCGAAATGGAGTGCCAATTGACGAAGACATTTCTTGGGAATATGGAAATCGATTTGATGTTGTTCAAACACCTATATTAGACGCTAACAATGAAAATTATCATGAATTTTATATAGAAAATGATTATGCTACAGCTAAACTACACACTTTTAGAGAACCCCGGTTTTACTCTACTTTAGGGTTTGATGGCGGCAAGTGGTTTTCATTAGAGACTGAAAACATAAATAATATTCCGCATTTAAACGCTAAAGCTGGTGCACCCTCAGGAAAACAAGGGTTTGAAATTTATTCAATTACGGGTTATTTTGCGAAAAAGCTAGTGCATTATGAAAACATAATCGCACTAGAATCCTCCACTATAAAAGGCTATTCTTTTCCTATTATCAGACTCTCAGATTTATATTTAATGTATGCTGAAGCCTCTAATGAAACAAAAGATGCTCCTGATGCTGATGTATATGAATACATTCAAAAAGTGAGAGACAGAGCCGGATTAGATCAAGGAAGTGACTTGGTTAGTACTTGGCAGATACATTCTTCTAACCCTAGTAAACCAGCCACTAAAGACGGAATGAGAGAAATTATACATCAAGAAAGAATGATTGAACTAGCACTTGAAGGACATCGCTATTGGGACTTAAGACGCTGGAAACTAGCAGGCGAATATTTCAGTAAGCCTATAAGAGGTTGGAATATATTTAAACCCGATGTCGAAGGCTTTTATGAAGTTGAAAATATATTTTACAGAAATTACCTAACTAAAGACTATTTGTGGCCTATTAGTCAAACAGAATTGCTAAGAAACCCTAACTTAATTCAGAATCCAGGATGGTAAAAACAATAAACGGAATTAAACGGAAAATGGAGAAAAGAAAAATTAATATAGGGTATTCACTTATTTGTATACTCTTAATTTTGGGATGTACAGAAGAGGAACACAGTGCTTACGGATCTGATGGAACTCCACCCGGTGCTGTTGTAATTAATTCTGTTGAAAATAGACCTGGTGGAGCAATAATAAGATTTACGCCACCAACAAACCAGGATTTATTATACATAAAAGGGGCTTACAATGATGAAAACGGCATTTCAAAACAAGTAATAGTGTCTTCAGTAATAGACACTTTAAGCATTCTTGGATTTGGGCAATCTGGCGACTACAACGTGAAAGTTACAGCTGTAGATACAGGTGATAATGAATCGGTAGCAGTAACCACCATAATTTCCCCTTTAGAAGCACCAATACACGCCATATTAGAATCTATTGAAGGGGCCCAAGATTTTGGAGGAATCAACATCTCTTATCTAAACCCCACTAGAGCGGAGGTTTCGTTAAATATGTCTGTTATAGACCAGGAAGGGAATCAGGTATTTAAAGAATCTTTTTATACAAGCCAGGCAAATAACTCTTATAGCTTCAGAGGATACGACCCCATTCCAACTACTTTTATTATTTATGTTGAAGATCGTTGGGGCAATCAAACCGTAACAAAAACATTAGAAACCACTCCTTTACAGGATGTGTTTCTGGATAAAGGCTACTTTTCTATTCAACCTATGCCTGGAGACGAGAGTTTTAGTGAGTATGGGTTCTCTGCAAATCAAATGTGGGATGGTTCATGGAGTAGTCAATGGAATTGTGGGCACACTAGTTTTTTAGCGCTTCCGCACCAGTTAACCATCAGTTTAGGGCAAACTGTTAAATTGAATCGGTTTAAATTATACCAAAGAGGTGGAACCGAATTGTACAAACACGGAAATCCAAAAAGGTTTCAAATTTATGGCCGAGAAAACCTAGATAATTTACCAATCTACAGCCCATCAAATCCGGGGGATGGCTGGAGACTTCTAGGTGAATTTGAATCCTTTAAACCATCCGGATTACCCCCTGGCTCTAACACTGAAGAAGATTATTTATTTCAAGATAATGGAGAAGATTTTGTCTTTGATTTTGACGCACAACAATACAACATTAAGTACATACGGTTGGTCAACTTAGAATCTTGGAATAATCAAATGGTATCAGTAATTGGAGAGCTCTCATTTTGGGGAGGTCTTGTTGAATAACGATATATTTAAATTATGAAAATATTTAAAACAAAAATCTATTTATGCCTTCTCTTGTCAGGATTATCGCTGATGTTTCTTCGTTGCGGAGACATAGAATCTATCCATAAACAGTATCTAAATGGAGAAACTATCTACGCCGGAAGATTAGACACCTTGACCATTAGGCCTGGATATTACAGGGCGCAATTAGAGGGGTATACACAATTCCTTGGAAATTCAAAACAAGTGATTATAGAATTTAATGGTACAACTCAAACGTTTGACATTAATAACGATGAAGAGATTTATGCCGCTATATTATCTGATTTAGAGGAAGAAAGCTACGAGTTTAGTGTCATTACCCAAGATCCCGATGGTAATTTATCAATTCCACAGTTTGTAGCCGGCTTTGCAATTGGAGATGAATTTATTTCCGATCAGGATCCAAGAGAAATTATTGGATATAGTTTTGATCCCGATGGCAATTATGTAAACTTTAGTGGAAACTCTGAATCTGAACATGTACTTTTCACTACTATAGACTATGAGAACGAAGCGAATGAAGTTGTAAGGGATACTGCATTTTTTGAAGAAAATAGACTTAAACTAATAGATTTTAAACCCTTAGGAAGCATTTCTACAAAATCTTATATTCAATCGGGTCTTAATGGAATTGATACGATTCCATTACCCACTGCTAACTATACCCTTCCAGATGTCCCTTATAGCCAGCTAGATAAAAGCTTTTTTCAATTCGTACAAATGTCTAGCGATAACTTAGGGACCTACAACAATGCAAACCCAGAATTATATCTATTTGATGGTGATGGTTCATGGTCTGGAGATGATACCTTCTCCTATTTCTCAAATCCAGGAGACATGCCACACCACTTCACAGTAGATTTAGGCGTTATGACCACATTAAGAAAGGTTAAGCTAGAGATGCCTACCCCAAGTTCATCAACTCAAAATAATGCAACTGAAGTACAAATATGGGGGCGTGATGGTCTTGAGTTTGCAGAGACAAGTGCAAATACTAACGCTGCTTTTTATAATGCAGGCTGGAGTCTCTTGTACGAAGGGGCTATTGCTGGTGAAACGATGGCTAGTAATAGTTTTTTGATCAGCCCTGCAAACCCAATACGATATATTAGATACCGAGTCTTATCATCTGTTGGAAACACCAATTCACAGTTAACAGAAATGACTCTGTATGGGCAAGATACTAAGCCTATAACTCTTGATAAATCCTTGTTTTCCATGTCATTAATGCCTAGCGATAACCCAGGCACATCTTATGGTGGAAACCCATCTAAATATTTATGGGACAACAACTCTTTGTGGTCAGGAAATGATGCCTATGGGTACCACTCAGGAGAAAATTCGGTTCCAGGACATTTTACTATAGATTTAGGGGTTACGACTCAATTATCAAAATGTAAAATACACTTTAGAGATCCCAATAATTTTTCTGGAAATAACCCCACTCAATTAGAAATTTGGGGAAGGCCCACATTAGAAGGTGGAGAAACGTTACCGGTATTTCAATCCATTGGAAACACAGTGCTTTCTGAACCTGTTACAACTGAGAGTTTTGAAAATGCAGGCTGGCAACTAATAGTTGATCAAAGTATTAGCGGAGGTGACCTCCAACGCATGGAATTTGATTTCGCTCCTGGATCATTCTCAAAATACATCCGATTGCGATATACCTCAACTGTTGGAAATGAAGCATTTCAATTAATAGAGGTTGAATTTTCAGGTTATGGAGCATTTACAGATTAAATAACTGATCATTCAAAAGGATTCAATGAAAAGGTACTTGAAACAAAGAGGGATTAACCTCAACCAATCAAAATATACATTTAAAATAGAATACATGAAACATCTTAATTTAAAAAATACATTTGCTGTAATAGCGCTCATAATAATAAGTTTTAGCTTTAAAATTATGAAGACGAATGACTATATAAAATATGTGGACCCTTTTATAGGATCTGGTGGTCATGGGCATGTTTTTGTAGGCGCTAATGTGCCATTTGGAGGCGTTCAAGTGGGCCCAACAAATTTTAATAAAGGATGGGATTGGTCATCGTCCTACCACCACTCAGATAGTATTGTTAAAGGATTTTGCCATTTAAATGTAAGTGGCACCGGAATGTCAGATTTAGGAGAACTTACAGTCATGCCGGCGACTGGAGAATTAAAAATTAATGCAGGTACTCAAGACAGACATTTAAAGGGGTATGCTTCTTTATATTCAAAAGACAAAGAAAGTGCGAGCCCTGGATACTACCAAGTCATGTTAGATCGGTATGATATTAAAGTTGAATTGACAGCCACCGAACGCTCAGGATTGCATAAATACACCTTTCCGGAATCTTCAGAATCAAGGATCATAATAGATTTAGGTGAAGGAAGTGCTGACCGACCAACCGACACTTATCTCAGACAAATTAACGATACTTTATTTGAAGGGTATCGATTTTCATCAGGTTGGGCGTCTGACCAGAGAGAGTTTTTCTCATTGGTGGTTTCTAAACCAGTTAAAGATTTTATTATTTATAATAACGGCAGAAAAGTAAAAGCCTCTGAAAAAAAGGGAGTCTTTTTAAAAGGCTTTTTAGAATTTTCTACTAAAAAGAATGAAGTTATTTATTTGAAAATGGGTGTTTCACCTGTAAGTTCAAGTAATGGATTAGATAATTTAATGGCAGAGATTCCAGGATGGGATTTCAATAGCGTGTTGAAAGATGCAGAAGATAAATGGAATAAAGAACTTTCAAAAATTCATATTAAAACAAAAGACAAAGCAAAAAAGAGAGTCTTTTATACCGCAATGTATCACAGTATGATTGCGCCTAATATATTCCAAGATCTTAATGGGGAATACCGGGGGACTGATAAAAAGGTATACAAAGACACCACGTTTACCAACTATACTTTATTTTCTCTTTGGGACACCTACAGAGCTGCACATCCACTATATACGATAACGCATCCTGAGAGAGTGAGTGACATGGTCAATTCCATGGTTAAAATATTTGAGCAACAAGGTAAATTACCTATATGGCACCTAAGAGGGAACGAAACAAATACGATGCCGGGTTACAGTGCTATTCCTGTTGTTGTTGATGCCTGTCTTAAAGGATTTGAAGGAATCGACTTAGAAAAAGTATATGCAGCAGTGAAAGAAAGTGCAACTGGAGACCATGAGCCTGGTGTAAAAGACTTGATGAAATATGGGTATATTCCTTCAGATTACATGGCAGAATCAATCGCAAGTACTATGGAATATGCCATTGCAGATTGGGGTATTGCGCAGCTTGCAGCAAAATTAAATAAGCCAAAAGATTACGAGTATTTTTTAAACCGCTCGAAGTCCTATAAAAATTATTTCGATCCTGAAACTAAGTTTATGAGAGGTAAAATGGCTGATGGAAGCTGGAGAACTCCTTTTGACCCTAAGTCTGCTCAACACAGAGTCAATGATTATTGTGAAGGAAATGCATGGCAATATCTGTGGCTAACACCACAAGACCCCGAGGGCCTTATTGAATTACTAGGAGGTGATAAGGGTTTCACCACTAAGCTAGATCAATTATTTAGTATTTCTTCCGATTTAGAAGAAGGGTCGTCAATGGATATTACCGGACTTATTGGGCAATATGCACACGGGAACGAGCCTAGCCACCATACTACATATATGTATGCCTATGCAGGAGAGCAATACAAAATACCTAAAAATGTTAGGTATATCACTACTAATTTGTATTCAGATAAACCAGATGGCTTAAGCGGTAATGAAGATTGTGGACAAATGTCTTCTTGGTATATATTTTCTTCTATGGGTTTCTATCCGGTTAATCCTTCAAATGGTGCTTATGTTTTTGGAAGTCCCTTATTTGACCAAGTTGACCTCAATTTAGGAAATGGTAAAAGCATGAAAATTATAGCAGAGAATAACTCTGACACTAATATTTATATTCAGGAGGTTACACTCAATGGTGCTGAACATAAATACTCTTACATAACGCATAAAGATCTAGTCAACGGAGGAGTGCTTAAGTTTGTAATGGGTTCGACTCCTAACTTAAATTTTGGGGAAGACCCTAAATACAGACCCAAATCTATGGTTTATTAGAACTAATGTTTTTGAGAAGTGAATTAAAACTAACATTATATGATCTAAAAACATAAAGTAAATTTCTTGTAAATATCATTCATTCATAACTTTTTTACTGAAACAATTTTTAATCCTATTTGTTGATAAATTAATCAAATTAAACATAATTTAATCTCTTATTAATCGAAGATTAATTCCTTATTTAATTTGTTGCTATTATATTTAGAAATTATAAAATAAATATTACAAAACTCAATTTATATTTATGATCATAAATACAGATTTCATTGATCTATTTTTTAGATTCATTCTTAAAATAATTCAGAACATAAATTATAAACCTTGTTTTCATACTTTTTTGTTGCTAATTTCAGTTAATTTTTCTGTTAGTGCTCAGCAATTATCTAAAGTTGTTGATCCACAAATTGGTTCTCAAGGCAGTGGACTGGGCTGTGGTTATAATTTTGTTGGAGCGACTTACCCCTTTGGAATGGTTCAGTTTACCCCCAGCTTTTTTTCACCTCAAAAAGGTTTCGTAGTCAATCAGTTAAGTGGAGCCGGCTGTCCTCATATGGGAAATTTTCCTATACTACCAATTGCGGGTCTACTAAAAAGCTCCCCTGGAAACATGGATAGCTTTAAAAAATATGAATTTGTAAATGAAGCGCATGCAGGTTTTTTATCTCTTCAAATGCCAGACCTTACAGTTGCTAGCCTGACAGTTAACAAGCGTTCAGGAGTAGCAAATTTTAAGTTCGATGAAACAACAAAAGTAGGTACAGTTATTATTGGATCTGGGGTTAGTTCTACGGATATAAACAATGCAATGGTTACAATTACTTCGGATTCAAGTTGTGAAGGATTTGCCGAAGGCGGAGATTTTTGTGGTTCTTCAACAAACTATAAACTGTACTTTGTTGCCGAATTTGACAGAGCAGCAACCTCTAGTGGTACTTGGGAGAAAAACGCTTTATCAGAAGGGGTGAATGAAGCATCTGGAAAAAAATCTGGAGCTTACTTTTCATTTGATACGACCACAAATAGTGAGGTAAATTATCGGATAGCAATCTCGTATGTTTCAATAGAAAACGCTAAAGAAAATTTAAAGTCTAGCAGTATTGATGGTGGTTTTAGTGCTTACCAAAAAAACGCAGAGGCCGCATGGGATTCTAGCTTGTCAAAAATTATAATCGAATCTCCAAATACAGATCGTAAAATTCAATTTTACACCCATTTATATCACTCTTTAATACATCCTAACATTGTTAGCGATGTAAATGGAGAATATATCGGAGCTGATTTTAAGGTTTATAAAACCAAACTAGATGCACAATACAGTTCCTTTAGTGTTTGGG
>Ga0209405_1002177_pt1 | contig 13024 bp, 14 predicted proteins | sample COGITO_mtgs_1105_6_FD_184803 | JGI IMG/M metagenome (GOLD analysis project Ga0209405, IMG submission 184803) | Pelagic marine microbial communities from North Sea - COGITO_mtgs_110516 (SPAdes) (version 2) | ecosystem: Environmental > Aquatic > Marine > Epipelagic ...
TTAGTTTGATTATAATCGAAGGCGAATTACAATGGTTGCCTTTTTTTTATTATATTTATTCTCGAATTAAAACCCCAAACGTTTTTCTTCACGACCAATGGTACGAAAGTAAGTTTAAATTACCCTTTTTAGAAGGGCTTTAGTCGTTGCACCAATTCCTAAAGCTGTTTTTAGTGATTTTCATTTTAAAAAAAACGGGACTCATTGTGGCGAAGCCGTGGGCGGTTGGGAGAGAAAGTTCTACAGAACATTGAATTTAAAAGGGATAAACATACTTGAAGGGGTCGTTGTATACAATTGAAAAAATGAATTACCTTGCTCTAAATCGGGGGACTTTGCCTTTAGATTTGTATTTACTAAAGTTAAGTGCTTCAGCATGCAACAAAATTATACACAAACACGACGGCAATAATTAGTAATAAACTATGAACATACGATTTCTAATTTTTTCATTGTTAATTTATTGCAATATCTATTCTCAAAATTTAGAAAACGAGAATCCGATAAGTGTTATGTTAATGAATTGCTACGAAAGAAGTGGAATGGATGAAACTAAGATTGATTTTTCTGATTACTTCGCAGTTTATGAAAAAGAAAAATATAATCTCACTAATTTTAACATTAAAAAATACAATTCTGACAGTAGTATTCAACCGAAATTTATAATTAAAGGATTGAATTCTATAAAAGATTCAACAATTGGAAGATGGATAAATAGAAAAATGTATCCTGGAGAAACCATAATGTTTTCCGTTCCAAACTCTGAAAACGAAGAAAAGAGCAGAGGCTATTCGATTTACACAAAAGGTAAATTAATCGAAACTAAAAATAATGAATTAAGAGTTGCTTGTGGGAAAACTAATAAAAGTATTGTAAAAATGGATATTCCTTCCTTTTCCTCCGGTGGTTTTGAAGGTGGAATTTACCTTTATTGGATTGGTGATTTAAATGGTGATAATCGTCTTGATATGTTGGTTGGAACTTCAACTCATTTGGCAGGAATAGGCTTGTCGTTATTTTTATCTGACAAAAGTGATAATCAATTATTTATAGAGAATAAAGTTGGAAGTTGTTCATCGTGTTAAAAAACAAATACTGCCAAACGCCGCAACTAACCATACACGAAGAGGTTGCGGAAATACTCACCAATTTTTATGAATAAAAACATAGCATTGAAATCATTCATCGTATTTATGACTTTTACCATTTACAGTTGTAGAAATTCCGAAACTAAAAAAACGGATTTGATTTACAAGAATGGAAATCAAAAAGTAGAAATACAAATACTGAACGGAAATGATTATTTGGAATATGATAAGCCAACTGAAATAAACTTTGTACTAACTAATATAGAACCAAATACTTTCTCTGTTTACGGGGCTGGAATTCGCGTGCTTGGAACAAAAGGCGGAACGATAAGAACAGAAATTAAAGTTTCAAATAATCATCTTGAAACAGACACTTTGAAAGTAAAAGTTAGATTTGGAGAAAAACGAAAAGAAAAGCACGAATTTAACATCCCAATGAAAATAAAGGAGTAAAACATTTTAGGCAACTTCTAGTCGCTCCACAACAGCTCAGAAAATCTAAATAACTGTAATGACAAAAAACATATTTTTAATTTTAACGTTTTTTATCTTTTTTTCAGTTCACGCCCAATACGAATGGACTCCTGCAAAAGTAGTCTTAAAGAATGGCTCTTCGTTTAGAGGCTTGGTGAAATTCCCATTACACTCTGGCGGACTAATATCAATAGGAAGTACCGATTTTAAATATCGGAAAAATAGAAAATCCCCTAGGAAAAAATTTGGAAGCGATACTGTCGAAGAAGTCATTTTTGGAGATGAAGACTTTACGACACTACATTACGTATTCGTTCCTATAAAAAAGAAGAAATATGTATTAATGGAACTAGTTGTTCGCGGAAAAGTAAACTTATACACAAGAAGTGTTTTAAAAAGTCATAGCATGTTTAATGCAGACCCAAACTTTCACTCGATAACAACTTATTACGAAGATTCTCAATTTTATCTCAAAAGAAATAATGAGCAAATAGCAAAATTAATAAGTGGCCCAAATAGTTTTGGGAGTTTTATTTCTAGAGCAAAAAAATATTTTTCTGACTGCGGCAAAATTGTTTATTATTTAGAAAATAAATTATATAACTCAAATAATTTAATAGAATTAGTTGACGATTATAACCTGTTTTGTGAATAGAAAACGTATCAAAAAAATAGAAGTCTAATTCCGCTTAAAAAAAAACCATAAGTATGCATTTTTTAAAACTAAAAAAATTCATTCCCCATTTATTAGCCATTTTTTTTATTTGCTGTGCATATAGTCAAAACACTGTAAACGTTTCTAAGTACCCATCGTGGGTGGATTTTCAGGATTACAACACACATCCAGAAGTAGACGAAGATGAAATTACAGAAGGCACATTAACCCTTTTAGCTGATTATCAAACTAATGTATTTAAAGAGGAAGTATATTTTAGGTTCGTAACTAAAATAACAGACAAAGCAGGTGTGCAATCAAGCTCCAACATTAATGCCGTCTACGATCCGTTATATCAAAAGTTAACATTTCATTCTATTAACATTATTAGAGATGGAAAAGTAATCAATAAATTGAATCCAAATCATTTTCAAGTAATAAAACGAGAGCTAAATGCAGAAAATTATCTTTATGATGGGTCGCTTTCTGCAATGCTAAATTTGACAGATGTTCGCGCTGGAGATATTATTGATTTAAGCTATACTCTCAAAGGGTTTAACCCAATTCATTATGGAAAATTTTCTAATGCTTTTATTCTAAATGACTACATGCCTATTGGGAAAATTAATGTAACTATTAAAACGAAAAACGACCTTAATTACAAGACTTTTAATACAACACTTCAACCAAAAATAAGTAAAAAAAAGAAAGTTACGACTTATAATTGGAGCGTTGAAACACCTGAACCCTTTGAATACGAATCAAGTATTCCATCGTGGAAAATAGTAATGCCCACAATTTTTGTAAGTGATTATTTCTCTTTGGAAGAGGTTGTAAACTGGGCCACTACTATTTACGCGCAAAACGAACCATTAAGTCCGGCCGTGAAAATGAAAATATCCGAAATTAATGCAGCCTATAATACAGAAGGTGAAAAAATAAAAGCAATTCTTAATTTTGTTCAAGACGACATTAGATATTTAGGTTTAGAATATGGCGTGAATAGTTACAAGCCTAATTTCCCTAATAAAGTCTTTGAGCAGCGGTATGGAGATTGTAAAGATAAGAGCCTGCTAATGGTGCAAATGCTTAAAGAAATCAACGTAGAAGCATACCCAATGCTTCTTAATACCACAATGAAAAATACCATTACAGAATTACCCCCATCCCCAAGTTTTTTTGACCATTGTGTGGTAAAAGTAATTGATGAAGATAAATGGGAGTTATATTATGACCCTACAATCTATAATCAAGGGGGGACCTATAAAAACACTCACTTCCCTAATTATGAGTATGGACTCGTTGTTCAAAAAAACAATGTGGCTTATGACACTATAACATCCTCTTCTAATAACAAAATAACCACTTTAGAAGAATTTGTCATAAAAGAAGTCAATGGCGGAGCTACATTAAAAGTAACTACTATTTATACAGATTCTGAGGCGGACAGAATGCGTAATTATTTTAAAGACAATAGCAAAAGTAGCATCCTAAAAGAATATAAAAATTATTATGCAAACTCCTATTCTAAAATAAAAATAGTAGATGAACCCTCTGTAAATGATAATGTATCCCAAAATGAATTTACCGTTAAAGAGTCTTACGTTATAGATAGTATTTGGGAGCCAATGAGCCTAAAACCAGGCTTTATCTCTATTACTTTTACACCTAGTACTTTAACCGATATTTTCTATGTACCTAACAAGGGAACAAGAAAAAATGAAATGAGCTTACCATACCCTGTTTCTAGAGAGCACAAAACAAATATTGTTTTACCAAGTGCATGGCAAATTGAAAATAATAATGACGTCGTTAGTAATGATGTTTTTTACTACGACTTTAATATAGATTACGATAAAAAGAAAAATGAGGTACAACTAAATAGTTACCTGAAAATTCAAAAACCTTCAGTTACTCCCGATGAATTTACAATATATTATAATGATATAACTGAAGTAGAAAAAACGTTCGGCTACACTATTTTCATCCCTGAAAACACAAACAACTTTCCGATAAAAAATTTAATTTTAAGCTTAGGTAAAATTGCTTTATTTGTGTTTTTGATTATTATTTTAGTAATTTTTATTGTTTGGAGATTCTCAAAAAAATAAAATAAAACCTATTTAAAACCCCAGAACCCTATGGATACAGGAACAATTATTCTCGCAATTGCATTAATCATCATCATGTTTGGCATGGGCTTATCGCTTGTGAAAGATGATTTTATTCGCTTGTTTCAACACCCAAAAGCAGTCATTGTTGGGCTTGTAAATCAGATTGTTTTGCTACCGGTTATTGCCTACGTATTAATTTATTTATTAAATGTAGAAACAGACATTGCAATTGGAATCATGATACTCGCGGCCTGCCCTGGCGGACCCACATCGAACCTCATCACCTATTTAGCAAAAGGAGACATTGGCTTATCCATTTCATTAACAACCGTCAATAGCTTGATTACTATTTTCACCATTCCCTTTGTGATAGACTTTGCGCTAAACCAATTTTTAGAAGCGGACGAAATGGTTCAAATCAACAAATTGCAAACGGTGATTCAAATTTTTGTAATCGTTATTATTCCTGTTTCTCTTGGGATGGCTCTAAAAAACGCCAAACCTATTTTTGCAGATAAAATGAATAAACCTGTGAAAATTGCTTCGGGCGCAGTCTTATTTTTAGTCATCATTGGATTGGTTATAAAAAAGAAAGAAGAGCTGATTCCTTACCTAAAACAAGCAGGATTGACAGCCTTAGTATTAAATATTGCAACCATGCTTGTCGGTTTGGCTACAGCGAAAATTGCGAAATTAAGTTTAGCACAATCACGAACAATTTCGATAGAATCTGGAATTCAAAATGGCACCATGGCCATTGCGATTGCCTCCGGAGTTCTAATGAATGACAACTATGCCATCGCCCCCGCTGTTTACAGTCTTATTATGTTTTTTACTGGAGGTGTTATCATCGCTTTTGCAATGAATACTTCAAGTCAAAAATAAAAAAAAACTACGATAAAATTCCTGTGAAATATATTGTTAAATAACGTAAATAATCTCATACAAACACGTTATTTGCAATTAGAATAGGATAAGAAAAATAATATAATTAAGCTTAAAATAAAACTCTTGAAAAAAACACCTTTTATTATTGCTTTGCTTATTTGGACAGCTACGGCCCCCGCTCAGGACTATATAGACCTTGCCACGTTTGACTACGCTATTACTCCTGTAAATACTTTTGACACAACAGATGCCACAACGACACTGCAGGAAATAAACGGAAATCTGACCGCCCCTATTGTCATTAATGACCGTTTTACTTTCCTAACAGGCATCATTTACGAAAACATTTCCGCCGCTTTTGACCCTGGACGAAAAGAAGAATCGGTAACGGGGCTGACCTTAAAGCTAGGAGCCAATATTAACCACAATTCGAAATGGAGCGGCACCTATATGCTCCTCCCTAAAATCTCTTCCGACTTCAATAAAATTTCTAATCGTGATTTTCAGCTAGGAGGCGTTGTATTGATGAAGTATATTAAAACAGACCGATTGAACTACAAGTTTGGGGTGTATGCAAACAGTGAGTCGTTTGGCCCTTTTATTGTTCCCTTGTTTGGTTTTTATTACTTGAATCCTACTGAAAAAATTGAAGTGAAAGTACTTCTGCCTCTTTCTGTAGATCTCAATTACTCCATTACCAAAAACGTTCGACTTGGACTAAACTTCAAAGGGCAAACTAGGAGTTACCATCTAAATTCGCCTGCGGAAACAGAAGTAGATCGTTATTTGGTTAAATTCTCTCAAGATCTATACACCTATTTCCAATACGGAACAAAAAATGGTTTTAATTTTCAACTGGGGCTAGGACGCTCTCTTGGGAGGTCCTATCGTATTTATGATGAGAAAATTTCATTGGGACTTCCGCTCTTAAATTTTGGTGATAATCGCACCCAACTGAACACTGATTTCTCAGACAGTTGGCTATTTAAGGTTTCCGTTTTTTACCGTTTAAAATTAAAAAAAACTAAAGGGATCAGCTCAAATAAATAAATTTATAAAAATTGGGCACCGTCCAAACACCTATTAAACACACAAGAATACTCTGAAAATGAACGAAAGAAGAACAACAAATATCTTATTATTAATAATTGCTATGCCCGTAGTTTTTTACGTACTAAAACTATTGTCTTTTATATTTATCCCACTTGTTTTTTCAATGTTTATAGCATTACTTTTCTGGCCTTTAGTGCGTTGGTTACGAAAGAAAAATACGCCTAAAACAATTAGTATTTTGATTGTCATCCTAATTATTAGTGTGTTCATTAAAATGTCCGTTGAAGTCATTCAACTCTCGAGTCAAGAAATTTTAGCATCCCAAAATAATTGGATTGAAAATGCAGAGTCGAAGTTAAAACACTTAATATTTCCTGTAGAAAATTATTTTGGGATTGAACGCATCGAAGGCAAAAGTATTATTCTACATTACATTCAGGAAATAGATTTAAGTAAAACATTTGGCTCCACAATTGATTTAATTAGTACCACCACAACAATGACTTTGATGACCTTTTTCTTTGCAATATTACTGCTGTCAGAATCCTTGAATATTCAGAAAATATTACACAACCTTGTGATTCGTCAACAATTTTCATCTGTGAAGGTTTTCATGCGAATTGAAAAAGACCTGATAAAATTTATTAAAGTTAAATTTATCATCAGTTTATTTACAGGTTTAGGCTTTACACTTGCTTGCTATGCCTTTGATGTAAGTTTCCCTATTTTTTGGGGATTATTTGCGTTTGTAATTAATTTTGTTCAAATGATAGGCTCTGTGATTTCAGTGGTCTGCTTGTCCTTATTTGCTTTTATAGAATTAGACCCAACAGGAATGTTATTGTTTTTTATTCTTATAATAACGCTTGTTCAGCTCATAATGGGTGGTGTTTTAGAACCTATCTTTATGGGCAAATCGTTTTCTATTAATGTGATTACCATTTTGGTGATGCTCATGTTTTGGGGGTTTCTTTGGGGTGTACCCGGAATGATCCTATGTATCCCAATTACGGTATTTATCAAAATACTACTGGAGCAATTCCCAAAAACGAAGGTCATTTCTAATTTAATGGCCGGTCCTGAACCCATACAATTTAAGAGAAAATAGTTGAGAAAACCACACTCAACTACTTGTAAAATTATTTAGTTTTTAAAACACTCACATATACCAAACGGCAAGTTCAATCTCAAAATTGAACTCAGCTTATACACACCCTATTTAACCCACTAAATAACCTACTTGTGAAACCATTTGCAGTCCTCTTATTTATTTCCAATTTGGCTTTTGCACAATATTGGGAAGGACAAAAAATTAATGAATCTAGCATATCCCCCTGGGTTCCAAAATTTGAAATTGCATATGAAGGAACCTATCATTTTGGAGAAGGAAAAAGTGAATCTGACTTAAATTTATTCTTTTGTGGCGACAACTTGATAGGTCAAGTAAAGAGTACCTACTGGGAAAAAAACACAGGAACTCGGAAATTCCATTTTAAAAACTTGAAAACCATTAAAATTGACAAGACAGGGAAAATCACTAGCGACCAACATACTGGACAATTTGTAATCTATACCGATAAGAATGGAAAGTCTCACAAAAGCTTAAAAATTGACAATCCTTGGTCGAGTTCAGTTGATGGTCGTGAATTTGAAATTGGAAGGCGGAAAAAAATGACATTTGAAAACAGCTATCCTGGAAAGTACAAAACAGCCTCATTTAAAAAATTAGAAGTTAGCAAAATAGAAAAAATGAGCACTAAGAAATTGATGCTAATGAAAAATGAAATATATGCACGGTATGGCTATATTTTTATGGAAGATGCTAAAATGGATACGTATTTTAAAAAACAATCATGGTACCAAGCGCAACATGAAAATGTAGATGAATTTCTAACTAAAATTGAGTTCTATAACATCCGATTAATTGATGAAATTAAATAAAAAATAACGAACAACTCGGTCTGAAAATAATTATGTAATTTAGTACTTTAACTGCCGCTCAACTATACATAAAGTACCCTTAATTAAAACTTGACACCCAAGAAAATGATTAAATAGATGTACCAAACTTGCAATGAGCCTGCCTATCGGCATACAGGCTTGCCTACCCAAGGTAGGCGCAGTTGAAGTGTGACCCTTAAAAACAATAAACATAAACACATGAAAAACAATATTCTTAAAATACTGCTCCTACTCTGTCTTGTTACATTTATGTCTTGTTTAGAAAACAACAAAACTATTGAAAACAATAAGGTAGAAAAATCGATAGAAAAAGTGATTACCGCAAAGCAGAAGCCGCATAATTATGGGGGTTGGTATTGCCCTGATAATCTTAATGGATTTCCAGCAGTAAACATTCGCAACTGGAAAAATGTAAACGTAGTAAATGGACGTTTACCAAGCAAAGAAGAAACTCAAAATGGGACGTCCTTAATTTTTGTTGATCAAAAAAAACATCCAAACGCAAAACCTTTGGATATGAAGATGCCTAAATTGGGGCGATACTACAATGAAAATTCAAAAAAAGAAGAGCTTATAATTGTAATACAAGCGGTGAAAATTGCAGAAGATTCTGTTGTTGGGTTTAGATATTTAAATGGCGGAAATGGAAGTGCGCGCTTAAATGAGGTTCGATTTCTTTTGGATGCTGAGATTGAATCTCTATCTCCTACCCGCTTTGTAATGCAGTCTGTCCAAATAGATGCTCCTCAAAATAAAATTTGGGAGGTGCTTACCAATCCCCAATATTACGAAGTTTTGGAAGTGATCTTTGATAAAGATCATACGCCAATACCCAGTTGGAATGATTCATCAAAAGTTAATTTTAGATATCTGAATGGCGGAGTGATCACTTCAGAATTCGCAGCAAATTTATATGGCAATCATTACATTCAAATTGATTCTGAATTAGGCGATTCTCAATATGTTGCAAAATTTCTTCTGTTAGATAATGAACAATCAAAATCGACAGAATTAAAAATTGTTTGTGGTCCATACTCTAATGATGATTTTGAAACTCAAAAAGATATATTAAATAGTTGGGCTCTGAAAGTGAAAGAATTGAGTGAAAAAAAATAATATTTCAATAGTTCAAACAAGTGCCAATCGTCTATTAGAAATAATTACGTAATTTAGTGCTTTATCAAAAGTTAGATTAAATTATGAAATTAAACTTATTATCTTGTGATGCTCAGAGACCAGACCGAAGAGCAATTGCCAAATGTATTGCAGAAATTTCATCTGACATTAGTGGTTCCTTAGCGAATGAACTTACAGGTATAATTCTTGAAGGAGACGCTGTAGATATAGAGGTCGACGATAAAAATTCTGGCTCTGCTTTAAGAGCTTTGCGTAAACTAAGTATTGACTACGAAATTATAGAATAGCCAATCTACTGTATTGTTTCGTTATTCACATTAGATAGGTGCTACCACCAAAAACCGAAATCACTTTAGGTCGCTACCCCCATGACTCAAAAGCTAAAAACATATTTTAATTGGAGCTCTGGAAAAGATGCCTCTTTGGCATTTTATCACATGCAAAGGGAAGGAATCTATTCGATTGAAAGATTACTTACCTCTATAAATGCGCATCATGATCGAGTGACCATGCATGGACTCCGACGGGAATTATTGGAGCAACAAATTAAATCTATTGGAATTCCTGTAACAACTGTTGAACTGCCAGAAGAACCTTCAATGGAAGATTATAACCAGATCATGAGTTGTACGGTCATGAAATTAAAATCTGACGGGTATTCCGATTGCGGTTTTGGCGATATCTATTTGGAAGATCTTAGAATTTTTAGGGAGGAAAAATTAAAACCGTTTGGCATTCGCTGTCATTTCCCTCTTTGGAAAAGAGATACAAAAACAATAATCAATGAATTCATAAAACTTGGTTTCAAGGCTATTGTCATTTGTATTAAATCTGATTTGTTAGACAAGTCATTCGTAGGAAGAGAAATCGACGAAGATTTCATAAACGACCTACCTAAAAACGTTGATCCCTGTGGTGAAAATGGGGAGTTTCATACATTTTGTTATGACGGACCAATTTTCAAAAAACCAATAAAATTTAATATAGGTGATAAAATTCTCAGAGAATATAAAGCACCTAAACAAGATGATCAGCTTACTGATAATGGCACAATTGGGTTCTGGTTTTGTGACTTATTACCCATCGCAGAATAGAAGAAGACTACAAAACCAAAACTATATCTAAATCCTTGACTCGTATTGCCCAAATATGAGTCACAGTTCCGACTCGCAGCTCTGATATGTTCATACCCAAAGGGTGTGTACTACCTGCGTTTTAATCTAATTCAAACCCTCATTCTTAAATATACCTTATGATTTTAATTATTCTTTTTATAGCCGCTTGTTTTCTGGCTTATAGCAATGGTGCAAATGACAACTTTAAAGGCGTTGCAACCTTGTTTGGCAGTGGTACAACTAATTATAAAAAGGCAATAGCTTGGGCAACAGTCACCACTTTTGCTGGGTCGATTGCAGCTATTTTTTTAGCAGGCAAACTTGTTAAGAATTTCTCTGGGAAAGGATTGGTTCCAGACACTTTAATTCAATCTCCTGAATTTGCGATTTCAATCGCTTTAGGAGCCGCTCTAACAGTGTTTATCGCTACAAAAATTGGAATGCCTATCTCAACAACGCACGCATTGGTAGGGGCTTTGTTTGGCAGTGGTTTGGTTGCCGTAGGAACCGCATTTAATTTTGCTAAATTAGGGAGTACGTTTTTAATGCCTTTAATTGTCAGTCCACTTATGGCGGCAATACTAAGCTTATTAGCCTACCTTCTTTTTCGGAAACTAAGAGTTGCGCTAGGCGTCACCAAACAGAGCTGCATTTGTATTGGATCCGAAAAAATTCCCGTTGTAAAAACTGTAAATACAAATGAGTTCTTGACTGTAGGGTCAGAGCCTCAAAAGACTATAAAAATCTTGAATGAAAAGGAATGCATGGAAACTTACAGTGGGGAATTCATTGGGATAAATTCGCAAAAAATGTTAGACTTCGCACATTACATAAGTGCAGGAATTGTAAGTTTTGCTAGAGGATTAAATGACACTCCAAAGATTGTGGGACTCCTCATCGTCATAAACACCTTAGATATTAAATGGGGAATGAGTGCTGTTGCAATTACCATGGCGCTAGGCGGATTATTAAACGCCAAAAAAGTAGGAGAACTCATGAGTAAAAAGATCACTCCAATGAATAGTGGACAAGGATTTACAGCCAATTTGATTACGGGGCTGTTGGTCACGACTGCCAGTATTCACGGACTGCCCGTTTCAACAACACACGTATCTGTAGGCTCCATTTTTGGCATAGGAACTGTGACAAAAAAAGCAGACTTTAAAGTGGTGAAAAACATTCTATTATCATGGTTGTTAACGTTGCCAATTGCAGCCATTTTGAGTGCCACTGTTTACTGGATTCTTTTGAACTCCTAAAGGTGAAAAATACACAAATATTGTAATAAAATTAATCTAAAATGAAACGCAAAAACGTAAAACAATCACAATTTAGAACCCTTTTGCAAATCGCAATCGCAGGGTTTTTAATAGTGTTTTCAATCGGTTTCATTTCCAGCTCAGATCAGTCCAATGACAAACAAAAAGGGGCGCATGTGTTTGGGTCTCTTAATGCTACAAACTTACAGCCTTTTGTGAAAAATAATTACAATTGGATTACGATAGTTCCGTACAGTGGACAAAAAAACGAGGACAGTCCTAATCTCGTTTATCATAGAGGAAACCGTTTGGAACTCGATCGTAGAGATTCGGTTTGGAGTCATCAAATACAGGTTGCACATGCACTGGGGTTAAAGGTGTTTCTGAAACCCCACATTTGGATGCACAACCCCTCGGAAGGAAAATGGCGTTCTGATATTTTTCCAACCAATGAAGACAATTGGGATTTGTGGCAAAAGAATTATCGAAAGTTTATATTATTCTATGCTAAAATTGCTAAAAAAAACAATGTCGAATTGTTTTGTATTGGGACAGAATTGTCACGCTTAACCGCAGAGAAATCTGAATTTTGGGAGACTCTTATAAAAGATATCAGACACATATATTCTGGCAAACTCACCTATGCTGCTAACTGGAGAAACGAGTTTGAAAAAATTACGTTTTGGAAAGACTTAGATTACATCGGAATTCAAGCGTATTTTCCATTGACAAAAAACACCTATCCGAGTGTGGAACAAATCTCTGAAGGATGGCAAAAACACCTCCTTTCTATAGAACAGGTTCATAAAAAATACAATCGAAAGATTCTCTTTACAGAGATGGGGTATAAAAGTACTGCGGACAGTGCCATAAAACCATGGGAGTGGATAGAAAATTATTCCAACCCTAAAGACCTCGTTTCTTATGAGACACAAGCCAATTGCTACAAAGCATTTTTTAGTCAAGTTTGGGACAAAGACTGGTTTGAAGGCGTCCATATTTGGCAATTAAGAAGTGATTATTCAGAGAGTGATAGTACTCTGAATTTAGATTTTACACCCCAAGGAAAACTCGCAGAAGGGGTGATTTCAAAAGGCTTTGAATAGACGTAAATATAACTAGTAAAACAAACGGCATGAGTACAACAAGCCATCATGATGCACGGATTGCAAACATGATTTTTGCCTCCGTATATCCTCATTATGTTACAAAAGTTGAAAAAAAAAAGAAGAACCAAAGAAGAGTTGCATCAGGTGATTACTTGGTTGACAGGATATGA